>Ga0222633_1000077_pt1 | contig 101548 bp, 108 predicted proteins | sample AntAcemetageno48_FD_179816 | JGI IMG/M metagenome (GOLD analysis project Ga0222633, IMG submission 179816) | Saline water microbial communities from Ace Lake, Antarctica - #48 | ecosystem: Environmental > Aquatic > Non-marine Saline and Alkaline > Saline | place: Antarctica: Ace Lake...
AAAAAACACAGCACCGGCCGCAACCTGAATTACTATCCTCCCGGCGTGCGCCTCACCGCGACGGATTGCTCAGAGAAAATGATCGAGGTGTTTAAAGAAAAAGCAATCGCGGCGAAGTACGTCGAGGTTTCGAAGGTTTCGAATTCGTTTCGACTCGAAAACGAAAACTCGCCAAACCCAAACCCACCGCTTGCGAAATACCTCGCCGCCGCGACCGTGACGGATGTCGCGCAGTCGCCGTGGCGATCCAACCAGTTTGACGTGGTGGTTGACACCTTCGGTTTGTGTTCGTTCGAAGACCCGGTCGCGGCGTTGAGGGAGATGAAACGGGTGTGCCGGAAGGCGTCTGACGGGAAGCGCGGAAAAACGCACACGAAATCGAATGGAAAATCGGATTCTAAAAATGACGAAACCGATGTTAAAAAAAAAGGTGGCCGTATTTTTTTATTAGAGCACGGCCGAAGCGACTGGGTTTGGCTTTCCAACATCCTGGACAGGTACGCGTCCGCGCACGCCTCCCAGTGGGGGTGTTACTGGAACCGCGATATCGAGAAAATCGTGCGCGACGCGGGGCTCACGATTGTGGTGACGAAAAGGTTTCACTTCGGCACCACGTACTTCATAATCGCCACGCCGGAGTGAGGACCCTGTGGTGCGGAGGGACGCGTGAGGGTAGGTTGCGGATGATGCTAGGTAGTGTGGCAGTAGGTATTGTGCTAGTGTGTGGTGCTCGTAACGTGTGCACGTGTGCGCAGTCTACACATATCCATCATATTATTACGTGCGCTTTCAACTCGAATACCACCGGGCGTTTCGGTGACTTCACAGCACCATCCCCACGAACCAGTACGGCATCACCGTGACGATGTAGAAGTAAACCGATATTCCGGTGAACATGTACGAGTCGAAGCGGTCTAAAAACCCGCCGTGGCCGGGGATGATGTCCCCGCTGTCTTTCATTCCCGCGTTCCGTTTCATGACTGATTCCATCAAGTCGCCCGCGACGGACGCGAAAAACACCAGGGCGCCCAACACCAACGTCTGAATCACACCCGCGTGCCACCCGAACAGCTGCCGCAACATAAACGCGGTGAGCGTGGTACACAGCAAACCCCCGAGCGCGCCCTCTACGGTTTTGTTTGGTGAGATTTTGATCATCTGCGTCTTACCGAACGTCTTGCCAAACGCGTACGCCCCGACGTCGCTCGCGATGATGCACGACACGGTGATGACGGTGACGATCAACCCGGTTGTCCACGCTTCCGGCCCTCCAAGAATTTGCGGCCACCCCTCAACGAACTTCGACCCACTCGCCTGCGCGGCGATGTTCCGTAAGGCCTGGTTGCTGTAGGTTAGGGCACGCAGTTTCACCCAGAACGCGGGGAGCGCGCCGCAGTACACAATACCGAAAAGCGCCGCGGTGTATTGCGAAAAGTGGGGTTCGTCTTGTTTCGTGGTTAACAGAAAGGCGACCAGCCCGAAGGACGCCAGCGTGGTCATCACCACCGCGCTTGTTTTCGCGCCGCACGCCTGCGCCACGAGCGCGAAACTGGTGCACACGGCGACGCTCACGTCGCACGCCCATTTCGGAGGCGGGTGCGGTAGCTCGGAGGTCATGTTTGGGACCATGGTGAAATATTCCTTGGCGGATAAATAACTCGCCCCCGCCATCCAAACCGCCCAGACCCACCCGCCAGAGCACGTCACGAACAACCCCAGCGCGCTTAAAATCAGCGCGCTTACTACCCGGGTCTGGAGCTTGCCTTTGTTTATCACCGGCACCACCACGGTTGGGGCGGCGCGGGCGGCGGTCTGTGATTAGTATTATAAAAAGGGAGTGGGACGGTGGGGTTAGCGGATCAGCCGTTAGTAGAGGTTCGTCGGCGCTTACTTTTCGTACGGCGTAGGGTCTAAAGTCGGCAGACGGGTGTCTTCCGAGTGACTAGGTCGGGAGACAACTAGACACCAGAGACAACTAGACGCGTCGCCGCGCTCAAAAACTCGGGATTTTTCAAGAAAAAGGAACGTCTCTTCCTAGTCAGCGTTATCGGAACACAGGAGGCTCTGTGTCCTTGAGGGTAGGGCTGTGTGTGTTGATCGCGTAATCGCGTAATCGTAGAGTGTTTGGTGCTTACCTCTCCGGACGCATCAGCGGCGGCGTGTAGACGCTGTGCGTCTCCGCGGTGTGTGTTCGTGGGCGTGTACGTCGCGGTTCGCGCGGCGGGTGCGCCGATCATCATTTCTGCCGCGCTTCCGACATTCGTTCGTAACGCGACTCGCGCACAACGCGTGTATGTTTTGAACAAGGGCGTTGACACCCGGGCCACGCACACTTGCACACGCGTTGATGCCGTTCCCGCAACACCACCGAAGCGCCAGCCCGTGCGTACTCTCGACTCAGCGCGCGGCGCGCGAGGCACCGCGAGCGCGTGCGACACGGCCGCCATGGTTTTTTGTTATCGGTGCGGTGCGATTTGTTCGGTACGGACGCGTCCGAACACGAGTCGTTGATTCGTTTCGCTCTAGCGCGGACGCGCGCGATGTGGCGCTTCTAGGCGTGGAGAACGCCGCAGAAGCGTTCGAGAAACCGTCGGTTTCGGACGCCGCGCAGTCCTTCTCTGACCTTCCAACCACCAGACCTAACGAAGTTCTCGTTCCATCGATCGGTACGCGGATTTTTCGTGATTCGGAACAGAAAAAAAAACAGGCGCGAAACGTGTTCTTGTTTTTGCTCCCGTGCGTTGGCTACGCGCGGACACCCGGTCGCTCCCGACGCGCGCGGCGAGGCAGAACGGGGCTCGCCGGCGTGCGAGTGACGCGTCCGGGGTGTTCCACGTTTTCCCCGTCGGAAGGGTTGCGGAAAGCGGGGTTGGATTAGCATCGAGACGCGAGTAACCCGGGGAAGGGAGGCGCGTTCGAAATCAGGAAACGCGCATCGCGCTCGCGCCTCGCGTGTTGAGAAAAAAACCGCGCGCCGATGCAGCAGGGAAACGGCGCGGGTTCGCCATCGCAGATGGGAATGATGCACACCGACACTGGGGGGAATAGCCGGTGGAAGACGTGGCAATCGGACAACGACATCCCGTCGCGAAAGATTTTGATTCAGCACATGTACGTACCCGCGTACGCGCGGTCCCATCGCCGCACCAACCCTAACGCAAGCCAAGCTTTTCGCGGCAGTGGGTGTTTTTTTTCCGTCGCGATTTCAGCGAACACGCGCGATCGTGCTCGCCGGGTACCGCGCCGTGCGCACTCAATACTGACCGGAATCCCCCACCGAAACGCGCAGCTTACGGTTGTTCCAGCAAAGGAAACCCACGGAAACCAAGGAATGGCAACAGAAGCTCCCCGACTTCGTGCTGCGGCTTGAAGAGGCGGTGTACCGCGGCGCGAGGACCAAGGTACGTTTTTCCTTTTGCGTACAGGTCAACTTGACCGGTTTTCTAAAAAAACGCCGGTCGTTTTCAAAGCGGCGGTTCATCGCGAGCGGAGGGCTGTCGCTCCGCGAAAAACGCGGTGTTTCGATTGTCGGACGGAACCGCGGCGGGGCCATGCCTGGCCTTGGCGATCACCCAAGTCGCGAAACGCGGTTGTTGCACAACCCGCGGTACAAAACGACGCCGTCGCCGGATCGTGCTTCACACACGCGAACACACCACCCCGCGCGTTGCACCGAGACAACAAGAACTTGGAAATGTCACCGAAAACCTGCACTGCAGCCGATGCAGTCATTTCTACATCAGTCCATAGACAAGACATTGCTCACGCTAACCCCCTGCTTTCCAAAAAAAAATCCCAAACACACAGGAGGAGTACTGCAACGAAGCTACCTTGGAGGCGCGATTGCAAGCCGTGGCGCGGATCATGGTGGCGCGGCCGAAAAGCGGCGGGCCGGGGCACGGCGCGCCGAGCGCGAACGCGAACGCGAACGGTCTGTCCGTGTCGGGCGGCGGCGCGCCGGTTGCGTCGAGGAACGTTAACAACGACGTTTCGTTGAATCGCGATGCGAACGGCCAGGGTCATGCGGGGAGGGGAAACTACACTGGACCGCAGTACCCGGGAAGCAACCAGCCGCCTGGAGGAGGCCAGCGTCAGAGCGGCGCGCACAACACCGGGAGCGGCGGACACGAGGGACACGCGTTGGACTTGAAGAGCGACCCGATTGGGATGGGATTGTCGGGTGGGTCTGGCAGAGGCGGGGGCGGGAACATGATGATGAGCAACGGCGCGCCTGTTATTCGCGGCGCGGCGGCGGCGCAGCAGTCGGGGGGGTACATGGGGTCGCAGCAAGTCACGATGAAGGCCGGTGGCGGTAACTCGCAATCGCAACAACAGCAGCAGCACATGATGATGCAGCAGCAGCAGCAGCAGCAGCAGCAGCAGCGTCAAATGCAGCAGTCCATGCAGCAGTCCCTGAACGACGCGCAAGACGCGGCGCGTGGGAAGGGCAAAAAAATGACCGCGGTGCAGCTCAAAGCCGCGCAGGCGCAGCAGCAGAAGCAGCAGATGGCGCTGCTGAAGCAGCAGCAGCAGATGCAGCAGCAACAGCGAGGCGCGGGCGGCGCGAGCGGGAGCGGGATGGATCCTCAGAAACAGCCGCAGCTCAAGATGCCGCCGGGGTACGCGAACATGACGCCGGCGCAGCAGCAGCAGGTGCAGCAAAAAATGCTCCAGCAAAGGGCAGCCGCGATGGCGCAGCACCAGCGGCAAGGCGGCGGCGGCGGCGCGCCGATGGGACACCCGGGGGGCGCGGCTCAGGGCGGTATGCCCGGGCAGGGCCAGGGGCACGAGCAAAGCACGCCGAACGGCATGACCGAGGAGCACATTAAGAAGGCGTACATTGTGAAGCAGCAGCGGTGGTTACTGTTTCTGCGGCACGCCAGTAAGTGCCAGGCCGCGGAGGGCGCGTGTCAGTACACCCCGCACTGCCACGTCGCCAAGTCGCTGTGGGAGCACGTTTTGAAGTGCGTCAACCCGACGTGCCAGTACCCGCGGTGCTTGGCGAGCCGCGAGCTGTTGAAGCACCACCAAAACTGCAAGGACGCGCGGTGCCCGGTGTGCGGCCCCGTGCGAAGCGCCATGCTGAAACAAAGGTCGCAGGTGCTGATGCAGCAGCAGCAGATGGGGGGGGGGACGGGGCAGGGCCCCGCGAAAAAGCAACGCACGGACGGGCCCGGGCCGGGCGGTACCGCGCATCCGGGCGCCCCGGTGCCGAGCGCGATTCGCGGAAGCGTCGGGCAAAAGCGACCTGGAGGGGAAGGTACTTCTCTTTTGGAGTGCTTTTCCCCGGACGAGGTGCGGACGCACTTGGCGACCCTGCGCTTGACGGAAAACAACCCGCTCACGAAAGGCCAGCCCATGAGCGCGCGGCGGCGGGACGCGGAGGCGGAAAGGGCGATCGCGGGCGCCACGGAACAGGCGTGCCGCGCGTGCGGCGTGGAGCGGTTAACCTTCGAACCCCCTCCGCTTTACTGCTACTCGTGCGTGGGGCGAATAAAACGCGGGCAGGTGTATTACCACATCCCCGCGCACGTCACGGGCGGGGAAGCGCGGAAAGACGCGTGGTGCAACACTTGTTACAACGCAATCAACGGCCACATCGAGGTGGAGGGTACCAAGTACGGGAAGAACCAGCTGGCGAAGAAGAAAAACGACGACGACTTGGAAGAGCCGTGGGTGCAGTGCGATTACTGCAACGACTGGTACCACCAGATTTGCGTTCTTTTCAACGGACGACGGAACGAGGGCGGCGAAGGTACGTGTGTAAGGCTTTCCCAAATCAGGCGGCACGCTGTTTTATCTCTAACGCTGGTGACTGTTGTCCATACATCGCCCAATACAAGGCCCTGACACTTTGTTTTACCTATCGCAAGCGCCGTTCACGTGTCCGTCGTGCATCTTGTCGCAGCTCGCGAAACAGGAACGCGCGCCCACCACGCAGCGCCCGTCGTCGCAGCTCCCCGCCAGCGTTTTGCCCCAAACCCGGCTGTCGTATTTCCTGGAAGAGCGGTTACGAAAAGTGATGAGCGCCGAGAGGGACGAACGCGCGCGGTCCTCTGGTCTCCCCCTCGACGAAGTCCCAGGCGCGGAGGGCCTCACCATACGAGTGGTGTCGTCCGTGGAGAAGAAACTGGAAACGAAAACGAGTTTCATGAAAGCCTTCGGCGAGCAAAACTACCCCGCTTCGTTTCCGTACCGGTCGAAAGTTTTACTGCTGTTCCAGAAAATCGAAGGCGTCGACGTTTGTCTGCTAGGCATCTACGTCCAGGAGTACGGAAGCGACTGCCCCGCCCCGAACAACCGGCGCGTGTACCTCTCCTACCTGGACTCCGTGAAGTACTTCCGCCCGTCTGGCGTGTTGGTCGCCGCGGAGGGCGGCGGCGCGCTGCGCACGTACTGCTACCACCAAATCCTCATCGGCTACCTGCAGTACGTAAAGCAACGGGGTTTTACTTCGTGTTTCATCTGGGCGTGTCCGCCGTTCCAAGGCGAGGACTACATTTTGTACTGCCACCCCAAGGAACAGAAAACCCCGAAAAGCGAAAAACTGAGAGAGTGGTACCTGAAGATGCTGCGACAGGCGCAGAAAGAAGGCATCGTGCTTTCCCTGGGGTGAGTATTTCCCAATCACCACATTCCGCCGACTGAATGCCCATACGAGACTGACACTTTCTTTTTTCTCTCTAGGAACCTTCACGACGAGTACCGGCTCGGGAACAACAACCACGACATCGCGAGCGCCACCGAGGTGCGTATTTTTCCCACTCACCGCGTTCCGCCTCCCTGACTGATTGCCCATACTTGGACCAGAAGGGACTATTACCTCTGACTGTTCAGACCGATTACCGTGACTGTTGTCCATACATCGTCCAATACACGCGATATACGAGACGTTAACCACTTTCTTGTTAATCGTGCCAGCTGCCGTACTTCGACGGCGATTACTTCCCCGGTGTGGCGGAGGACTGGATTCCGGGAATACTCGCCGAACAAGCGGAGACCGCGAAGAAGAACAAGGGCAAGAAACCGGGCGGGGTTGCGGCTCCCGCGGTTTCGAGTGGGTCGGTGTCCGCTCGGAACAAAGGAAAGCGCGTCGGCGCCGGGAACGGCCCCGAAGCGGAACTGGACACCGAGCTGATGAAAAAACTAGGCACCACGATCGCCAACATGCGGCACGACTTCATCATGGTGCACCTGGCGCACCAGTGTTCGCAGGTACGGCCTTAGAGGCTTTACCGAATCCCAAGACTGTTTACTGCATCTGGTCGAGTGCACTACGGCCGTAACAAGTGCACTGATTAGAATCCAACTCTCTTACTGTTTGCGTATACTCGCCGACTCCAAGACTGACCTTTTTCTTTCCCAACCGCAGTGCCGCAAGTGCATCGCGGACGACAACCGGTGGTACGACAGCGTATCCGCTCCCAACAGCACCACGTTCGAGCTTTGCCAGGAGTGCTACGACGTGGAGAGCGCGCTTCCGGTACACGAAAAGCAGAGCACGAAGGGCCGGGATTTGGTGTGCGAGCGCGTGGAGGAGTTGCCGGACGTGAAGGAGGACGGCGAAGCGATGGAGAGTGAGTTTTTCGACACGCGGCAAGCGTTTCTTTCGCTTTGTCAGGGGAACCACTTCCAGTTCGACAGCTTGCGACGGGCGAAGCACACCACGATGATGGTTCTGTACCACCTGAATAACCCCTCCGAGCCCGCATTCGTGGCGACGTGCAACGTTTGTCAACGGGAACTGGAACCAGGTAAGGGCTGGCGGTGCGAAACCTGTGCCGATTTCGATATGTGCGAGGAGTGCAAGAACACGGTGGGGCACGAGCACGCGCTGCGCCGGGGGGGTAACCGGCGCGACGACCGGGGGGCTGGGATGACCGAGGAGGACCGGCGGGACCGAGCCGCGCAGATCCAGCGAACCATGGAGCTCTTGGTGCACGCCACCACCTGCAGAGTGAACAACTGCGGCTCCCCAAACTGCACCAAGGTGAAGCACCTGTTCCGGCACGCCACGTCCTGCCAGGTAAAAGCAGGTGGCGGGTGTCAGCTTTGCCGCAAGATGTGGACCCTGTTACAGGTGCACAGCAAGGGGTGCAAGGAAACCAACTGCCCGGTGCCGAGATGCCGTGACTTGAAGGAATACCGCCGAAGGGCGCAGGACCAGGTGGAGGAACGAAGGCGAGAGCAGTACCGGGCGTACATGCAGGCGCAGGCGGGGGGCTGATGGCCTTTTTATTTTTCGAGGTTTTTGAAAAAACGTAGGCGGCATCTTTTTTGGGGTGGCCGTCGCGTCGGCCCTGCGCGCGGAGCGACCGTCGCTGCATCGCGTGCTTTGACCCACCAACCCTTTATGCGTGACACACACATTCTTTCTTAGCATGCGGTGACCCTTTCGCGCGGAGCGCGGCGCGGGACCCATTATTGAATAGTACACACGTTGAAGTTGAGGGTTCGTCGCTCGTCTCTTGCGTTTTTCTGTCAGCCTCTCTTCATCTGCTTTTCTGCTTGTCCGTCGCTTCGAACCACTTCAATTCGTTGAAACGAAATACCACCAGTGTCGATGGCACCGCGTGGCCGCCGCCGCGGGTCTCCCCGCGCTTCGGCGGAGGACGACGACGAATCCGGGGACTCCGAAACCGACGAAACCGAATCCGACGTCTCCGGTTCCGAGGATGAAGGCGACGGAGGCGACGGCCGCGAAGGAAACGCGAGGCCTTCGCACAAAAAAAAAGCCACCACCACCGGAGGGAAGGACGTGCGGGACACCGAGTCCGACAACTCCGACAACTCAATGTTCAGCGAAACCGACGAGACGGAGGAGGACGAGGACGTGTTCGACGAAACCAACACCGTGGATGACGTGTTGCGTTCCGTGGACGCGGCCGCTGGTCCGGGCGGGTCGGGCGGGTCTTCTCACACCGGACCGGCGCCGTACGAGATCTTGGCGCGGCGAAAACGCGAGGCGAACGAAAAAAACAAAGCCGCGTTTCTCGCCGAGCTCAAGTCTCGGGGCGTGCGGGACAAGGACGTGCGACAATGGCATGGGCAGATGGACGGCCGCAACCCGGGCAAATCACAAAACACAAAACTGACCAGCGCATCGCAGTTGTTACTGCGACACCAAATAGACAAGGCTGACTTGTTGCGTTCCAATCCCGCGTTCGCCGTGTTTCTGGGCGCTGCTAATAAATCCTCCGAGTTGGACAAAAAAAAAGCCGGCGTCGGGCGCGGGCGGAGCAAGAAACCGCGGAAAACCGCACGAAGGGTCGTCCTGGACGAAGCCGCGCTGAAACTTGGTGAGGCGAACACGTTGTACGCGAACGGCAGCGCGTTTTGGCCACGCGCTGTTGAGTTATTACTGGAAGTTATACGCCTAACTCCGAACGACCCCGATCCGTACCACACCATGTCCATGATCCACGACGAAACGCGCGAGGAGTTTTCGGCAAACGGTGACACAGAAGAAGCCGAGCGGTACGCCAAGAAAGCCCTGGACTACAGTATGATAGGCGCTTTACTGAAACCGCGAGACACCGATACGTGGTACCACTTAGCGCAGAAAGCTCGCTCTGGTAAGAACCCTCGCGCCGCGCTGTTTTGCCTCGCCGAGGCGCTTAAAAACGACTCCAAACCGTACTCAAAACACGGCAAGGGCGTGAACAACCGCTGGCAACAAGCGCAGCTTTATTTGGATATCCGAGAACCCCGGAAAGCGCTGGAGCACTTACTCGTGGTGTTGGACAAATCGCCGGGGAACGCACAAGCGGCGACGCGGCTGGCGCAGGTGCGGCCGTAGGGGGTTTCCCAAATCCAAACAACGTTTACCGCCCCTCTCTCGCGGTTTGAGTACACGCCCGTCATTAAAAGAAAGTGCACTACGTTCCGTAACTCTTACCTACAGTGCTTGCGGCTCTTACGAATATATCACGAGTGCACTGTTCGGCCCGAGTACGCCCGATTGTTTGCCGATTGTCCGCCCGTAATTACGTAACACAAGTCACGGTCCCGACTGACCCTTTTCTTTCGCAATCGCAGGTGCGCGCGGACCTGGGCGACGCGGACGGCGCGGAGCGCACTTTGCGCGATTTCGTCGCGGAGTACCCTTTAAACGTGGACCTCAACTTGATCAACGTGTTTTGCGAAAGGAAAATGGAGCACCACCAGTTCGGTGAGGTTGTTTCTTTGATTGAAACTACCAGAGGGGCGGTGATCACAAGCGAGCTGGAGAGGTTGAAACGGGAACGGTTGGAGCGGGCGGATGAAACGCGAATCGCCGCCATTTCAAGTGCCTTGGACGACACGAGCGTGGACCAAGCGCGGGCGTACTTGGCTGGCGCTTACGCGGCGAAACGCTCGGTGGAGGAATCCCTGGCGCGACAAAAAAACGGAACAACATTTCCCCCAGAGTTAACCACGAAACTCGCGATGTGCTTGCTTTATTTGAACAAGCGGGTGGAGGCGAGACAGCGGCTGGACGAACTCAAAAAAACAAACCCGAGTGCGTTCTTCGACCTGTGGTTCGACGCGGGCGTGGCGTGTCAAAGGTTCGTATCCGATATTCCCTTTCCCAAATCCCGCCTCCCTGTTTTGCCGATTGTCCGCCCGTAATTACTCACGTAACATGGCCCGAAAGACGTTAACCACTTTTCGTTCCCAATCAAAGCGTGTCCGAGTTTGACTTCGCGGAGGTCTTCTTCACCACTCTGATGCACGCACCAGGATTGGTTGGGGAGATGTACGACGTCCCGGAGGTGTGGGAGCGGGTCGCTTGTTGCGTCGCCGGGCGAGTGAAGAGGAGCACGAACGATGTCGAATACGCAACAACCGCATCCGCCGCCGCGAAACTCGAGTTTTATCGCTCCGTCGCGGCGAGGCACCCGAAGGAAGTACACGCGACGTTGCCGTTGGCGGAGTTATTGTTCGCGCGAGGGAGTGATACTGCTGATGTGCTCAGCGCGCTTCCTAATACTAAAGACTTGCTTGAACAGCTCGTGGATGCGGACCGGCCGGGTTTTGACGAGGGTATCGACGGTACGATCGACGACACAGGAGAACTCGAGACCGGAAATCTCGCGAGGAAGAATCTCGCAAAGAAACGCGCCGCGCTTCGCGAACGCCTGGCAAGTATTTCCCACCCACCACATTCCGCCGACTGATTGCCCATACAAGACTGACACTTTCTTTTTTATCTCAGGCGCGCGCGCTTTCGCTGCGCCGGCGACTCGGGGGCGACGACGATTTCATCGCGAACGCGTTGGGTGTGATGAAACAGCTTCGCGAAGACGCTTCTGATGGAAATAAAACGTCGAAGAAGAAACACAAAAAAACCCAAATGGAAAATCCAAATCCAAACGGAGGCGGAAAACGCCCGCGACTGGTTTCGCAATCGCACGGCGTCTTCGTGGGGTACCAGAAACGAAACCGGAGCAAGCCGAAAAAAGACGACGCGGACGATGACGACGACGAGGATCCGCCTGACGATGATGCGGATGAGGATGAGGATGGCGTCGTGGTTCCGAAAACCCAAAAAAATTCACTAAAAGCCCATACAAAAACAAGGAACCCGGTTCCTTTCGAGTTGTCGTTGCACTTGGCGCACGCGTATTTTCTGCGGCGCGATTTGAAAAGCGCTTTGAAACTGCTGGACGAGGTTTTGAAACTCCCCCTGCAGGTTTCAAACCGTTTAGGGCGCGGGCAGCTCGGTGGGTTTCTTTATTTGAAGGCGCAGGTGCAATTCGCGGCGAAGGATTTCAAAGCCGCCAGCGAAACCGCCAAGCTTTTGTGCGAGAAAGTCCCACACTCAACCGAGGCGTGGTTTTTGAATTGCCAATCCGTGTTGCGAAGCGGGCACGGGCGGGACGCGGCGGTATTTTTCCGATCCGTGGTGCGAGTTCAGCCGGAACAGAAACGGGAAGAAACGCGGGAAGACACGGAGAGGGGTACTGCCACCCTAAAAGCCCATACAGCCGCGAAAACGTGCGTGCCCGCTTTGCTGTCCGCGGGGGCGGCGCAGTGCGAAAAGGGGAACTGGGCGCTGGGCCTCGACGAGTTCGAAAAGGCGTTTCGCGTCGCGGCGGACGAGCCGGTGGTGTCTTTGCTTTGCGGAATCGCGGTAAGGGCCTTTCCCAGCTTGAAAACCCCTACGGGACTGTTTGCCCATACAACACTGACACTTTATTTTTTACAATCAGGGCGCGCGCGTTGCGACCAACGGGGACTTTTCCGCCGACCCGGAAAAGCGACACGCGACGGTTTTGAAAGCCGTGGCTTTCCTGCAAAAAGCGGGCACGTTGCGCGGTTTGGCGAGTCGCTCTGACGCAAGTCACGGCGACGCAAGTAACGGCGACGCAATCAAGCAGGCCAGCGCGAACGCAGCGCAACAGGAAGCCTCCTTCAACCTGGCGCGGGGGTTGCACCAACTCGGGTTACTTTATCTCGCCGCGCGGGTTTACGAAACGTGTCTTGGTTTTTCAGGAGGAAACGTTGGTAACCCGTCCCTCGATCTGCGCTTCGAAGCCGCGCACAACCTGGCGCTTATTTACCGCGCGTCAGGAGCGGACGCGCTCGCGCGACGGGTGTTAAGGGAACACGCGGTGATGTAGTTCTGTAGGGAGACGTGACGATGTGATGTGGGGGATTTTAGGACATAAGAGGAGAGTGGTGCACTACGTTTTAAAAGGACGACAAAGACTATGTAAATTGCGATTTAGCCGCGCTCTGGCTGCTAGCGGCACTTCTCTCTAAACATCTCTCGCGGCTTGCTTTCAGCCTTTTTATTTTATTTGGTCTATTTCATCGCGTCGACGCACGCACCGTCTCAGTCCCTACGATGCGGAGCAGGCGAGGCTGGGGTCCACGCTACCGGTGACCCGAGCGTCGACGCGTTGGGTGCTCGCCGGTCCCGATGCGGAGCCTCTTTGTCTTCGTCTTCGTCGCTTGTGTCCGCCCACTCTTCGTTTTCTTCGTCGCGAAATTTCGATTTCGCGTTCCCGAAAACAGACTCCGGCAATTGTGCGGCAACGGAAATGAATTGGTTGGTAGAACCGTATGCGTAATTAGTCTGTAAGCAATCGTCGCTCTCGAAATCATCAACATCATCACCATCGTCATCCAGCCTGATCGGCGAGAACAGCATGGAGGAAGGCGCTTGGGAAGGGTGGGCCGGGCGAGAAACGGGACGGGGACGTCGCCGCTGGTAACATTTCTTTTGCGTTTTTTTGTTCATCGAAACTCCGTTCGTATCGTCGAGAATCGATCCAAACGTGTCGAGGACGGGAAAACCTAGCTCGACAAGGACAGCGGCGAGCGGGTGCAAGCAATCTTTGACGCGACACTGCTCCGCGTACCGGCGCATCACCGCGCGCGTGGTGACGAAAGGCGCGGCGGGGACTTTTTGTTGTTTTTTGGAAGCCTTTTTTTTGGAAGCAGAAAGTCGTCCAGTTTCTTTGTGGAACGTGGAACGCTTGCGTCCATCGGCTTTCGACTTCGTGTCCCGCGCGTGCGTCGTGTTGCGCGTCGTCCGGTTCGCCGCAGCCGGTTTGTTCCCGGCTTTGGTGGAACCACCACGTCTGGGTGGGACTCGTTTGGAACGAAACGACGGCTTGGACGGCTTGGCACAGAGTTTCTTGGGCGAGAGTTTCTTCTCCGCATTCCCGTGAATGCCGAGACTCGAGAGAGTCGCGAGAACGTTCGATATCGCGCGCGGGAAGAAACGCCGGCGTCTCTTCGTGAGACCGGAGGTTTCGGGTTTTGGCGCGGGCCGTCGCGCGACGGCGGCGGCGGCGTCCTTGGACGCGGCACCGGCGGTGGCGTGTTGAACGCGTCGAGTCGAGACGCGAGTCTTGGTCATTTTGGGAATTGGGTGTGGTGGAAATCTCCGGAAGCGCGTAGAAGCGCTACTATGCTTGGAGGATGAACGTTCGGGTGTTAGACAACAAAAGAAGCCTATCAACTGGAACGAGCGACGCACTCAAACGTATCGACGGCGAGGGTCACGGACGTGGCGGTCTGCGCGTCTGAGGTGTGTGTCGAGGAAGGGAGGGACGAATGAAGAAGACCGCGTGAGTTTTTTGGCCAGCCTGTCTCATTTTAGTAAATGAAGTTTTCGCTCGATTTCGAACGCTTTGCACGTACGCCTTCACGCACAACGACGCGCACACGCCACCCTCCACGATGTCTTCCAACGCGACGCTCGGTGTGGAGACTCGCGCGCGCAAGAGGACGCGCGAGCGCCGCGATGCTAACGCGGCTAACGCGGGCGAGGCCATCCCCGGCCTTCTCAACGACATCGTCGTCACGCACGTTCTCAGATCTGAGCATTTCGCCGATCCCGCCGACCTCGCACGGCTCCCAGCGGTGAGCTGTGCGATGCGCGACGTGGTGGCGGCGACGGGGCTTGCGTTTGAGGAGCCTGACGAGCTTGACGCCGTAAATCTCGGATGTTTAAGCGCGTTGAAGCGCCTGCAACGGAGAGGTCACCTGTCGCGTCAAAAATACCTTTGTTGGGCAGCGGCGAGGGGCGGGCATCTCGAGGTGCTGCAGTGGGCGCGCGCGAACGGCTGCCCGTGGGACGAGATGACGTGCAAGGGGGCGGCGCTGAGCGGAAGCCTCGAGGTATTGCAGTGGTTGCGCGCGAACGGCTGCCCGTGGAACGAGTATACGTCCTCGTGGGCGGCGAGGGGAGGACACTTCGAGGTGCTGCAGTGGGCGCGCGCGAACGGCTGCCCGTGGAACAAGTGGACGTGCACGTTTGCGGCGAGGAGCGGGCATCTTGAGGTGCTGCAGTGGGCGCGCGCGAATGAATGTCCGTGGAACGAGGAAACGTGTTCGGAGGCGGTGCGGAGAGGTCATCTTGAGTTGCTGCAGTGGGCGCGCGCGAACGGCTGCCCGTGGAATGAGTATGCGTGCGCGTTAGCGGCGCAGGGCGGGCACCTCGAGGTGCTGCAGTGGTTGCGCGCGAACGGCTGCCCGTGGGGCGTTCTGACGTGCGCATACGCGGCGAGGTATGGGCAGCTCGAGGTGCTGCAGTGGGCGCGCGCGAACGGCTGCCCGTGAGACGTCTACACGTGTCGTGGGGCGGCGGAGTGCGGGCACCTCGAGGTGCTGAAGTGGTTGCGCGCGAACGGCTGCCCGTGGGACGCACAAACGCTCACGTGGGCGAGAGATAGAGGTCAACTCGTGTTAGTAAATTGGGCCATAGCGAACGGCTGCCCTGAACCTCTTTATTAAATTTCCCGATCGTCTACTTAAGTAACGACTCGCAGCGTGTTTTTGAGAGTATCGTTGACTCGGCGCGTCCACGACTTACCATCGCGGGCATCGTGCCCTTCCCTGGTATCCCTATTGGGCGCCCCACGGTTCGACAAAAAGCAGATGCAAAAATATTTCTTTTGCCTTCGAGTCCCACGAAAAGCAGAAGCGCGTCAGTACGGCAGGCGCGCGACGCTCTGCGCCCACGCCACCACACATCCGTATTACTCGAACATGCCCGCCGTCGCGACGTTCGCCGTCGTCGCGCCGCTAGCGTACACGCGCGGCACCGAACGGAAATCAAGACGCAGACTGTGTGTCGTTGGCGCGAAACCGCGCCTAGTCACGACTGGCGCGATGAATAAGGCGACGAAGTCCTTTGATGACCAGCGTGTCGGTGCATCCACACGCGAGAAAAAAACACCGTCCGCCGCTCTGCTCGCATTCGCCGCGTTCGCGACCGCGATTCTCGTCGCAGCGGCTCCCGCGAGATGCGTCGAGACGTTGGCGTTGGCGACGACGCGAAACCCGTGGGACGCCCTGGTGAATCGACAAATGAGTTCTCCCGGAAATAAAAAAACCGGCCTTCGACGTTTCGGCGCGAAGGCGGACGAAACCGCCAGCGTCGCGAGCACCGCAGTGGCGATAGGACTGTTCCTAGGGCTCGGGGCGAGCAGAGGTAAGAAATGAGTATAGCACAACCACCGCCTTTGGAGGTTACCCCGTTCGTGTCTTGTATTAATAATAAGCCTTGTACCAAGTGAAGCAACTAGATTCGGAGCAAGTTTTTAAGCGTCTCCTGCACTTTTCTCGCCCACGAGTCTTCGCCTTCGCTTGTCGTCGTCTCTGCTTCCCTGGTATCCCGGTCGGGCGCATTGGACGCTCGTATTCGCGTCTTCTCCGCCCTTTTTTCCGCGTCCTTCCACTCCGAGGAGGTGTCTTCCGAAGCCCGGATCTGCGCCAGCGCCGGGTTTGACTCGCGAAGCGATTCGTGATTCAGCGCGTGCGGCGCCGGCGCGGCGACCCTTTTCAACAAGCGCTCGTACTTATCCGCCGCGACGTCCCACCCCAGGTCTTTGCGCATGGCCCGGAGGCGCATTTTTTGCCACTTAGGCTGGTCGTTACGGTACGTCCACACTGCGTGTTCCATCGCGACACAAAGCGCGTCGCGGTTGCACGGCGCGAAGGGGAACCCGACGTCTGGGGTGACCGTGTCTTTTAGCCCGCCTGTTTTGTGCGCCACCGGCAGAGTCCCGTACCGCAGCGCGTAGAGCTGGTTTAACCCGCAGGGTTCGAACCGCGACGGCATGGCGAGAATGTCAATCGCGGACGTGATTCGGTGCGAAACCGGTACCGAAAACCCGACCCACCCCACCGCATTTCCTGGGAAGTTCATTTCGATTTGGCGCAAACCGTTTTCCAAACCGGGGTCGCCGCTTCCCAGTAACACGACTTGTGCGCCCTGATTGTAAAAAAATAAATGTCAGTCTTGTATGGGCAATCAGTCGGCGGAATGTGGTGATTGGGAAATACTCACCAGCTCGACTAATCGCGGCACGACGTCCAACAACACGTCGACCCCCTTTTGGGAATCCAGGCGCCCGATGAACCCGATAAGCGGCACGAACGGGTCTTCCCGTAACCCAAGCTCGCGTTGTAAGGACGCTTTGTTCGCCGCTTTGCCGGCCATCACGTCGAACACGGTTTTTCCCGTCGACGCGTTCGTAAACGTCTCGCCCGGCGCTAAGTCCGCCGAGTAACACTGCGCCAAGTGTATGTCAGTTCCCGGGTTCCACTCCTGCAAATCAACCCCGTTCACGACGCCTATCAGGTTGCCGGACATCACGCCGTTCATCACCCCGAAATCCGCGTCACTTCCGAAGTTTCCCACCGAACGTAACACCCCGTCCATCCCGCACCCCAATAGTTTGGTTTGCGTTTCCTTGGCGTACGTGGGCGACACCAAAACCGCCGCGCTGGACAACGCCAAGCCGGCTTTCAGAAAGTTCATGCTCTCGCCCCGGCCCGCCCCCCACCTCCACCGAAGGCTGGGGAACCACTCCTTGCCGTGCAGCTCGGGCAGGTGAAGACTCCGGTACAGGTCCGCGGGAAAAATACCGAGGTGGAACAGGTTGTGCACGATCGTGACGCAAGTCGCTCTGTGCGTGTAAAGAAAAGTGTCAGTCTTGGAGTCTTGAGTATAGGTGTACTTCGTAATGTGTATCAGTAAACAGTCAGAGTAATCGGGCCGAACAGTGCACTTGTGATGTACATATACTTCTTTTTAATGACTAGTGTAGTCACGAACGGGGCATCAAACAGTGTGCCTGGATTTGGAAAAGCCCCAATACGTACCTGGCGATTGCTTCGCACGACCCTTCCGGCGCCCAATCCAGTCTGTTTTGTAAAGCGGAACGGGCGACGCTCTGGTACCTGGCGGTGAGAAACACGGGCGTCAAAGCGGCGTGCCAGTCGTTCGCCACGAAAACAGGTGCTGAGGTGAACGTGAAGTTCTTTTTAGTAGCAGCACCGACAACACCGCCGCCGAAAAACAACTCACCCCACGGCACGCAAAGCGGCGCTTCGATCGCGCTTAGCGAAAGAAGCGCGAAGCGAAACGCGTTGTCGCTGTACGGGCCTTCAGCGTCGCCGTAGATTTTGCCCCCCCCCCCTCGCTGCAGCGAGCTGTGCTGCACGAAGAGATAGGTCACGCCGTGTTTGTGTTGGCGCCAGTACCTAATTGTGTGTGTTTCGTGTCCCAAACTTACTTGGCACGAAAAATCCGTCGGCGCGACCCCCGCAAACTCCTCGTAAAGAGGCGACACAACCACCACGGCGTTGCCTTTCGCCGCCAGGGCTTTGGGGAGCGCGCCGCACACATCACCTAGGCCGCCTGTTTTGCTGTAAGGCGCGACTTCGGAGGTGACGAAAATAATGGGAACGCCGCTGAGCTTTTTCTTTTTGGGTTTGGAAACAACCTCTTCTGCGCTCATCTTTGGAACCACCTTTTCCATCTCTTCTTTCTTTTCTGAATCTTCGCAATCTTCACTGGAAGTCGAAGGACCGTGTTGAGTACCGTCTTTGTACCTCGACAGCGCTAAGCTCCGTTTCGGGGCGATTTCTTTCGTTACGTCTGTCTGCTGCATCGTGGTCTCAGCGGTGACGATTTCTTGGTTTGGCTTATCACTCTCAAACATCGCGATGAGCGCGGCGGCTTCCGCCGCGTCGTCGCTTTTTTCGTCCCCATCACTCCCAAACAAAACTTGGCTCGACTGATTCCCCTCCGCCGAAGCCTCAGCCTGGCAGGCGGCCCCACCCCCGAACAAGTGCGCGATGATGTTGTTCTCGTGGTCCGGAATAAAGCATGTGGGGGTCCAGGAGAAGTCAGGCGCTTCGTGGGTTTCTTCCGTCGCGATGTCCTCGCAGTGGTAAGCCTCGGTGCTCATCAACGAAACCGCGGCTTCGAGTTTCCGCGACGCTTCGCTGACCGTTGAGTTTCGGCGAGGTTTGGTGTCGGGAGATTTGCCGGCGACTTTGGAGACGCGGCACCGGGGCGGTAACGCGCCGTCCCACGTCCCGTCGTCCATGCGGCACATCCCGCCCAGGGTGGTGGGAGGGGACGAGGACGCATTCACTCTGGGGGCGGTGCGTGACCCACCCTGGGAAGACCCGCGGCGAACACTCTTCGCAGTCTTGTCGCAGGAAACCTTTCCGAGACCACCAAATGCACATCGCGTGATTACCGGAAACGATTGGGACGCCATCGCGCCGTTGCGTTCCCTTCGCGCTCTGCCGAGACAACGAGTGGCACGACCGAAACGCAACGGGACGGGGACACGCGCGAGACGCAACAGAGGTGAGTTCGAGCGTAGTCGCGGTACCGAGCTGGTGCGCGTCCGATGTCTGGCAGATGTTTCGGGTTTCGGGGGAAAGAAACAAAAGTTCTGGAAAAGAAGTCCGAAACCAAAAGTGCGTTTCAATTTTGACGAATACCTAGTACTCGAGTACTGTACTCTGAGTAATATTTAAGCCACCTGCAGAGCGCTTTCATCAGTATTTCATCTCTCCCGCCTCCCTCTCCTTTCCGGTCCCTTTCGGAACATACTATTCGCTCCCCAGCACCGCCCTCGTGGCTTTTGATTCGAACCGCCCTCGGGTACGAGCAGCGTGAAAACCCTAGCCCTCGTCGTCTTCGCTGTCGTCGTCCGCCAGGGTAACTACGGTGCCGGCTGCTCCGATTTTGTTGGAAGCAAAGCTGATGCGCTGCCACATGGATTTGCGACGCGGCTTAGCCCCGGCCACCGGTCCGCCGGTCGCGCTGATCGCGGACTGCTGCGCCGTACGCACCGCGCGTTCCTTTTCCTTTTCCTTCGCCGCTGCGTTTGCACAAGCTCGTATACGTTCCAGCGCATCGGGAAGGTCTTTCAATGACGACCGAATTTGCGAAGCCCGCGCTTTGAGCAGCGCGCGCACGACACCTCGCTTTTCGTCCGCCGACTTTACGAGTTTGGCGATTTCGGAAGCCGACAACTCGGGCGTCTTTTTCTGCGCGCGGCGCGGACGCGACTGTTTGCTCAACGCCACGTTTCTTTTGTCCCCCGTATCAGTGTTGCTGATATCTCCAAGCGCGTTTCCGTTTCCTGTTACCTCACTGCGTAGGATGCGAGCCGTGGCGTTGCGTTCCGCGTCCCGCGCGGCCCTCGCGGCGTCCCGGAAAACGAAAACCGCATTCCGAATCGCCCGCAAACCGCGCCAAGCCGCCACGCGCTGTTTCTTGGACCGGCGCGCTTGGTTTTCCTTTGACTTGAGTTGGATGCTTGGTGGGTCTGCTTTTGGTGTTGACGAGTTAACTCGTGATACTTGACTGGAGTTAACTCGTGACACTTCCGTTGTGCCGTACGCATCTTGCGCATCTCGCGCATCAAAAGCGCCTTCAGCGTCTCGCGCGTCAAAAGCGTCGGACTCGTTTCCGCTCAAGTCACTCAGGTCGTACAAATCGCCGCCGGCGTCCAAACCGTCGTTCGCCACGTACAGCTCCCTGGCGGTTATTTTCCGCAAAGCCCGCTTTTCCGCCCAGCTCTGCGCCCGTCGCGCCTGGGTCTCCGCCTGTTTCGCCCGAAACGCGCGCCCATCCAACAACGTCTCCGGGCTTTTCTCGCTTTGAATGACCGCGTTGACGAGCGCCGCGCGAATCCGCCGCGTGTTCTCGCTGTGGTCCGCGGAGCCGCACTCCACCAGCGAAAGAGGCGACCTTCCTTCGCCGTCGCCCACCGACGGATCCGCGCCGGATCGCAAAAGAGCCATCACCGCGTCGTGTTCCTCTTGCCAAACCGCCGCGAAAAGAGGAGTGCACGTAGCGACACCCGCGCCGGCGCTAAAAGCGTCCCGCCGCGCGTCCTTCTGATCCACGTCCCCGCCTCGCTCCACGCACCTGATTGGGCCAAAGAAAAGGGTCAGTCTTGTAAGACCGCGTGTATTACGTAGCTTCGGGCTCCCCAATCGGCATCCGGTAATGCGCCCTTCTCAGGACGAGTATATCGCGATGTATGGGCAACAGTCACAGGCGCGTTAGAGGTAAAACAGTGTGCCGCCGGATTTGGGAAACGCGCAATACGCACAGCTTCACGCTCGTCGCGTCGCCCGCCCGCGCCGCCGCCCACAGCGCGGTGCGCCCGTCCGCGTCGGGGTGGTTCACCTCGGCGCCTGCGGCTGTTTAGGGGTGTCGAGGGTATGGGTTAGCACGGAGTAATGTAGGTAGTATTCGGTTCGAAGACACAGGAGAGATGATACACGTACCCAACAGCAACTTCACGCAGTGGTGGTGCCCGCGCCAGCACGACGCGGTGAGCGCAGTTCTTCCGTCATCCGTGACCCGCTCTAAATCCGGCCACTCACCAGGGCCGTCCGCCAACAAAGCAGCCACCGCCGCCGCGTTGCCTCGCCAGCACGCCCCCACCAACGGCGACGGAGTGCTGTGGCCGTGCGTTTTGCCGATTGACGACTTCTTGGTGAGCGATGGCGAGCCCATCGCGTTCGGGGTCTCTGACGAGATTGGTTCGTATGGGCATTCAGTCACACTCAAACCACCGTCGTCAACAACGCCTCCGTCAACACAGCACCCCGAGGACACCAGCGCCACCACGGTCGCGGGGTGGTTTTCAAACGCAGCCGCGTAAAGCGCGGTTTCGCCGTCGTCGTCGCACGCGTCCAGCTCGGCACCGGCCGCGATCAGAAGCAACACGGTTTCGCAGTGCCCGCCCGCCGCCGCGGCTTGCAGCGGCGACCGGCCGAATTTGTTGTTGGAGTTGACATCCGCGCCCGCGGCTATTAACTCAAGCAAAACCCCAGTAGTACCGCTCGCCGCCGCCGCCCACACCGCGGTACACCCGGTGACAAGCTCCTCGGCGTCAAGTAAAAGCTCGCTCGGGTCGCTGTGCGTGAGCAGATTAGTAACGCCCTGAGTGTGAACGAAAAAGTGTCAGTCTTGTATGGGAAATCGGTCGGCGGAATGTGATGATTGGGAAAGCCCCGCACCTGCCGCACCGCGCTTTTCCCGTTGCGGCCCTCGCCGGCGCCCGCCGCGATGAGCGGGGTGACGCCTTCGTCGTCTTTTTTGTTCACATCGGCGCCCAGAATTAAAAGCCGGGTGACCGCGCTTGCGCAGCCGTGGTACGCCGCCGACCATAAAGGCGACTTCCCGTAAAAATCCACCTTGTCCACGTCCGCGCCCGCTTTCGACAACAGCTCTAAAATCTCGGGGTCGCCGCCCATCGCGGCGGCGTACAAAGCGCTGCGAGTGGGACGGAAAAAGGTCAGTCCCCATGTGCGAGTGCGGGTTCGTAACAGGTACCGTAGTAACAGTTACCAGGGCCCTGTGTCTATTTACCACAGGGCCCGCCAGGAAACGTCACAGCCGTACTGCAGTCGACCAGGGGCAGTAAACAGCGCGTTTGTGACGTATTTGTAACAGTTGCCAGGGCCCTGGTAAACGTGATCCGTACTGCGTTGGACCCGCGAGGTTGTGACCGTCGCGTCGGGATTTCCGGGAATTTTTATTTGTTGTGTGTGTAGTTAGTCAGGGTTTGTGTAAAAAGAACGACTGAAAAACCAAAAAGAAAACACAAAAAAAAAAGGCCCTCTTTCGCGTACCTCTTCCCCGCGCGGTTGGTGATATCCACGGTATCCCCCGAGCTCTGCGCCAGCGCCTTGGTGACGAAGGACACGTCGCGTCTGCGCGCGGAGACGTAAAGAAGCGTCCGGCCGCGGTCGTCCGGTTCGTTCACGTCGCGCACGGATTCCCACAGCGCTGGTTTTGGGTATTTCGGGTGCGGTGTTTTTGGCCACAGAGGAGACGATGATGATGATGTGTGGGGAGAAAGATGACGAGACGTCGTGGGTCAGGGTTGTTGTTTGTCTCGTCCGGCTGGGGTCCGGTTCCCGGGGTACTCCAGTGCGTTGCTCTGTGACAGTACGACTCCGTGTCCTCGCGGGTAGCGTTTTTTTCGTGATGGTCGCGCGACGGGGGGGTCACTCGCGTCTCTCCGTCTCATCGTCCCGAACGAGGAAACAATGGGGAAAACCACCCAAAAACGCACGTGCCAAAAATGGAGATCACGTCTGGACAGGTACGCTTCTGGTGGGAGGCTGCCACGTGGCACGCGCGTGAAAGAAACGGGAGGGTACGTACTTAGACCGCTTAGCACAGCGTCCCAGAACGAACGCGTCGGCATGACGCGCTCGTTCACAGGTCGTTCGGGGACGTGCGCACGAAAGTGGGGCGCGCAGATTTGGAAAGCGTTTCGTCGTCCCAGAAAACAGAAAAAATTAGCTCGTTGGCGGGAGCGACGAAAGAGCACTGCCTTCTCAAGCCCAGACTCGTCAGTGTGGTGCGGTGCCCGTCTCGCCCCCGTCTCACTGGTCGCGCGGCGTGGTTCCGTCGACCGCGTGTTCCGATTCCGGCGTCAGCTTCGGAACCGCGTGGCCCATGCGCGCGGATTTGGGACGTGTGCGACGGGCGTCGTGTTGTGGTGGAGCGATGGCTCAACATGTCAACAACGGGGCTCGCCTCGCGAAGGTGGTGTTCCTCGCCATGGCGTGCCTGGTCTCCACCCCCTGTGTTTACGGACAGAGCGACTACTACGGCATCAGCGAGGACTTCGGGATTCCACCGGCGGTGCGTGATGCGACGAACCCGTGTTTCGTGCATACCGCGGCCCCGGTATGCACGCCGACCGAGAGGTGACGCGCTCCATTCGCCGACTCATCTTTTTTTTTCTCTTCTCGAGAAGCTCTTCTTTCGCGATCGAACGCTGACCCCCCCCTTCCCACCACCCACCTCAGATTTCGTGGCTCTCCCCACCCAAAGGCCACATTTCCGGCGGTACTGTAGTCACCGTGTACGGCTCCGGGTTCAAGCGCTCACCCGAGGCGAAGGTACGACTACGTTCCATCATTCCAATGACGAGGGCAAATCAACATTCCTCACTCTCAGAAACGAAGACCGTGTTTCAAATCAAAATATTGACACTCTGTACACCTTTGAACCACTGACACTAACCACCTATCCCACTGACACCTATCACAAATATCCCACTGACACCTATCCCACGACACCAAACACCTATCAACCTCCCCTATCAACCACAACCCCAGTGTCGTTTCGCCTCCGAGAACGAGTTTGACGAGGTCGCTTTGGTTTACGTTTCCGATTCGGAGGCGCGATGCGTGACGCCGCAGCGGCGGACGCCTTCCGTGGCGCAGTTCACGGTGAGCAACGACGGGCGGCAGTACAGCGGCTGGCCCCTAGTGTTCACCAAAGGCAGTGGGACGTTCCTAAAGTTCCTGTTCGACAACAGCAAGCCGGGGTGTTTCGATTGCGTGAACTCGGAGTTTGTGGGCGGGTTGAACCCGCTGGGTATTGTCGAGAACTGGGCCGCGGATAACAAAACGGGGCCGTACATCGGAGGCACCGACGTCACCATCTCTGCCAAAGGGCTTGACTGGGCCAAAGCGGGCGTCGATACACCATACGACCTATCAATCCCAGGCTTCGGTTTGAAGTACAACGGCCCGGTCGGCGGTGCGTATTTCCCAACTCCAAATCATAGGCTCCACGTTTGCCCATACGAGACTGACACTTTATTTTTTACAATCAGGCCCTGGCGCGCCGCACCCGTTCAACGTCGACCCGGTTTCGACCGGCAACGGCCCGCCCGTCACCGGAACCTTCTACCCGCATTTGCACTTGCGGTGCCAGTGGCAGTGTTTTTTTGATTCCGACCAGGACCCTGTGTCCGGTACGAACTACACCGTGGACGGCCAGCTTCTCACCGGCATCGACAACGTCACGTTCTCGCCGTGGGTAAGGGCGACTTGGAAGGACTACACCGAACTCCGGTGCGAATCCCCGGCGCACCCCGTTCCGGCGCGGGTCGGGGTACAAATCGGACACACCAAGTGTATGATCCGCGTCTCCAACGACGACGGCGGTAGCTACCACAACGACTCGTTTGTCATGTTCCAGTACCAGGACAAAATCCCCACGGTGACGCACATTGGGACGCAACAGCGAAGGTACGGCCTTTCCAGTTACTCAAATCCCGCCTCCCTGTTTGCCCGTACGCAAGACTGACACTTTCTTTTTTCGGAATCAGCAAGTGGCCGGCGCGCGGGCCGTTCGGCGGGAACACGGAGGTCACGGTAACCGGCACCAACTTCTTACCGTCGAAGTACTTGAAGTGCAAGTTCGGGGGGGTCACGTCCTCTGGGGGGTCGCACGGGACGTACGTGGAGGATGACGTCAGCCATGTTGTTGGGGAGCTGGGCGGGCGAGTTCGGTACATTTCATCCACGGAGATCGTCTGCGTGACGCCCGGGTTTGGCCCCTCTGCGAGCGCGGCACAGGTTCGTATTTCCCGACAAAAATCCAAAAACGGTTTACGGACCCTCTTTGAGTGCGCTACGGCTGTAACATTTACTGGCACATGTTCAACTACATACATCACAAGTGCTCTGTTTTACCGAAGCTGGTGACCGTTTGTCCATACATCGCGATATACAGTACACCCCAAGACTCAAGACTGACACTTTGTTTTACCTATCGTAAGTACCCGAGCGGGAGCCCGGGAAGCGTCGGGTCGGGTGCGATGCTTGACGTGACCGGGTTCGTTTCAAACACCGACGTCGGGGACAGCGTTTCTTCGGTCGCGATCGTGTCCGGGGGCCGGGGGTACGCGACGCCGCCGTCCATTACGTTGCAAGGCGGCGGCGGTACTGGCGGGGTGGTTAATTGTACCATCGACCAGTACGGCGCGATTACTACCGTCACCGTGGTGAGCGGCGGCCGCGGGTACAACCGGGGAGGCGGCGCCTCCGGAACCGCGGTGCTAACCTCAGTTACGGCCCAAAAGCAAGTCTCCGTGGTCACCGTGCAGGACGGAGGCAGTGGTTTTTTGGTACCGCCGGAGGTTGTTTTTACCTGTCCAGGCGGCGGCGAGTCCTGTTTCGGTACGGGCGACGTTTCAAACGGCGCCGCGAACGCGAAAGGTACGTGTTGCATTTCCAAAATCGCACCTCCCTGTTTGACCATGCAATACTGACACTTTTCTGGCAAAACTCCCGAAAGTTTCCCCCGGCACGCACGCGCGCGCGGTCGCGGTGCTTGGCGACGACCCGAAATGCGACCGCTCCTTCGCGCGGTGCCAGGGCCAAGGTACGTGCTGCATTTCCCAAATCCCACCACTGTTTACTGCCCCTCTTTGACTGTACTATTAGAACACGTGCACTGATTAGAATCCAACTCTCTGACTGTTTGCTCATACTCAAGACTCGGGACTGACACTTTTCTTTTACAACGCAAGGCGCGGTGGTCCGCGTGGATTTGCTTTTCCCGGGGGCGTTTTACGCGACGGCGCCAGTAATAACTTTCGTTCCTAGAAAACCGTACCTCCGGGTCACCGCAAACGAGTGGAGCAACGGCAATGCCACCCGGGGTGACCCATGGCAAGTAGGGCACTACTCGAAGCAAGGCAAGGGGGTTGATGAGCTGGACCCGGAAGCGGCGCACGGGAGCTGGCCGGCCGGGGCGCTGTCGACGGTGCGTGTTGCGCGTTTCCCAAATGCAACGGCCACTGTTTGCGGAACGCAGTGACGCAAGTCTTACCACTACAATGGAGTAGGGTAGTGGAGTGCGGTTACGCAAGTCTTACCAACACAATACGTGCGGTCACAATACAATAAGTGCACCAGAGAGTCACGACTGTTTACTCACTGTGCATAAATCGTCCAGCACAAAACACCCGTACGTAACACTCGCGACTGACACATTTCTTTCCCAATCGCAGGCCGCGCCGTACGACGTGGAGTTTGCGCGGTACCCGAACGGGGGGGACTCGTTTTACGGCGTCCCGGGGATCAGGAATGGGCGGTTACCGGGGGTGGACGACAAGGAGTGCGTCAAGACCATGGCCGACTGCCCTGACCCGGCAACGAGCAAAGCGAGTGGTTGGAAATCCTGTTATCTGTGTCCTGAAATGCGGAACCCGGAGGACCGCGGTCCTTTGTTGCCTCCCCTGGGCAAAGCGTTCATGGACGGGAGCATAAAACCCGGCCACCAAGAGCTAATCAGGGTGAGTAACAACTACCACAAGTTTGGCGTGACCTCCGCTACCGACCGAGACGCGCCGCGGACGCACGTGGGGTACCGGGACGTGACGAAAGACCCGACTCTTGACGAGGACATGGGGTACTGGATCTGGAGCACCAGCGGTCTGACCGAGGCGGAGATGAACCGGTGTCGCGTGAGCAACAACCCGCCGGTGTTGGAGTTCCAGGGGTTGCAAGGACACGGCCTGGACGCCGCGTACGGGTTTGGCACGGCGAACGACGGAACGGGCGGGTTGTTGTACCTGGACGGGTCATCCACCGGAGGCGCACCGGGTACCGGTGCTACTGCACATGCCGTGCTGTCAGGGAACACTACCACGTGCGCCACGACGTTGGGGTGTTACGTCACCTCAATCGTGATCGACACACCGGGCGCCGGGTACAACAAGCCGCCTGTTGTTGTTTTTTCGGGCGGCGGGTCGGGGCACGGCGCTAAGGCGACTGCTTACCTAAGCGGAGGCACGGTTTTCAAAATCGAAATTGACGGGAACAACAAAGGGATGAGCTACACGTGTGTGCCTAACGTTACCCTGGTTGCCGTGGACCAAGCCACCGTGTATGACCAGGGCGTCGGGCACGGCACGTACCAGGTACGTATTGCGCGTTTCCCAAATCCAAACACGCCGTTTGCCGATTGCCCGCCCGTAATTACGTAATACACGTGGCCTTACAAGACTGACACTTTTCGTGTAACAATCAAAGTTCGGGCAAAGCACGTCGAACTCCCTGAGTTTAAGTGGAAGCTCGTCCAACCTGGACGTCGGGCCGGGCGCTTTCCCCGGGAACGGCGGCAACGTGAACCAAGGCCACCCGCAGTCGGATTGCATTTACTTCATGTATTCGGACATTTACGTATCACCGAGTGGCAGCGACAGCACCGGTCAGGGTACCGCGGGGCGACCGTACCGGACGATTCAGAAGTGTATCGACGCGTCGCTGAGTGGGGCTCGGGATTACTACGTGTACAAAAAAGCGAACGGCGGCGACCCTGACCCTTCAATTCCAGACGGAAGCAGCCGTTTCGGGGACGAAACGGCTGGCCAACGCCCTGACGCGACCGGCGGCGGAGATGACATGAACACGCCAACTGGGTATGACCAGGGGTACACCGGGCGTGCGGTGCGGTCGGTCGACCGGCGGGAAAAGAGGACGGGGGCTTTGTACGGCGGCAAGGCCTACGACGGCGGCGACGGCGCGAAGGTACGTGTTGGGGCTTTCCCAAATCCCAACACCGTTTACGGACCTTCTTTCACTGTCTGAGTGCACTACTGGTAACAGTTACCAGTACTGGCATCTCTTACAAATACATCACAAGTAGACTGTTTGCTCATACAAGTTACGAACAATACGAAAGACTGACACGTTCTTTTGGGTATCTCAGGGTTTCGGGTATTCCACGAACCGGGACCGGTGCGTGTTGAAGGACGGCGTTTATTGGGGCGAGGGGAACCGGGAGTTGCAGCCGCACGGCCACATGCTGGAGGTGTGGGCGGAGAACGCGCAAAAAGTCACCCTGGACTGCGGCGGGAAGAGCGTGGGGAAAAACGTCTTCGCGTCGGACCGACACGCCGGCGAAGCGGCGGTCGCGACCGGGTCGGTTTCAATCAAAGGAGTCGTCATGCGCCGGTGCACGGTACGCGCGGACCCGGCGGCGAACTACCGGCCGTACTACCCCGGGCGGCCGGGTTACGGCCCTGGGGCGCGGGATCCGACCGGCACGGCGTGCTGGCCGGGAGCGACGGGGTGCCAGTTCAGCGGGTGAGACGCTTGCTGCGGTTGGATTAATTAACGCATGAATTATTGCACGGCCTTGAATGCATTGAATGGTACCTTTACTACTGGACTTGATACCTAACGATACGATACTTGTGATACCTAACGCATCACAATATTACCTCCCGTCACTTGATCGTTTTTTTGTTAAATGTCAACTACCCCCCCGTCCCGGCCCCTTGCCGCTCGCCTCGCCCGCCTTCCGCTCAAGCGCCTCGGCTTCTTGCTTGACCGTGGCCCAGACGCTTCGTGAGAATTCCGACATGGTTTTCGCCGCCTCCGTGGGCGCGTCCGTTAGGCTCGAAATCTTGCCACTCGCCTGCGCCTCCTTCAGCGCCTTGTCCGTCCTTACCGCGAACCGCTGAAAGCTCTTGCTGTTCGCAAGCGCATCAACAAGGAGCTCGTTGAACACGTAGTTCATGACGCCTTTGAAGAACGCCATGGTTTCGTGATTTCCTTAGGCACGATCCGCGAAGTACGGTCGGGCTTGAAGAACCGGCGCCTTTTCCGAACCCCGGCCGTCTGGCGGGCGACCTTCACTGAACAGCAAGCGGCGTGAGCACGCGGTCGTTGCAGTTGCGCGCGCTCCGGAGTCCGGACACCGCACCGGCGCGACTCAGAGTGATGAGAGGAAGGAGACGATGATGCCGTGTCCTGTTTTCCAGCCTCCCGCTGGCGCCTAAAATTTTCAGTTCGTCGCGCGCGCGTCAAAGACGGCGCGCAAACAATCGACCTTCCCGCACTTCCTTTCCGCGCAAGCGCGCGTCCCCGACCCCCACATTCCGGAGCGCGTCCTCACCGCTGACCATGATGAAAGGGGGTCCTTTCAAGATGCCTGCCTCGGCGGAAGCGGAGGAGGATAAGCGCCGCAAGGTACGTGGATCTGCCTGCGCGCCGTGCTTGGCAATTTCTCGGAGTGCGCGTCTCGCCGACACCTCATGGCACGCGCGTACGACACCCGCTGACCCCGTCATCCCCCCCCCCCGCAGGCTGCCATAATCAAAATCAGAGGCTGGGTCGAGTCACACGTCCCCGCTGAGCACCTGAAGTCGCGGGCGTGCGTGATTGACATCCAGGAGGTACGGGCACTGGTACACAATCGGGCCACAAATTCTTTCTGGTTCCGCGGATCGACGATTCCAAAAGCTTTTTGACCCCGAGGGTACCGCGATCGTCTACCACCCATCTAACCCTCCCCCAAAAACCACTTTTCAAAACCAGGCCCAGTGCGGAGACCCTGATTGCGCGCCAATCGACACGATCGTCCGCATAATCTACGAAGGCAACTGCGGGACGGTTTTCGGGTTGCCTTGTGAGGCATGGGAAGTTGATAAAACGGATTTGTTCGAATCCATGCCCACGGAGGAGTACTTCCAGCAGGTACGTGTGTAAGGCTTTCCCAAATCCGGGGACACACTGTTTTATCTCTCAGCTGGTGACTGTTCGGACCGATGACGGTGACTGTTGTCCATAAATCGTTCAATACACGCCCAACACGGGACTGACACTTCTCGTGTAACAATCACAGTGGAAAGAGGGAACGAAAGCGCGGTGGCCGCCCGAACCCGAGAACCCGGAACCGGGAGAGCCCCCGCCCGGGGTGGAGTTGCGGTTCACCGTTGGCGACAGAGTGGAGTGCTGCGTGCAACGAGGCGAGGACGGGTGGAAACCCGGCACGGTGGTTTCCCTGTGGTGCGTGTGGATGGGCTTTCCCAAATCCAGGCACCTACGTTTTATGCCACGTATGGAGTGCGGTTACGCAAGTCTTACCAGTACAATAAGTGCACCTGAAAACAAGACGTTCAGCCCGACTTCTTCTCCCTGTTTGCGAATTGTCCAGAGTAATTACTCACTCAAGTCACGGTCCACTGACCCTTTTCTTGTAAAAACAAAAACAGGTACCGCGCCGCGTCGTGGCCCACCGGGCAGTACGCGCCGTACCAGATCAAACTGGACGACCACGAGAGTTTGATCTTCGCGCCCCAGGACAGGGATAACTGCATCCGGCCGGGGCCGCCGCTGGAGGTGGAGTGAGGGAAGTGAGGTTTTGCGGCGAGGTTTCGTGAGGTTACGTCTTGTTTAGTCAGGCTGTGCTGAGAGGGTAAATATACGCACCTTAATACGTACTACCGCACATCACAAGCACCTACTTACCTCTACCACACGTTACAAGTACCTACCACCACACATTACGAGTAGTCTGCGTCTCATCGTCGTCGGGGAATGGCCTACACACATCGTCGTCGACGCCGTGTTTCTTTTACCAGCGCGCTGTGACCGGAGGTGATGTACAAAGTAGAGAGAGACATCGCACTTCTGTTCCGATGCGCAGTGAAAAATTCGCAGTGCGCACTTTTTGACAGGTCCGACGGTTGACCTTCTCGCTCGCATCCAGCGTGTGTCCGTCGAACCACCGTGCCCCGGTCGGCATTATCGAACACACCCTTTGAAAGACCCCCGGAAGTGCTCGGCACTCTCAGTTCCACGGGCACGCAGACACACACAGTATCGTCGGCTGCTGTCCCACGTGGTTCGCGGGTACGAGTTCCGTCGCCCCATCCTCGGATCGGCCGGAAAAGGTCGCCCCTTGAGCTTCCCTCCTGGAGAGCCATCGTTGACACTCCTCCGCGTCCCGCGCCCTCCTCGCGCCTGACCCTCCCCGGTCCGCCGGTCAGTCACGGAATGTCTCCTGACGCGTCCATGCGCGACTTTGGCGATGTGGTGGTGCCCTCAATTGACGACTTCGGCGGTGACAGTGACACCTTCCTCACAAACGCGCGAACGTCCGCGATGGAAAAAGTTAAACGCAAGCAAGCCTTGGTTGCGAAACAGACGCTTCAGCGGCGCGAGCGAGCGGCCGCAAATCAACGAACCGACCCGAAAACGCCGCCACGGACGGGAATCGAACCGAGGGAGGCCCGAAAGGTTTCGCAGTACATCAATCACGCCTTACCACCTCACCAATCGTCCGCGAAGTTCGATGGCTTGCAGTTAGTCATCGCGAAAGTCGTCGTTCCGGGTTCGGCGGGTTTTGACGCGACTGCGACTGCGTCGAGAAACGAAAAAAACCCAAACGACGCGGTTTCGAATGCGCCAAACACCAACAACGTCTCCGCCGTGAACCTTACGCAGGTTGAGAAAACCGAAAACGGCGACAAAAGGGACAACATCGCGTCGTGCGTTGTCATCGGCCAGTTCGTGTGGTGCGGTCTCAACGACGGAAGAATCGCGGCGTATCCGCTGACTGGGCCGGGGGAGGACTCTAAGAATTTGAAACACCCCGTCGCGTTCGCGCAGACGCCTTCCCAATTCGCAACGCCGCCCGGCGCCGCGCGCGTTGTGGCCGTCCCTGGTGGCGGCGACGCTATTGGCTCTGTCCCACCCCACATAGTCGTAGTGTACGACTCAGGCGCGTGGGCGCGGTTCGACGTGTTTACGGCGGGAGACGCGACGACGCGCGCGGAATCCGAACTCGACGCCGGGTGCGACGGCGACGGTTCTGCGAAGATTCAATTCCAATTGACCTCGTTCCAGAACCCGCACCCGATGTTCGCCGAAACCACGAACATGCTCCTCAGGGCCCAACCGCGAAACACCACGCACTGGTCCCACGCGCAACCTCCACGACCCCCGCGGCTCGGCGCCGCGTTACTTGATTTGTCACCGACCGGCGCCTATCTGTACGTCGCGTCGCCTGTTCCACGAAGTAACGATTTGTATAAATGCTTCCTACCACTGAACATGGCGGGGCGCGAGGGGACAGCGGTCGGGACGGGTCGCGCGAGTGCGTCGAGTAAGCGCCCGTCAACGAAGATGGATACGGAAAAGAAAAGCACCCTTGATGACATATCAGACGACGACGACGATGACGATGATTTTTTACAATCCTCGGACGACGCGTTTCCAGAGTTACCAGGTGACACCGCGCCTGCTGCGACAGACGCGAACGCGGGTACGTATTTCCCACCCACCACATTCCGCCTCCCTGATTGCCCATACGGGACTGACATTTATTTATTTTCAATCAGGTCCATTTCACCCGCCCTTCGGCCGGTGCGAGCGCCTCGAGAAGCACGGCGATAAAGTCACGTGCCTCGTGTTTTACGGGGACGGGTTGATTTCCGGGTCGAACGACAAACAGCTCGTGCTGTGGAGGCCGAGTGGGTGTTTCCAGGATACTTTCCAGGATATTTTTAAGGATACTTTCCAGGACACTTTCCAGGACACGGACAGCCGCGTCCGCGTCGCGTCGATACGGGAAGAAGACGAAAACGAAAAACCTTCGATGGCTTCGGCGCGCTCCGTGCGCGCGCCGGGCGGCGCCATTCGCGCGCTCGCGATTTCGGGCGACCAAAACAAACTATTCACCGCCGGCAGCGACGGCGCGGTGCGGGTTTGGGACATTAGCGACGTGGCTACGAAAAAAGAAGGGTTCGTGTTGCTGCGGACGTTCGTTGGCGGGCACGACGGGTTCTGCGTTTCCGTTTCGGTGAGTATTTCCCATTTACCACATTCCACTGACTGATTGCCCATGCGAGACTGACATTTCTTTTTACAATCTCAGGTGGTTGGAAACTCGCACGTCGTGTCCGGGTGCGAAGCCAACCCTGGCGGTTTCTGGGTAAAGGGCGACGGCGCGGTGAAGGTGTGGCGAGTTTCAGACGGGCGGTGCGTGCAGACAATCGGCGTGCCGGGACACGCGGGAGACGTCGTGGCGATTTGCGAAGCAAGGACTGCGGGTTACGAAGGAAACGGTGTGTCCACAGGTACGGCCCCGCGCGTTTCCCAAATTATAGACGACTTGTTTGATGCCCCAGATGGAGTGCAGTGTTAGCACCACGATAAGTGCACCTCCGAGTACAACACTGTCGCGCACTGTACGAAAATCGCTCAACACGAGACGTATGGGACTAATTACTCATACAAGTCACGGGAAGACTGACACTTTTCTGTGACAAAAACAGTGTTGACCGCCTCCGCGGACGGCGCCGTGGCGCACTGGGCGGTGAAGAATGGGTCGAAACAAAACAAAACGCGTTCGCAAAACAGAAACCCCGACGCCCACGGCGGGCCACCCGGGTTTGTTTGGAGCAAAGGGTTTTTCGCGTCACGGTGAGCGCGTCACAGGAACGAGTCTGGAAACTTATTTCCCAAGAAGCGAGCGAGACGGTTTCGCGACGGTCGCGCGTGCCGAGGCCACGACGGGTGCTTGTTACCAAGAATACGCCACAGCCCTGGTGTATCTATCGTTTCATACACGGTTGTACGTGCAACCACAACGCACAACGTTACCCTACATGCTTGTTACTGAAAAGAAAAGAACACCCAGTGGTAGTCTGCCTATTTCTTCTTCCCCACGCCGCCTTTCGCGCGTGTTTTGTCCAACGGCTTCGGTTTCGCTGCTTTTGTCTTTTCTGTACCCCCGTACTTTGCCTCCAGCGACGCGAAAAAATCCTCCCCCCGGGTTTCCCGTCTCTGTAAAATCAAGGTCTCAAGGGAGTCACTGTCCTCTTTCTGTTTCTTAGCCTTGGGTCTAGGCTTCAGCGGGTTTTTGGGAGCTGGTTTCTTCCGCGTCTCGGCGGCCCAGGTTTGGAAAACTGGAAACGGTTTTTGATTTATTTTTTTCAAATCGTCCTCGACGTAATCCGCGAACCTGTGCGCGTCCATCTTTTCCTCACTCACCATGACCCACTCGAACACCTTCTTCATGTCTCCTTTGAACTTCGCGTACGCGTCCAGCACGTCCTGCTTTTCCTCGTCGCTTCCCCGGTAGTCGTTGGAAAAGGTAACGACGTCGTCTTCTGTTACTTTTTTGAAAACGGAACGGTAGTGCTTGTACAGGTTTTCAAACGAATCCCCGGACAGCCCGTCATCATCGATCCTCCCGGTTTCGTCGTACACCCTGCGCCTCTCCTCATCAATCAGAATCGCGTACACCTTCTGCAGGTCCACGAAATTTGACGCCGCGTCAGTTGAGGGGTTCTTATCAGGGTGCACCAGGAGCGCGGCCTTGTGGTACGCGCGCTTGATTTCGGATTTCGTCGCGGTGTTTTGCACGTTCAGGATCTGGTACAGGGACTTTCCGTCTGCTTCTGCTTCTGCTTCGGGCACGTCGTCCCGGTCGGAGTCGGAGCCGGAGGCGTCTTCGGGAACGCCGGTGTCAAAGGCCGCGGCGGGACGAGGCATCGCGATGCGGTTGCGGCGAAAAGCGCGGAGCGGTGTGTTCGAAACGAAACTAGGCGAGCTTCTAATGTTCCAAAGTGGCTTCCAATGTTCAAATTGGCTTCCATTTCTTCGGACAAGGCTGACCGCGCACTGACAGGCCGCCGGGTGTCATCGGAAATCGCGGCAACAACGGTTGATCGGAACAAAGCGAGTTTAACTCATCCTCCGCCGCTTCCGCCACAGCAGACGCGGACGCGCGAGGGGCGTGCAGGGCGTATTGGTTTCGGTTTCCGTGGCGTACGCGGGTGTTTCAAAGGCCGAGCGCGTTGGGTTGGGTTTTCACCGGGTGTGGTTCCGTTGTCACCCCCCAAAGCAGTTCCCGCAATCGGCGTCGTCTCCGCCAAATGTTCGGAGACGACGACGAGTACTTGCTTTGCGGGTCTTCGGATGGCAGTCGGTGTTTGCACCGCGTGCTGAAGAAGCTGTGCGAGATCTGCGCGGGGAAGGGCCGTTGCGAGCACGGCAAAGCACCGAGTCGGTGTATGGCGTGCGGGGGCGGGGGTATTTGTTCCCACGGCAGGCAAAGAAGCCAGTGCGTGGAGTGCGGGGGAAACGGGATTTGCGTGCATCGACGCATAAAATCGAGGTGCAAGGAGTGCGGAGGAAGCGGGGTGTGTCCTCACGGCCGACGCAGGTACCGGTGTCACTTTTGTCGTGAGGAGAAAGAACTAACTGCGGCGAATGAAGCGCCGTTTAAGCTACGGGAACACTTCTTGGGCGCGGAGAGCGATGCGCAACACGAAAACACAAACGCGCTGACGAGAAAAGGTACGTCTTGGGCTTTCCCAAATCCCGCCTCCCTGTTTGCCCATACAGTACACGACTGACACTTTTCGTTCGCAAAACTCCAAAGATTTCGAGCCCTCGCCGAAGGAAGCGCGCACGGAGAGCGACGGCGACGATACCTCGAACGGCGATGGCGACGATACCTCGAACGAAGAGATCGGGAACGGCGACGACGACGACGACGCGGCGCGTGCGTTGGACCCGAACCGCGCGAAAGGAGGACACAAACACGCCACGCCGTCGATGTAGCCAACCGCAGCACGCAGCGCGCGGTGTGCCGCCACCCCGATTTTGGAACGGACGAGGTACCCGGTGCATAGCTCGTTAGTCACGCCGGGCGCCCGCGACGCCGGGGAAGGTCGAGACAGTCGCCGTGTTTAGGTGAAGCGCGCCGCCCGAGCGTTTGGGCGGTAAAGAGTCTAGCAGTATTGAAACTAGCAGTCTAGCAGTCGGCAGGGGAAATGGCGGGTCAAAAAAGCGCACGTGACCGGTGCCACGCGAGTTGAAAGTAATAGAAACACGAATTGAACAAACTCGGTGGACGATACCGATTAGACACGAACGCCCGACCGTAAACCGCGCGCGTCTCTCATCTACACGAAACACACACACCGTCTCATTAAACCGTCTCACGTCTGTTTCTTCGTCAGGTGTTTCGTGGTGCCGCTGCCGCCCAGCACGGCGGCGACGTCCCCCCACCGCGACGCGCGTTCGCCGTCCTGATTGAAACAAAATAAATGTCAGTCTTGTATGGGCAATCAGTCGGCGGAATGTGGTGATTGGGAAATACTTACCGGGCGGTCTCGCGCGGAACAAAGCGCCCTTTGCTTTGAATAAAAGAAAGTGTCAGTCGCGAGTGTACGAGTAGCCTGTATGAGCAAACAGGGCACTTGTGATGTATTTGTAAGAGTTACCAGTACTGACAACTGCGTCCGTACGTCACGAGTAGTGCACTGAAAGAGGTCCGGTAAACAGTGTGTCCCCGGTTTTGGGAAAGCCCCGTCCGGCCGTACCTTCGCTCCGCGAGCGCCACGGCGGTTTCGCCGTTTTCGTCGAGCTGCGATCGATCGGCGCCAAACGCGAGCAACGTCACGCACGCCTGCCGGTGGCCGTTCAGCGCCGCCCAGTGCAACGCGCTTCGCCCCCAGCGGTCGGTCCAATGGATAAACTGGGAAGCTTGCGTTTGTTGTTGTGTTTCCAACTCCTGCGCTTTCCCTATCAGCCAATGTATAACACCGGCGCTCGTTCCGGAACGGCACGCGCTGTGCAACAAACTTTGCTTGTCGTCGTCCAGGTGGAACAGGCAACTGCTTTTGCCGGTGGTTTTGCCTTTCGTCGGTTTCTTCGAACCCTTTTTAAAGGAAAGGTCTTGAGTGGCACCATCGTCGCCCAACACGCCGTCCCCGCCGTTGAGCAGCGCAACAAGGCCGGCCACCGAAAAAGGCGGCTGCGACGCGAGGGCCAGGGAAAGGGCCGTCGCGCCTCGTCGCGCGCGACATCGAATTCGTTTTTTGAAACCAGTTTTTGAAACCAAAACCATTTTTGAAACCAAAACCATCGCCGCGGTTTCGGCGCCCGCGGCGCACGCGGCGTGCAACGGCGTCATCGGCGTCGTTTGCGTGGTGTTTGTAGGACGACTCGTATTCGTGTGCGTATTTGGGGTACTTTTGTGGCTCGTATTTGGGGTACTGGTGGGGGTACACCGCGCACCAACCGTCTTGTCGTCCACACGCCACCCGTCCACGGGAACGCCGTTGTTCAGTAACACCTCAACCGCGACCGGGTTGTTCTCCGCGGCGGCGCGGTACAGGAGAGAAACGCCGACGGATTGGTGGGATGACTTTTCAACAAAAACGTTTGCAGTCGAAGAAAGGTCCGGCGCGCCGTCCGCGGCTGGCGGCAAAAACCGCGCCTTCACTGTCTCGCCGAACAAACCGTTCTCTATGTCCAAACGTAACCTCCCCACGAAATTCGAAACGGACACGTCGTTGGTCAGGGAACCGGGCGCGAGCGCGCCAATCAGCGCTTCGCCGTGCGCGCCGATTGCGTTCGGTTGTTTATTTTTGTCTTTTGGTGACGAGTCGTTGCTCAAGGATTCATCTCCGTTCGTCGTCGCAACAAGCGCGTGCCACGCGCCTCGGCACACGCGCACGGCGACCATGGAGTCCCCTCCGAGTTCCAGGAACTGGGATGCGCGTTCAATTTGCGTTGGCGGTACTCCCAGCTCCACGGCCCAGATTTGTTTCACCAAAACGAACAACAAAGAGTTTGTTTCGTGTTTGTGAAAAGACCGTTCCTCTTCTGTACCCTCGTTTCGATTCGGCGCGCCCGGCGTTTGCAGTTTCGCCAAACGCGACCGGTCCGTTTTCCCGGAGTTCGTCACCGGAAGTTTGTCGACTAACGCGAATAACACGGGAACCATGTGTTTCGGGAGCTTCAATTGTAACACCCACCGCAGGGTGTCACACGTCGTCGCGTCCGGGGTAACAGAAACCATGGGAGGTTTCCGACCGTTGATTCCCGAGTCAACGGCGTTTCCGCTGTCTTCCGAGGAGGTTTCTTTTTCTGTCTCGTTTCCGGGAAATACTCCGGGCCGAACCATCCACGCCACCAACGACCGCGCCGACCCCCCATCCGCGGTTTTGCCAGTCACGGTCACGGCGACGCTTTGGATGAAACCGATCCCCAAAGAAGAAGAAGAAGAAGAAGAAGAACCCCCTCCTCCTGCTCCAAAACAACCAAGCAGCACGCACTCGATCTCCCCCAGCTCCACCCTCCGGCCGCGGATCTTAACCTGCCCGTCCCGGCGGCCGACCAGGATTCGCGCCTGGTCGGGTTTGAGGTTGGTTTGTGCGTCTATTTTGATTTTGATTGTGTCGGTTCTTTCCTCGCTCGAATCGATTCGTGTGGACTTGTCTTTTCTTTCCTCGCTCGAATCGACTCGTGTCACTGCGTCGGTTTTTTTTTTGCTCGAATCGATTCGTGTGCTTTTGTCGGTTCTTTCCTGATGACTCGAATCGATTCGTGTCGACGCGTGTTTTATTCTTTCCTCGCTCGAATTGTTAATTCGCGTCGCCTTGGTCATATCCCCCGTTCGAAAGTACCTGCTCGTCTTCCCAGTCGCCGCGTCCGTGATCACCATAAACCGCGCGTGCGTGTTTTTAGTGTCGCTGGCGTACCCCAAACCCACCTGCGGGCCGCAAAGCCAAAGCTCGGAAACGCGGGATGTGTTTTTTTTTTCATCTTGGTTTTTTTCACCTTCAAAATAATCGTCAATCGTCAACAGCGGGTCGTTTCCGGGCGCCGCCGCATGTATCAGTTTTAATCCGTTCCCCATGACCTGCCCTAGGTATTTCCGCGAGTCAGGGAACCCCCGCTCCATCACCGAAAACGTCTGGTACACCACGCACTCCGTCACGCCGTACGTGTTTGCCAAGATGTCGACTTTGTCAATCCAAAAGTCGACAAGCGCCGACGGCGTTTGTTCGCCGCCCAGCGCGACGACTTTCAGGTGCGGCAAATCGTGATGGGTAGTACGGTCGTGTGAATCGTGGCCTGTAATAGTAGACCCTTGGGTATCGTACGCATTAGACCCTGGGGTGTCGTATGCATTAGACCCTGCACTAGTAGACCCGGTACTAGCCGACCCGGTACTAGCCAACCCTGTACTAGCCGACCCGGTATAAATAGCCGACCCGGTATAAACCGAGCCTAGTGCCGTGGGCGTCGCGGTTAAGTGACTCGCTTTCGTCGCGGAAAGGCACCAGCCTAGGTTTGATAAAGTCAAGGACGCAGCGCAAATTGCTAGGCTCGCACCACACGCAAGAGTTGCGAAGAAATCCCCAAACGAGGGATCGAAAACCGCGGGGGACGCGACTAAAACGATCGAGTTTGTGTCCACCGAGTGCGCCTCGTTTTTACCGTCGCAGAAATACGCTAAGCCGCCCCGCGTGCCTAAACACCCTTTAGGCGCGCCCGTGCTTCCCGAGGTGAAAAACACGTGCGACAGGGTATCCATGTGGCGCTCGCGACAGGTTTCCAAATCCAAATCCGCGCCCGCGAGCACTTTGTCGTCGCCGGCGAAGGAACCGATTGATTGATTGATATTGAGCGATTCAATCGAGTGACGCTTCGCTCCGGAGACACCGTCGTCAACCGTGTCCCTGGTGTTTAGCACAACGGAAAGGTCACTTGTGTTGTCATCATGACGTAAAATCGCGACCGCGCGTTCCAACCGAATACGCAGTGATGAAGTGCGTCCCGGACTGTTTAGTCTTCGTTCGTCGAAATCGTCGACGACAACGATTGCGCATTTAGAATCCCGCAACGCCATCGCCAGCCTCGTGGGCGGGTCGTTTTCCGAAAAAGGAACCACCGCGGCACCTACCATGGCCACGGCAAGGGTGATTATCACGAGCTCCGGGCCTTCCGGGACTAATAACCCTATTAGATGTGCTTTGTGTTCCTCGGAAGTTTGCAGCGGCGACAACATTGGCGGGGATTCTTTTTTGGTTTTTTGTAAAACGGCGGAGAGTTTTTTCGCAGCCAATAGCGACGCGCGGTATAGCGCTTTGTATGAGTAAACAGTCGGGGCTTGATTTATTGCCGGGTACCACTGAAGCGCCGTTTTGTTGTTCAAGGTTTCGTCTCTTGCGCGCTTCACGAACAGCGCGAGGGGCGAATTCGGGGCGTCGTCGCTATCGCACGAAGCGATTGACGCCATGTTTTTTGCAGCACGTCACAGATTTTGCACCGACTTCGGGTCGTCGCTCGGTGTTTGGTACGCCTCAACAACCGCGTCCTGCATGCGGTCTAACTCAAACGGCTCCAACGGCCCTAGCCGCCCCGAGGTGTTGCCCCGCGTAGTTCTCAACGCCGCCTTCGCTTTGCCCTTGCTTAAACGAACCGCGTCCCCTCCGCCCTGCAAACACAGCAACCGGACAAACTTCTCCGCCTCCACCGCGCCGACACCTGTAATTTGCAACGCCACCACCGAGACGCACGCGCGCTCGAACGCGTGGTCCGGAGGCCCGATGCAGCACAGACAGTTCGGGCGGTGCGGTTCCTTGGAACTGCCGGGAAGCCGAAACGGACCCCCGGAGGAGGCGCGCATCCGGCAGTGAACAGGAGGACCGCGACGAACCACCGACGCTTTCATTCATCTGTCATCATCGTTCCGAGAAAATAAAAGTCCTAAATAAAAGGCATCTGGTCATTCGCGCCTGTCGCCCCCGAGCCCCGACCCCGGGTTCGGCGTTTTTTCGGTGACCACGACATGCCCCTCCCGGACCACGTCAAGGTCCGCAGAGAGTGCTTGAGCTTCGTGGTGCTCGGGGCTACGGGGAACTTGGCGCAAAAGAAGCTCCTTCCGAGTTTGTTCAACCTGTTTGCGAATGGCCATCTGCCGGCGAGAACCTTGATCGTTTGTGGTGGGCGACCCGCGCACACCGCCGAGCAGTTCAATGAAATCACGTCCAAGTCCTTGAGAGAGTTCCTTGAGAATGCCAGTGCGGGACGCGCGACGCACGAAAAGGACACCACGGACGTGAAACCTTTCCGCCACCCATCCTTGGCCGCGGGATTTGACGATTTGGATTTGGACTTTCGCGCCAGCCTGGGGGACGAACCCTCGGCGGCGAAGAAAACAATACTGTTATCGCAAAAACAAAAACACTCACCGCCCCCCCTCCCCCCTCCCACAACCCGGGACATAGGAGGGTGCGCGGTGACCTCCCGAAAAAGCTCGTTCGTGAACCTGGTGGATTTGGACCAACAAGGGAACACGGACGACGACGCATCGTCGTCTCGCGCCGGGGCGAATCAGTCGCCGCAGAAAACGCAATCGAAACTGAAACCTCGTTTCGGAAACGCCGCCGGCGTCGCGAAGTCGCAATCCGCGCCCGAGTTTCTAATCGCCGACTTCCTGGAGCGCGTGCGATACGCGTGCGTGCCGACGTTTGGTAACGTCGACGACGCGAATGACAACCTGCGGGACGTTTTCGGTTTGGTAACGGAACACGAATTGAAAAACGCCGATGCGCCGGGCAAAAACCGGCTGTACTACCTGGCCAGTACGTATGTCAGGCTTTCCCGAATCCCACCACTGTTTTATCTCTCAGCTGGTGACTGTTGTCCATACATCGCGATATACAAGACTGAGACTTTCTTTTATTTATCACAGTGCCGCACGAGTTGTACCTTCCCGCCGCGGATGCGATTCACCGGAACGGGCGCGCTGGCGGTCCGACCACCCCTCAAAGCCCGAACGATTCAAACGGCTCCATACATTCAAACAGCAGCGGTGGAAACCCAAGCAACGCTTGGACACGAATCGTGGTTGAGAAACCCTTCGGAAGCGACCTTCAAAGCGCGCGCGCGATGCATGTGAGTCTTGCAAAGTTCTGGAGCGAAAGGGATTTGTACCGCATAGACCGGTATCTTGGGAAGGAGGTTATTGATAACTTGCTAGTGATGCGTTTCGCGAACCGCATGTTGACCCCGATTTGGAACCGCGAAAACGTGTCTACCGTGCAGATCGTGTTTAAGGAGATCGCGGGCACCACGGCGGAGTATTTCGACAAGCACGGGATCGTGCGGGACGTGATGCAGAATCACTTGCTGCAGATAATGGCAGTGCTCGCGATGGACCGGCCGGTTTCGTTAGCGAGCGAAGACATCCGAGACGCAAAGCTGAAAGTGTTGAGACAGGTCGCGAAGGTCAACCCGGCCACGGACGTCGTGGCGGGGCAGTACGTTTCGTGTGAAAAGAGAAACAATGGCTGCAAAAAGCCGGGGTACAAGGACAACGCGAGCGTTCCGCGCGACAGCACCACCCCGACCTACGCCTGCGTGGTGCTGAACATCAGGAACGAGCGCTGGGACGGTGTGCCTTTTATTTTGAAAGCCGGCAAGGCCCTGGACGAAGTAAGGTCGGAAATCCGAGTGCAACTCAAGAGCACACCTGGTGATATTTTCTCTCCCGACGACGGGCACTCACAGGGGCGCTTCGGCGCGGACGCGAGGGACATAGGTAACGATTTCCCAACCTTTCCAATCCCTCGTACCGATTTTACGAAAGACTCGGGACTGACCCTTTCTTTTCTTCATCGGAAGGCGCCGGGCCGAACGAGTTCGTGATTCGGATTCAACCGAGGGAGGAGATGTACATGAAACTGACGATCAAGGAACCCGGGCTTGGGGTGAAACCCGTGCCTAGCGAGATGGAGCTGAGCGGGCGATGGAGAGCTGAGCAGGAGCGGAAAGAGATCGCAGGGGAGTCGCCGCGCCGAGCGTACGAACGCCTCATCCTGGACGCCGTGAACGGCCACCAGCAGCACTTCGTCAGAGGCGACGAACTGGAAGCGGCATGGGCGATTGTGGATCCCATCAACGCCGCGATTCGCGACGGAACCGTACCGATTCACGAATACCCCAGGGGGTCCCGGGGCCCTAAAGCGGCGGACGTGCTGCGCAAATCCGTGGGGCACGTCACGTGCGCGGTTCCTAGGGACGGGAAACCGCTTTCGAGCTCGGATGATTTGTGCGAAGACGACGACGCCGAGCCGAGTTCTCGAAAAGATGGATTAGCGCCAATCGCCGTGGACGGCGCCTTCAATTCGTCTGACACTTCGGAAGACGGGACCCCGAAACTGGAAAGGCGATACTCGGGAGTGCCCGCGAGCATGGTATGGGGACGGGACGGGGAGGAAAGCGGGACGCCCGCGCCGCCGGAGACGCAGGGAGAGTAACTGGTAGTGCTATTTTTGCGATTCCTCTTTTTGGGAGGTCTTTCATCAACTTTCTTCGCGAATTCTGAACCATCCTTCGTCATAGTAGGAGGCGCGTGACTTGTGCGATGCTGGCCGTAGCGCGACGCGCGGTTCCCGGGTTGTTCCGGGGCGTTGAGGGTGCACGCGGCACGACTCAAGGGGTGATTCGTCGTGGGTTTTGCGACGGCGCGGCGAGTGAGGAGGACACGACGGTATCCGAGGCGAAAAAAGCAGAAGTGGGTGCGTTTTTCAACGCCCTCGGGATCGAGCCGGACAAGTACGTCGCGAAATCGATTCCGGACATGGCCACGTTACTGCACGCCGTGAAAACCGAGACGCTTAAGAAGGAAGGCATGACGATAAAGGACAGGAAGAAGCTGCTGGCGCACGTGGAGAAGTACAAGAAGGGGCTGTGGGCGCCGGGGAAGCAGTAGGGTTGTCATCAATCAATAGGGTTGTAATTTTCAGCGCAGAAGAGAGACTTTCGCCATTCATCACTCCCGCGGCCTGTGATGGAATGCCCTCATTCCGCACCGCACCCCGCACCCGCGGCGCCATGGCTCCCGCGTTCGACGCGTGCGTAGGTCTTTGCGACGACCTGGCGAGGGCGGTGCACCCCGATTTCGCGCTTCTTGATGCGCACGCCGAAGGCGTCAAAACCACCGCGGATGCGATGTTGGCGCGTCTTGATGAGCTGGGCGCGATGCTGGGCACGTTACGCGCGGAGGGGCGGGAGCAACGGGAGGCGCTAGAGCCGGTTTTGGGGGCGTTCGCGGAAGGTTTAGCCCGAGACTTCGCGTACGTGGATTCCGTGGAGGACACAATAGCCGCGATCGAGCTGGCGGTGTCTCAAACGGAGAAGGAGCTGACACAACTGGAGCAAAGCAGTTTCCGCGACGCGCGAGCGCAAGACGTGGAGTCGGCGAGGAAAGGAATATCTGACCTGTTCACCAGACTGTCTGGGGTCACGTCCAGCTTTCAAAGCGCTGGTTCCAGCCTGGTGGGTGAATTCGGGCAAAGGATTGCCACGGGAACAACTAGCACGAGTGAGCAAATAGTCTCGGCGGCGCGGACGGCGAGTGTTTCGGCGACGGGCGCCGTCGCGCTGGCGAAACAGAAAATGGAAAGCAAAAAAAAGGAGAAGGAAGAAACCAACGCGAAACTTGAGACGGATTCGTACTGGGAGGAATCCGGGGACTCGCCACCCACGAAACACGCGCACAACAACAGTGTCGTGAACACTCTGTCTGATAGCGTTGGCAAAGTCACGGAAGGTTTAATAGGGTTCGTGGCGGGGCGGAAAGGCGAGACCGAGGACGAGGGCGACGACGCGGCGGCGAAGGGGAATATTCCGGTTTAAGAGCAGTATTATATTAATGCACCTTCGGGTATTTATAAATAAGACTAAACAGTCTTTTGTAATGTAATTCAGTAGGAGTATGTAGTACAGTAGTTGTATTTACCGCCGTCATACACAGCTTGACACGCCATCTCGTATCGGGTGAATCACCACAGAGTGATTAGTTTAATCGTCGTGTTCCCACCCCGCGCCGGGCGCCGCGAAGATACGATCAGTCTGGCGCTGGGTGTTTTTTTTCAATCCCGAACCGGTTTCGTTTTCGTTGCGCCCGGAACCGAAAGGTGTATCGTCCAAAGTGTCGCCATTGTTTGACCGTTGTTGTTGCGTTTTGACCGTGAACAACGTTGACCGGAAAGTCGACGGAGGAGTCACGGTGAACATCACGGAAGACGACACCGGGTTTGGCGCTTTGGTGGTCACGGTTTTAACAGAAACACGTCTCGTACGTTCGCGTTGTCGTTCCAAAACGCTCGTTCCTTTCACTTCCCGCAACCTACCCACGAGCCAACTCTCGTCGCACCTCGGCTTCGGTGGAGGCACCGAAACGCGATCAGTGGGTCGCGGCCTTGATTCGCGGGGAGGCAGGGCCGAGAACGTGGGGACGGCGGTTTGGTTTATTGACATGTATCGCGGACTCGTTATGAGAGGGAGCGTTTTCTTTTTCGACATTTCCCGCGCCAGCCGCGTGACGCGCCAAAAAGGCGCCGCGGAGGCGAGAACCGGTTTCATTTGTTTCCCCTGGAAAGAATGTCGAGATTTGCCCGGGATCGAACCGAGGATCACGGGGTTGGTTTTGCCGCGCGTGACGGTACGCGCGACCCGCGACGCGCGAACGGTTTCGGTTGCGTACTTGCCAGCCAACGAAACGCGCGGCCGTAAACCGCTTCTTCGTGTTGGTGTGTTTCCGCACTTTCGAGACGTGGAAGACTGTTTGCCCATACGCGAGGTACCATGGACTTCCACAAGAGACACTCGAGACGTACTTCCACTAGAGATACTCCTCTGGGTGGTACTTCCACCACGTACCCGAACCAGTCCGTTGAACAATTGGCAGCGACGAACGCGGTCGAGGGGTGAGTTTTTTGTGCGCTCGTTTTGGGGCTGAAAAACAATACCACTTCGCGTCGTAACCTTATGGAAAATACCCTCCGCGCGTCGTCCAACGATCGCGCGCAACACGCGGTGGCCTGAAACCGGCGACGTGTGAACTGGCGCTTGCGTTGGAGTCGAGTTGTTGTTTTCGCGTCCGGGGTCAAGCTGCGGCGCGACCCGAACTGTCACGACTGCATGCACGGTGCGGTTCAGCCCAACACGGGTGTCGCGTTCGTCTTTTTCCGAACCGCGGCGAAGGACGTTTTCGTTTTCGCCGAAGCTCGAATCGTTACCCTCGTCACGCGCCACCACCGGGGTCGTCGGAACAAGCACCTCGCATCTTGGGTCCAACAGTGAGTTCACCATCATTGTGAGTGGCGTTCGCGGTATCCGCATGGCTCGTTTAACTGTCGGGCACTCGCGCTCGCGGGTGTGTGCTGCCACGCCGATTTAGGCATGTTTTTCATCTGGGAAGTGACGATTCATCTGAACCGATGTACGCACGAAAAATAAAATACTGCCGCTCTTGGCTCCACCACCGACGCCACTTCAACTCGCGCGCGCGTTCGACGCGCGTGTGGGCGACGGTCATCTCGCTTGGGTGGCGCGGTGTGTGGTAAGACATACGCGCGCGCCCGTTCCGTCAAACCAAACCCGCTACGGGTCAAGAGGTCGGTCCAAACAGTCCGCGGCCGCGCGCACAAAACGGCCGGCACGATCGCCGAGGCCGGTTTTGGGAACGACCGATCGTCCCGAATCGGCCACTCCAAAAACGCGATCAGATGGCGACGCGAAGGTTCGCCACCGGGACGCTTCGCCACCGGCTACGCGCGCGGAGAGACGCGCGGGCTAGACACCGGTGCGTGGCGGTTACACAGTCACGATAAGCACGTAACGGAGGCACGATCCACCTTGGTGACTCGCGCGTTCCAAACAGCACGATGCCCATCGATGCATCCCGAACGCGAAGTTTCGGGACCGCTTTTTTTTTAAGAAAAAGGTCGTTTTTTTTGCGCCGTATTTCCCCCCGCCGCCGACGTAGTACTCGCTCTTGTGACTTACCCCCAATTGTTTCTCCCGTAAAAATCTCTATACCAATCAAAACAGACACCACGCCATCGGCATCGTCGCCGTGCTTCTCTCCTGCGCCGCGCTTTCCCCAACTCTAGGCCTGGGAACCGTGGGCGAACTCACCCGGGGCGAGACGAGTTTATTTACGAGAAGTGCTTCCGTCGGCGCGGCTGCGACTACCGCGACTTCGGAGGTGTTTCAATCCAACAAACGTCGCCGAGCCCTGCTCGCCAGCACCACCACGTGCACGTTGGACACGACATCGCGATGGGTCACACACGGGGGCTGGATACTGTATCTAATCGGCATTCTTTACCTGTTCCTCGGCGTCGCCATCGTGTGCGACGACTTCTTTACGAGTACGTTTGGGGCTTTCCCAAATCCTGACACACTGTTTACAGCCCCTCTTTGAGTGCACTACTAGTATAAATACTACTAGTAACACTAATAGTACTACTAGTAACACTACCCGTAACATTTACCAGTACTGGCAACTGTTACAAACCTATACTCAAGACTCGGGACTGACACTTTTCGTACACAAGCACAGGTTCCCTGGAGACGATTTGCGAAAAGCTGAATCTTTCGGAAGACGTCGCGGGGGCGACGTTCATGGCGGCCGGGTCCTCAGCCCCCGAGCTTTTCACGAGCACCATGAGTTTGGTCTCGGAAAACGCAACGAACGAACTGGGCGTGGCGACTATCGTGGGCAGCGCCGTGTTTAACATCATGGTCATCGTCGCGGCGACGGTTCTGTTCACGTCGCAAAAACAGTTAAAGCTGGACTGGAAACCCGTGACCCGGGATTGCCTTTTCTACCTGCTCGCCGTGTGCAGCGTGCTTCTAGTTATGGAGGACGGCCGGGTGTATTGGTGGGAAGGTGTTACCTGCGTGTTTATGTACGGAGCGTACGTGTTTTTCATGTCAAGAAACGAACGAGTCATGTCCTGGGTGGACACCTTTGCGAGTTCGCGAAACAAAATCGGAATCGAGACGGAACAAAGTGACGACGTGGAAAGAAACGCCACGGCCACGAAGCGCATGGACGATCCGTCTTCTATTAAATACGCGGACGCGAGCGGCGATACAAACCAACACGATCCGTACGCCCGCGTGAGTCGAGTCGAGGAGGGGGGTGATGGAAATCGACGAGCGGTTGTGGAATCGACTCAAAACGCGCGGCGCGACGGGATCGATACCCTTATACCCGACGACAAACGGTTCGGCGTCAAGGACGGCGACGAAAACTCTGCAGAAAGGTCTCCATTTCACCCCCCCGCGACGTACACCGCGGTTCCGTTGTGGGCCCTTTCCCTTCCGTGGTATTTCATGTTCATCCTGACGATTCCTGGAAACAACGACACCGCACAGGCAAACAGTCGCAAATACCTGGCGTCTTTTTTCGTATCCGTGCTTTGGATTTCGTTAATTTCCTTTGGCATGGTGGTAAGTATTTCCCATTTACCACATTCCACTGACTGATTGCCCATACGAGACTGACATTTCTTTTTACAATCTCAGGACCTCGCGTCCCGCCTGGGGTGCGTGCTTGACATCCCAGAGGTGGTTATGGGCACCGTGGTGCTCGCCGCGGGGACTTCCGTACCAGACGCGCTCGCGTCCATTTCCGTCGCGCGCGCCGGCCTCGGCGACATGGCCGTCGCGAACGCGGTGGGGTCGAACGTGTTTGACATTTGGCTCGGGTTGGGGCTGCCGTGGTCCGTGTTTCTGCCGTTCAGGGCGTCGGGGTACGAAGGTGAGGAACTTTCCCAATCACCACGTTCCGCCTCTGCGATTGCCCATACTCGTACCAGAAGGGACGTCTTACCTCTGACTGTTTACGCATACACATCACGACCGACTGACACTTTCTTTTTTATCGTATCAGTCGTCAACACCAAACAGCTGGTGCCGTCCGTGTGTATACTGTTAGGCGTGCTGCTGGTGTACTACATCTCAATCGCGGCGCTTGGGTTTCGGCTAACGGAAAAACAAGCCTACCTCTTCATCACGGTCTACCTAGGCTTCGTCGCGTACGACGTGGTGGGGGTGTGGTGGATGGACATGTACGACATGAAAGGGAAGTAGTCGGTTTGTGTGCTCGTCCCAGTGGTGTATACGTGATTTCGTTTTAAATGCAATGCAAGATTCTTCGTGCGTAACTATGTTCCGACAGCCCCTGTTGCCCTATTCCCTCGCCGCGAGCCCGTCCGTCTCGATTTCGATCCAGTCCGAAATCGGCACCGCCGCCAACCCAAGCACGCGAAGCAGGACTTCCTGGGGCATGTCTCCTAAACAAACAGCGCCGGGTGATGGGGTGTTTGATGATGACCCTGCAGCGGGCTCCTTAGATGACCCTGCAACAGAGTCCTTAGATGACCCTGCAGCGGTCTCCTTAGACGATTCATCACAAGACAAACCCCCTTGATCTCCACTCCGCGCCCGTTGCGCGTTCCGCGAGCTCGCCTCGGCGCATATCAAAAAACCCCGCGCCGCGTTTCGGAACGATTTCGGAAAATCCCGGTGGTTGATATCGGGCAACCAGTGCGTGGGCGCGCGGAAACGTAACACCCCGGATGGCACCGCGACGAAAACGAGGTCGTGGGGGGGGGGTCGCTTTTGTAGTGACGACGGGCCCAACTTTCCGAAAAAAACTGGTGAGCCTGGCATGGGGTTCGGCGGAGCGGGCGCGGTCACCGCGCACACGCCGGTCACGAAAACCCCCCGGACGCGTGCGCGAATGGTCTGCGATTGGAAAAAGTAAAAGAAAACGGTCAGTCTTCCCGTGACCTGTGTTACGTAATTACGGGCGGGCAATCGGCAAACAGTTGGAGTAGTGGTAGGACTTTCCGACTGTACTCCATAAAGAGCAGGTAACAGTGCGTTTTTGACGTACGTAGCAGTTGCCAGTACTGGTAAATGTTACCCGTAGTGCACTCATCAAACAGTCAGAGGGGCAGCAAACAGTGCGTCCCGGATTTGGGAAAGCCCCACTCCACGCACCTGCACGTACCCGCGCTCGCGCGCGCCGCTCTTGCCCTGCAGCAGAACCTGCTCGTTCGTGAGCCGGTGCATTTGCCGCAGGGTTTTGAGTTGGTTTATGTCCACCAGGTCTTCGTTCGTCAGCTCGTTCGGCGCAGGCCAGGCTTGCATTTGCGAAGTCACGGACGCGGCTTCCAAACGGTTCGCTTCCAGGCGGTCGCGCTTTTCGGTGTCCGACATCGCCGCGACCGCCGCGGGCGTCAACTTCTCGACGTCGTCCTTCCCCAGCAGGCCCATCGTGGGGTCGTCTGAATCGCCTCTGCGCCGAGGGGGGGACATGTCAATCGCCTGCAACTGCGTCTTCGCGTATAGCAAATTCATACCGTCTTTCACGAAGTCCTTCTTCACCAAGTACTCCTTGTAGCTCGCCTTCAGCGCGATTTCGGCGCGCCTCAAGTCGTACGCGTGCACCCGCCCGCCTCTCTCCGCCCACACGAGCACGTTCGGATCCGATGGCAGGAAACAGATTGGAAGACACGGGTGCGCATGGTTGGATAGGTACGCGACTCTGGTTACCGAGTTGACGTCCAACCCGACTCGCCACACCGCCACCACGCACGCCGAGTCCGTGGTGGCGGCGACGTAGCGCGAATCGCCACTCCACGCGACGTACATACCGCCTTCGGGGTCGTTGTGGGGGTCGGGGTCGTTTTCGGTTTCAGGCGTGCCGTCTATTGGCAGGCGTCTGTGTTCCGGAATGTACAAACCGGGTACTTTTTTGTAGCCCCCGCGCCCGCCCTCTAAATGCAAATTCTCGAAATCACCAACGCACGCGCAGAACCGCCCGTCCGGCGACGCCGCAGCGGCGTTACAAGCGGTGGGCAAGTCAATCGTGACTTCCAGGGTGAGCCGGGCGTCCACCCTGGGCCGCCGCCGAGCGCCCCGGCCTCCCTGGCCTCCGTCCGACAAGGTCGGGGAAATAGCGATTTGATTTAATTGGTCAATGTTGCCGTAGTTCCCGGAAGCGTCGGAAAACCCGTCCAGCTCGATCGCGTACACGTAGCAGTGCCCGTCCTGGGACGCGCAGAGCAGGACGTTTTTGAGTTTTTGTTTTGAGCTTTTTTTACTACCCGAGTCGTCCATCGTCTCGCCCCCCGGCAGCGCCATCTTTCCGAACCGAACGCAGTTCAGCATATCCCGCTCGTGGTACCGCCCGGTTTTACCCACGCCAAGTTCCGCGACTTTGATGAACATGGCGCAAGATTTTTCCGGTTTCGGTTTCGGCGTTCCCGCGCTTGTTTGGTCCGGTACCGGATTGTGCCCTGAGATCGTAAAAATAAATATCAGTCTCGTATGGGCAATCAGGGAGGCGTAATGTGGTAAATGGGAAATACTTACCGTCGATGTCGTCGGTAATGCCTTGCGCTACCTTAAACACCGCGAGGTTGATTTCGCCGTCCGGACCGGCCGCGCCGCACGCCGCGACCAGCCCTGAATCCGCGTCGTAGGTCACGGAATACACGTCGAAGGACAACTTTGTCGTGGCCGCTAAAACGGTTCCTCGCGTCGCCGAGTTCTCATCCGCGTCAAGCAAACGCACGTCGTTCACGCCGGTGACTAAAAGCCGCCCGGGAGACGCCGCGCCCACGCTGTCGCTGCCTTGCCGGTGGTTCATCCCCGTGCTGCTCGGGATGGAATCGCCGTCTGGCAACAAATAACACCCGCGTTCCTCGGGGTCGTTTTGTTGGGCCCCTTGTTGGGACGCGAGTCGGCGCGCGACGACGCGCGCGGCGACGTCGTCGAGGTCACCCGTTCCGTTTAGGATTTCGCCATGCACATCCACGTCGCCCTCGAGCAGCCCCTCGATCTCGAAGTGCATCTGGTCATCGTCGAAATCCGACGGCTCGTCCTCGTCGAACTCGTCGTCCTCGTCCTCGTCGAACTCGAAGTCGTCCTCGTCGGACCCCGAATCCACGATCCAGCCCTCCTCATCCTCATCCTCGTCGTCCAGGGACTCCTCGTCATCCTCCTCCCCTAAACTCTCTTCGTCCGAAAGTTCGTTGGGCGCGTTCGTGCCGGGGGCGGCTTCGGTGTCGCCGGGAGGGAGGTGCGCCTCCTCCTCCTCCTCCTCCTCCTCCTCCCCTGAACTCTCTTCGTCCGAAAGTTCGTTGGGCGCGTTCGTGCCGGGGGCGGCTTCGGCGTCGCCGGGAGGGAGGTGCGTCTGGTTGTCGCCACCGTGGCCCTCGCCGACACCGCCCACACGGGGGTCGTCGGTCACGCCGCCGCCGATAGACATCTCGCTGCGCGTGTCGCTCTGCCGAGATCTCGCCAAGCGCGCACCTTTTTTCTCACACCTGCGGGAAGGAAGTGTTCAGACTCGGAATTTGAGAAACTATTTTTATTTAACAGGCAGCCACACCGACTAACTAGATAGAGTCTCAGACACCCGACACGCCACAATCAATACACATCGTTCACGCCCCCTTCTTCCCCTTCCCCCGCCCCACCTCCAAGTTCGCGAGGTACTCCTCCGTGATGTTCCCGGTGACGTAATCGCCGTCGAAACACGAAGCGTCGAATCGTTCGATTTGCGAGTTCATGCTTCGCCCGGCTTGCAACATGTCCTCCACGGATTGGTAAATCAGTCCGTCCGCGCCAAGGTAGTCGCACACCTCCTGTTCCGTCCTTTCGTGCGCCACGAACTCCTTCCTGGACGGCATATCAACCCCGTACACGTTCGGGTGCTTCACGGGGGGCGCGGCTGATGGGATAAAAAAGAAGTGTCAGTCTCTGGTAATGTGTATGAGGGATTGGGAAGGGTAGACGGAGTGGGTAGTACTTTCCGACTACTCCATAAAGAGCAAATATCAGTCGGCGGAACGTGTACAATGGGAAAGTTCCTCACCTGACGCGAGGTACACCTCGAGCGCCCCAGCGTTACGGCACATCTGCACGATTTGGGACATGGTGGTGCCCCGAACGATGCTATCGTCCACAAGAAGAACCTTCTTGCCGTTGAAAACCGAACGCATGGCGTTCAACTTTCTTCGGACGCTGAGTTCCCGTGTTCTTTGATCGGGCATGATGAACGTCCGCCCCACGTACCGGTTCTTCACCAACCCTTCGCGGTACGGCAAGTTCAGCTCACCCGCGATTTCAATCGCGCTGGGCCGCGAACCGTCGGGGACGGGGACGATGACGTCGATTTCCCACTCTCTCTTTTTTATCCGGCGCGCCAACCGTCTCCCGAGCTCGAGTTGGAACTCGTACACTGAAATCGAGTTCAACGTCGAGTCCGGCCGCGCGAGGTAGATGTACTCGAAAATACAAGGCGAGAGCTCGGAAATCGCGCACTGCCTGGAAACCATCTTCCCCTCTTCCGTGATTAAAATGGCTTCACCGGGGTTCACGTCCCGTACCCGCGAAAACCCGAGCGGCCCGAACGCGCTGTCCTCGCTCGCAATGCACCACTCATCTTTTTCCTCGTCTGTGGCTGCTTTGCGTTGTCCGAGCACGAGCGGCCGAATGCCATTCGGGTCCCGGAACGCGAACAAACCAACCTGGTTCACCATCGTGATCACACTGTACGCCCCCTTGACTTTCTTCATCGTGTTTGTCACCGCGTCGAACACGATCTTGTCCATGTCGGAATCGGGGTTCGCCACCAGCTCTTTGTTCACGTCCTCCGCGAAGACGTTGAGCAGCACTTCGCTGTCGCTGCTCGTTTTCATCATGCGCCCGCCCAAACCTTTTTCCAATTCCGCGGAGTTAGTGAGGTTGCCGTTGTGAATCAAATAAATCCCCAGCGGGCTGTTGACAAAGAAAGGCTGCGCCTCCGTGGCCGATAAGCCCCCCGCGGTGGGGTAACGCACGTGCCCAATACCGGTGCGCCCCAAAAGCGAATCGATCGCTCTTTTGTCGAAAATCTGCGCTACCAACCCGTTGTCTTTCTTTTCCATGAACCGCGAACCGTCAAAAGTCACCATCCCCGCGCTGTCCTGCCCCCTGTGCTGTAGCATCAGTAAGCCCTCGTAGAGCTCAGCGCTCGCGGCGCCTTCGTGGCGGTGAATGCCGATGATGCCGCACGCGCGAGCGGCGTGTCTGCGTCGGATGAATTTTAAGAATATAGATTTTGGAAAAGAAGGTTAGTACGCGAAAACCACCGGCGGCGGTGTGTCTGATGGGATGGATGTGTCTTACGACCTGCTGTGTGGTTTACTTGATCCAATCCTTACGGTGGTTTGATCAAATGCATGTCCACGTACCTCAGTGACACCTTCGCGATGGTCTTCGTAGCGGTGGCAAGGCGGAACCGCGACGCCGCGGCGGTCATGGAGGACGCGCGCAGGTCACTTGTCACCGCGTGCAAAGAGGTGTTTTTGGAGACCGCGATGCGCGAAGCACCGACGCCTCGGCGTTTACCAGCACCTGACCGAGAGGTCGCGCCAACTGGCGCGACCGGGGAACGCGCGAACACGGACTGCATCGTACGAACCTGGCGAACGTGCGAGCGCGAAGGTCGAGATGAGGCTGGCGCTCGTTGCTTTTGTGACATCAAGGTTTTGAAAAAAAAACACCACTGCGTCCAATCCAACCGGCGATTGCATGGGAAAATGGGGTAGTACGCGTCTTTTGAGCATGTTTTGGACACTAGCGAGAATATTGAAGATGCATCTTGGCGATGTCGAGGCGATGTTGTCGAGACGTTTGGAGACGATGAGAAAGCTTTGATTGAAAAACTCCAAAGCCCTCCCCACTAAATTCGCGTCGCGTCCCCGCTTCGAAACCCGACCCCCTGTTACTTGGTTTTGTTCCTGTCCCGTTTCCGTCGTTTCCGGTGTTTGTGCTTGTTCATCTTCTTCACCCTTTTCAGCTTGACGGACGAGGCTTGAAACGTTTCTTGAAGGTTATCCCCAAGCGGCGGAAAAGAAACAAACGGCGAGACCCAGGTTGTTTTCGCACAGTCGTGCCATCCAACGTCGGTTCGCTCCGCGGACGCTCGGGTTAAACCGACCCCTCCCACCCCACCCCCGTCCTCGATCTCGATCGCCCGGATCGCGTTTTCAATCGCGTCTTGCCACTCGTCCTCGTCCTCGCCTCCGAAACCGTCGCCGCCGCCGTACTCCAGCTCGCGCCGCGCCATCGCGAAATCCGCAAACCGAAGCGAAGCGCGCAACTCGGACACCGTGAGGGTTGTGTTTTTGGGTCGCACCGTGTGCGTCCATGGCCCCGGTGGGTTGTTTCGTTTCACGTTTCTGTCCCGAGGCGCGCTGAGGTGGTCCATCGCGACGGCACTCCTCACCACGGACACGCCGCCCGAAGGGCCGCCACCCCAAGACCGATCGGAGTCGCGAACCCACGGCGCGGAACCCGAAGACGCGCCCCATCTCGGATCAACCCACTGGCGATCGGAAGGAGGCGACGCGACGGAGCCCAACAACACGGGATTCGTGGCGTACGCGCCAAGCGGCAGCGCGATCGCGCGGTGCACCAGGTCACGACCCACGTGCCTGGCTCGGCTGGCGAGCATCGCGCCGAACCACCCTAGCCGTCGTGCACCAAGGTGTGACCTTGAGGGGTTGGGGCTTGAGATGGAAGTGCGCTCCAAAAAGAAAAAATTTGCCAAACTCGGAAAAGTCAAAATTGCGCTCGCAAAGGAAGACTAGTCGTTGACGCGCGTGCGGCGTGTTCTCTGGCTTCCGCATGACGACATCCACGTCATATGACGCGCCGCGAACGCCTCGTGCGATCAATACGCCTCGTGCTGAGACGGCTGGGAAGCTGGACCGACGAGACGCGCTAGGGGCTATGTTCCACGCGGTGGACACGAACGGGGACGGGCGGGTGGATTTTACCGAAGCGGTCGCCGCGGCGTGCGGCGTGTGCGCCTCGATGAGTGAAGCGCAAGCCAAAGCGTGGTTCATCGCGCTTGATACGTCCGACAGTGGGTGCATCGACGAAAAGGAGTACGTGGTTGGGATGACAACTTTGACGAACCCTTTGAGTGACGCGGAATTCGCGACCGCGGTGAAGAAGACCATCGGCCGAACGCAAAAAAAGGTGAAGCACCCGCGGTACTACTTCCACGAGAGCGAAACGCGCGGGTATTTAGGCAAAGACTTGGTGCCTTTACTAGAAAAAGGCCTGGAGTCCCTACTAAGACAAGTGGAACAGGAACGTGTCAAAGTCGCGTCTGGGGAGCTTTGGGACAAAGACGGTTATGTTCCGGAGGAGTGGCGCGCGATGCGGCCGCTGCAGTTTTTGGGACGTTTTCTGTTGGACCACTCGAAAAAAGGATTGCAGCGGAAAGCGAAACAAGAGTCGCAAGAGGCGATGAAATCCGAAGCTAAACAGAAAGCCGCGGAGTTTGAAGCGAGGGGAGGCGCACCGTTACCGTACACTGAACTTACGCGAACCGAAAAGCTGGAGATGTGTTTCCGCGCGATTGATAAAAATCGCGACGCGTACATCACCGTGGACGAGATGGCGCTCGTGTGCAAAAAGTTAAACCCCCCCGGGCGCGGAAACCGGGAAGCCGGTATACGTACTCAGTCCGAGAGTAACGACTCAGGAATGAGTGCTGCTGTGAACTCGGGAATGGGTACTGCTGCGGAAAACGCGGTGCGGTGGATGGACGTCAACGGGGATGGGAAGGTTTCTTTGGAGGAATACGAAACAGCCATGACCGAGCTGCTTGAAAACGTTGACGATGCCGTTTTCGACGCGGGCGTGGTTCACCTTTTGGACTCGGTGAAGTTCGCGGAGGCGGACCGGCGCGAAAAACTTAAAATGGTGTTCGACAAAACCGACGTGGACGGAAACGGCACGTTGGACGTGGAAGAGTTACGCCACTTAGCACGGCAGCTCGTCGTGGGAGGCGACGAAGCCGCGGTTAAAAGAACAATGAAGTGGCTCGACGTGAATGAAGATTCGGTCGTGAGCTTTGACGAGTTTTGCGAGGTACGGCCTTGGGCCTTTCCCAAATCCCGGCCTCCCTGTGTTCCCACGCAAGACTGACACTTTGTTTTTACCTATCGCAAGCCCATGCTCGCCGCCGTCGCGGCGCTGGAGGACGACCGCTTCGACCACGCAGTGAGACTTATTTTGGAGCTGGTAAGGGCCTTTCCCCACTCACCACACACCGCGCCCCTGATCGGTCCGATTACCACGACTGTTTACTTCCGGTAACTGTTACTGGCGTACTGTGGTAAAAAGACACAGGGCCCTGTGTCACTTTACCAGAGGTCACACCCCGGTACCCTTTCCAATCCCGCATACACATGGCCCGACCTCCCTGACACTTTCGGTTCAATCGTACAAGGACGGCGACAAAGTCCCGGACGACGCCGCCGAAGCGCTGCACCCGAAACTCGCCGCGCACGTCCTCGGTTTGTCTACGCACACCACGACGCCACAAATTACCGTGTATGCGCTGGATGCTTTGCTGAAGGATGGAGGTAAAAAGGTAGCCATAGTCGATTGCCGTCCTCCAAATGAGCGCTACGTGAGTTCCATCGACTTCGCGTCCCGAGGCTCGGTCGCCGCTCGCACCACGATTACCGCCGCGCTGGGCGACGTCGCCTTCGTCGACGCGGTTGATAACAACGTCTCCGCGCTGGTGGATGCTTTCGATTTAACACGTGAAATTGATGGATGTGACGTACTGGTTTGCGTATCCGCAACTGGCGAGGAGGCCGGGGTCGCGTCGGCGTTGATTGCGGCGAAACTGGACGGAAACGGGGACGACAAAGGCGAAACCGCGGGCGAAACTGGAAGCGACGAACAAAAGAAATCAAAAAAAAGCAAATCAGATTGTCGCTCGTTGTGCGGCGGCGTCGTCGCTTGGTTCAACACAGGGTATGGTTTGGTAGACCCCAACACCGGGACCGCCACGGAATCGGTGCACCCGGGGCAGAGACAAAGGGCCGGCCTAGTGCGGCCCAGACGGAACCATTTCAAGTTCCCGAAAGAGGGAGAGGATGGGAAGGCGTAACTTGCAGAACAAAAAATCCAGGTAACAAAATCTTCAGAATACGCTCTACATTTCACACCGAGGGACGCGCGTCACCGCGCGTCGCAACGACCGTACGTTGATACCACTTACGCCCTCGAAGTACTTCGTGTGTTTCCGAATCATGCGTATCCGCGTCTCGTGTTCCCACGTCTCTGTTCCGACCGCCTCGGTTTCGGGTTCGGGTTCGTCCGCTCCGAGACGAAACTCGTCCCCGGGGTGGGGGAAAAACGACCTGAGGCACACCAGCGCGCTGGTGATGATTCCCCCCCAACACACGTGGAGTGCGATTCAAGAAATACGGTGCGTCCGGGACAAGTCGTACCTGCGTTGGATGCCGCACGTTAACTTGTTATATCCGTTTCTGGAGGATGACTCTGAGGGGATGAACTTCGCGGACGCGGCGAGAATTTGCGCCGAGGCGCTTGCGGATGTGAAATCGTTTCAATGCGCGTTGATTGATTTCGACTTCTTCGCGCACACAAAAAGCAGCATGGTGTGGCTTCACCCCAGTGACGTTGCCGTTGACACGATTAGGTCCGTAGGCGTGGTGGATAGCACCGGTGCTATTCGTACCGGTGTCGATAACTCAGAAGTAACTCCTCGAACGTGTTCCGCGCTGCTCGCTTCGCAGAAAAAGTTGGAACGAGCGTTTCCCTTTGCGAACGACTTGAGCGTCATTTCGGAAAAAGGCTTCACGCCGCACGTCTCTCTCGGGCAGTGGCCGTGTGCCGTGTCCGCCAACGCCGCGACCGCGAACCTGCACGCGAGCTGGCGACCAATACAGTTCGAAGTCGACGCGTTTTACCTAATCTCGCGCTCGTCCGCGGGCGACGACGCTTTTCGCGTCAAGGCGCGGATTCCGCTAAACGGCGGGGACGTGCAATTCGTGGAGACTGAATGCTCCATGGACGATGATACCAATGACACCAAATACTCCATGCACAGCGATTCAGAGCAGCATGTCGAACCCCACAACTCGTGGTGGCGCGAGCCGTACACACCGCACACGCCTCCGCTCGGGGCGCGGTGCTTGATGCCGAAACGGAGGGGGCGGCGGGGGCGAGGATGAATGGGGTTTAAGACGAAAAGACATCCAATACATCATCGTCAATAATTACAAAGCGCTCAACAAGCTGTTAAATACCTGCTCAAAACAACGAACTCATCAGCGCGAATTTGTGTTTCGTGGACCGGCTCCTTTTTCCCGGGCCATACGCGGGGCCGCCGCCGTAGCCGTGTCCGTACGCCTCCCCGTACATCGTTTTTTTCTCAAAATTCCTGCCCCTCGACGAGTTCGAACGTAACGCACTCGTCGCCCAGTGCGAAAACAGCCCGAAGGGCCCGAACACGAAGGTTATCAGCAGCGTGTGCGCGACTCCCCAGCCCCCAGCAGCCGCTTTCAACGACGCGTGTCGTGCGACGAACAAGTTAACACACGCAAGGTGCATCCACGCGCTCGCGGTGACCGCTCGGCGCGAAAGCAGCTGCGCTATGCCGTCTAAACTCGGAAAGAACTGCGGGTTGAACTTGCCATGCGTCAGCCCCTGTTCCAAGCTCCCAGGCATCATCAGCGAAAGGGTGTCAGGAGACCACGACATGACCAGTAAACCCAGGTACGCCACGCACGGCGGGGCTAGGCTCATCGGCGATTTCGTGAACCGGGCGCACTTCTCGAATTTTTCCGGATTTTTGACCCCCAACCAAAACGCCACGAACGCGGCGACCAGGTACCCTAACGAAGCCGCGCACGCCATTTCCGGAACGGAAGGACCGACCGCGGCGGCGACTGCGTTGGCCGCGGTCGCGGCCACGGCGGCCGCGCGGGGGACCACGGAGACGCCCCGGCGAGTTGGAGACAGGGACGACGACGAATGGTGGGAGGCCCTTTTCGAATGTGTCGTTGGACGTTCGTTGTGCTTCGCGAAGTTGGCGATCACGGAAAAGTGATGAGACCTCTGAGGAGAAACGACAGCAGAAACACGCGCCGCGTCCGCCAAAGCGCCCGCGCGCGACACCGCGCGGCGTCGCTCGAGGTGTGGCCGGCGCCGAAGCGCCGCCAAACGCATCTGAAGCGGCACCGCGACGTGCATGGCGTTGTGTGACGAAGATTCCGCCATTTAAAAACTCGTTGTTATTTTTCGAAACGGGTCGTCACAACCCCGGACGCGTCCAGCGGTCGTCTCCGTGTCGGCCCGACCGTCAGCCTTCATCGACGGCGTTGTCGTGGCATGCCGTGCCCCGCGCTGACGCGCGGGGTACTTCCGTTTCGCGGCGTATCGCGGCAGTGTCGTGCACGCCCTCATCTTGCACGCGCTTCTTCTCATCGCCTTATCGTCACCGCGACGTCCTCTGATCGTGAGGAAAAGCCGTCCTATTCCTCCTGGTCCGAGTTGCCCCCTAAGAAACGCGAGAAATCCGCACGCATACAAAAAGACCTCGCGGCGAGGCTTCTCGCGGCGCAGACGGGATGGGTGCCTTCCATGAGGCCGAGGCGTGATGAGGTTGATGAAACGGTGGAGAGGGACGCGTCGAATACCATTCGCGATACTAATCCGTCCGAATCGTCAAGTGACTCCTCAATCTCGGGTCTGCACTTTTCCGGTGACACAAACGACACCGTCCTAGAAGAAGCCACGAAACGAGGCCAGTGGCTTCTCGGCTTGTTAGTGCTACAAAGCTCCAGCTCGGTCGTGTTGGAGAACTACGGCGAGCTGATTCGGGACCATTTGGAAATAACGTTGTTCCTAACAATGCTGGTGGGCGCCGGCGGCAACGCGGGAAATCAATCCGCCATTCGCGTCATTCGAGGACTCGCGACTGGCGAGTTCGTGGTGACGAACAAGTGCGCGCTTCACACCGCTTTCCGGCAACTGCGGGTGGGCTTGGTGTTGGGCGCGGTGTTAGCGACGGGTGGGTTTTTGAGGGTCATCTTATCGAGAGGTGTTTTTTCGGACGTCGCGTCTGATGTCGCACAAGTGACAGAAAATACAAACGTAGGTAGCACCGCACCCGACCCTGCAGTCACCGCCGCGATCGGTATTTCCGCCAGCCTGTTCGCAATCGTCACCACATCAACGCTGTGTGGATCCTTGCTGCCGTTTCTGTTAGCCAAGCTCGGGCAGGACCCGGCGAACGCGGGCACCACGGTGCAAGTCGTAATGGACGTGCTTGGCGTGGTGATAACGTGCGCGGTGTGCGCGTTCGTGTTTGAGTTCTTCGCGGCTGACGGAGGCTTTGGTGTGCTTGCTGGGATGGGGTGACATGTATCATGCATTGGGTTGATAGGTGTTATATTTATATTACTAAAGGAAGAGACGCGCCCGTATTAGGGTAGGTAAAATACCCCACCCGATGTACGCGTCAAGCATCGTCGTCTCTCAATTTTCATTCCTCATTTCTCTCCCCTCATCCCTCCAATCAGTACCCGTCCAGCTTGTCCTGCAGCTCGCTCGCTTCGTTCGCGCCCTTGACGCCTTGTACGAACAGAAACGCGCACAGTGGGAACCCGGTGCCTATCAGCCAAAACAGGATGGGTTTGTACGCGAACGAGTCGGACTGCACCACGCCGAATATCGGGTTGGAATACGCGAGCTCGAAGCAACTCCCCACTGATGCGATGCCCACGATCGAGGCGAGGCCGAGAAACGCGGGCCAAGGCAAACCACCTTTCTCCATCGCCGCTTTCTTTTCCTGTTCCCGGCGCTCCCAGGGGGGCATCTCATCGTCTTCGGTGGCACGGCCAGTTTTCTTCGTGTCGTCCTCCGACGCGCGCGTCATCATCACGGCGCCGCGAAAACCGTGCGTGGTGCGAAGCGTACTACCGGTGGTTCTGAGTGACGCGGGCACGGTGGACCTCGCGACGCGACGCGCGGAGGCGGCGCGGGACACACCGACCGCCACGAGTGGGCGCGCGGTCGCCGCCGCGGTGACGGAAAACAACATGGAAGTGACGTGTGCGGAGAGGTCGCAGACAGACGCGCGCCTCGGAGTGGCGCCCTATCTCTCGAAACGTCGCGCGAGGCGCGTGGCGGTTTGTAGGATCCGGAAAATGGTCAACTCCAGAGAATCGTCAGCGCCTCGCGGCCACATCTCGGCGCGCAAGGTTTCGCGTCTTCGCGGTTGTCTTTTCGCGGCGCGAAAGAACCTCGAAACACACCGAGAAGACACGGTTGGACCGCCCGAAGCGAACGCACGAAACCGTTCGGAAACCTCGTGACCCCGGGACCGCGAACCGAATCGGGGAATCGGCACAATCCGAGACGAATCGAATCCCCTTTCGTCACACTGTCGAGACTTCCGTACGTCTGTACGCGGACCGCACCGATTCCAACACCTCCCGGACGCACTTGCGGACGCATCTCCCGCTCCCGCTCCGTCAAAATGAACGCGGTCCCCAAAATGCAACCCTCGCGGCGGATGCTTGCGGCGTTCGAGGACACCATGTTGGAGCGCCAGTCGATGCGTGCAGCGCACAAAGGCATCGTCGCGGAGCAGAGCGAAATCGCGCTAAAGAAGATGCAATCGGTGAAGAACCTAGGGCAAATGCTTTCGCGGCAAGACACGGACGGGAACGGGAAACTTGAGTACCACGAAATCGCGAGCGCGGTGCAGAGCGAGGAAACTAGTGAGTACTTGAAATCGCTGGGAATGAAAGACGCCATGGCGCTGATGGCCCGGCTCGACTCGTCCGGGAGCGGAAACATCGACGCCGCCGCGCGACGCGACTTCATTCGAGGCCTCTGTCCCGACCTGAAAGACGAAGTGTACAAGCTACGCTCGACTGGGGAGTACACCGCGAGTGGTGTGCTTCACAATCAGCGCAAAGATTTCATCGAGGGCTTGAAACTTGATCACAAAAAGGAAGTGGTTTCGCTTCAGGCGATGTTCGCCGGTGAAACGAAAACAGTGACCCGAAACGAAAACGATTATTTCGGAAAGCGGGTCGATTTGTTACACCAGTCCCTACTGAAACACTGGGACGTCCAGGAACACTACCTCGACGAAGTGTGTCGGAAGAAAATTTTGTTGTTCATGAGCACCAAGGAAACAACGCGGAACCCGACGGATCCGATCACGCCAAAGTACACACACGAAACGTTTGAGCTCAAAGCGCTGTTGCGAAACCTATCCGTTGCGCGGCACCCCACGCCGTTCCAGTTAAAAGAAGGCGAGCGGCACAAGCTGCGTTTGCACGAACTGGAAGACGAAGCGGTTTCCAGGCACGCGACGTACCAGCCAAAACACTTCAAGCTCCAAGCGCTTGCGCTGAAGAAGGATTTGCGGTTGATACGGGCTAAGTTTGCGCAGCTGCGATGGGCGTCTTTTGATTCGTTTGAGAAACACGTGGGCCAGGCGCGGGGGATGTTAACGCGAAGACACGTGGTGTACGACCAGCGGCAGACGCACGCGCACGCCATGGAGCTTCACACGACAGTGCTGGAAAACCTGCGGCCGGTACGGAAGTTGAACCCGCAGCCGGAAATAAACTCGTACAAACCGACGATGCAGCACTTGAACAAAAACGGAGGCAACCTGGACCGCGTCGCGAACGGCCTCGGCGGGTACCACCTGCGCGAGCTGGAGCGCACGGGGGGGGCGCCGCAGCACGTGTTGCGCGCGAGCGCGTCCGGGCCGCCGGTGGTGATAGACCCGCACACTAAAAGGAGAAAGAAATAGGTAATGGAAGGGAATCACAATCACAATAGACGTCTAAATAAAATGTCTGAAGTTCCCGTCTATCATATCAACAGCACACCTACCCCCTTAATACCTGCCCATCACTATCACTAATACCTCTCCGGCACCTTGTCCACCGGACTCGGGTACTGCGGCAGGCTCCCAAACTTCTGCGGCGGCCAGTACTTGAAACACGCGCGTCCCAGGATATTTTTCACGGGCAGCGGCCCCCAGACGTGCGAGTCGAAGGAGTTGTTTCTTCCGTGATTGCGCCAGAAAAGTGTCAGTCCCGTGTTGGGCGTGTATTGGACGATGTGTGGACAACAGTCAGGGTAATCGGTATGTGTATTGGACGATGTATGGACAACAGTCACCGTAATCGGTCTGAACGGTCACAGGAAGCGAGAGGTAAAACAGTGTGCCGCCTGATTTGGGAAATGTGTCCACACAAAGGACGCGACACGCACCTGTTATCGCCCATCACGAACACGTCGTGTTCGGGGACGGTCTGTTTTTGTGAACGAAAAGTGTCAGTCCCTTCCGTCTCGTGTTGGGCGATTTATGCACAGCGAACAGGCAGTCTTGTACTCAGGTGCACGTAATGTAGTGGTAAGACTTGCTGACTGCACTTGCGGTAACGAGTGCCAGTACTGGTAAATGTTACGTACGCCATACGTGGCATCAAACAGCGTGTCGGGATTCGGGAAATACCAATACGTACCTGTTGTTCCATCGTATAAGTCGCCGGTTCCAGCTTAAGTTCCCCACCCCGGCCTTTCCCGTTGACGAACAGCTCTCCTTGTCTCACCTCCACGGTGTCCCCTGCCACCGCGACGACTCGTTTAATGAAAACCTCCTTGGTAAGCGCGAGGCTCGTCTTTGGCGTTTTCGGGGGGTGGAAAATGATCACGTCGCCCGGAACGGGGTCATGCCGCCACCGGTAGGTGATTTTCTCTGCGATTAGCCGGTCGCCGACGTCGAACACGGGGTACATGGATAACGAGGGAATGAACCGCGGCTCCGCGATCGTGGCTCTGAACGCCAAGGACACCGCGAACGTGATCAACACAGTCGCCACGTCTTCCTTGTTCAACCGGAGACCCTCTGGAACCCACTCCGGCCAATCGAACATGTCCTCATCCTCGTCCCCGCCCCCGCCGTCCCCGCCCGGGCCGCCCCCGGGCCCGCCCGTTTCCTCAGCAACTGGAGAATCACTGGACGCGGCCCTTGTGTGCGTGCGGCGTGTGCGGGTGTTGGTGTGAGATCTGTGTGTGGGGTCTCCTGAACGGTCTTGCGCATCCCCCAGCTTCGCGCAGGTAATCGCACATCGGGTCCGCGTCTTCACGGGATACCTCCCCGCCTTACTTCCCGGCACACGCACGGCGCGCCCTCTTGCCACGGCGCGCGACACGGAAACCACGAGTGGCGGCGACGCGAGCGTTGCCATCGTAGTCGCGTGCGATCGGATATGAACGGCACAGCAGGTCGGCTCGCTTCTGGGTTAAATCGGGTGATAAATAAAATTATTCTCAAGGCGAGCTCGTTGAATCGCGCGACGATCGATTCACTTGGCACACTTCAAAACGCGCCCCGCGTGAGCCCGGTGCTGGCCGGGAGAGGGAGGCCCGGGTTTCCGCGGTTTCGATGACCGAGGTGATATGCCTGGACGACAGCGACGACGACGCTGGGTTTCCACCGAAGGCGTTTGCGAGGCCGGAGGCTTCGCGCCAAGGCCAACAAAATGATTCTCGGACGGGACGATTCGAAAGTGCCTACGGGAACGATGACTTCGACAACGACGACGACGACGACGACCTCGGGATATTCACCGACCGGCACCACGCGCGGAAAAATACTCGTGTGGTGTCTGGTGCGCAGGCGTCCACTGCGACCGCCTCACGGGCGGCTCAAGGACAGGCAAACGCGACCTCGCCAAGCGTCTCCGCGCGCGATCGCATTCGTTTAGAAAAAGCCTCTGCGAAAGCCGCGGATGCCGCTAAAAGAGCGCTGGACGCGGAGACCGCGAAACTCGCCAAAGCGGACGCGAAGGAAATGGCACGCCAGTCGAAGGAAAGGGAGGAGATCTTACGGGTCAACGCGAAGCACGTGGCGCAGCTGGTGGGGGGCAAGATGAAACTGCAGCAAATCACGGTGGTGATGAGCGCCGACCTGGGGCCGGATGATTTCGGGCGGTGTTTACGAGACACGTGCGACTTGGGCGTTCAAGACGGCACCAAAGGCGTCACGCCTTTGCTGCACACCACGGAGCAGTTGCCCTTGCACAGAAGTGTTACCTGGCGGTACCACGCGCCGAGCACCACGGCTGTTGGTTTGCGTGGAGGAGTCACCCGACCGGAGGGCGCGCCGCCGATAGGACAAACCGCCGCCGCCGACGACGTTCGCAGCGCGCAGTACACCTTGGTGCACCTGACGGGCGAGAGTTTTGTGGACAAGTGCGCGGCTGACCACGTGGCTGTGCAAAACGGGGTTGTGCTGCCTGCGAATGGGTTACAAGCGCTGCTTCAAAAAGCACGAAGTGAACTGCCCAACCACACTTTGGGGTTGGTCATCGAAGGCTTGCGACAACACTGCTCTACGCGCGAACGGCGGGAGTTTCGCGCGGTCGGGGTGAATGGGTTTTCGCGGAAAAACGTAGAAAGCGCGATGGCCCGGTTGTCGGTGGAGGAACGCGGAATACGCGTCACGAGCGTGACCAACCGACCGGAGGCGATTAACCACTTCAAGTTCGTCTCCGTGGCGCTCGCCAAGCGGCCGTACGAAAAGGAGATCGGTACGTGTTGGGGCTTTCCCAAATCCGGGGACACTGTTTTATCTCTCAGCTGGTGACTGTTCAGACCGATTACGGTGACTGTTGACCAGGCCATCGTCCAATACATCGCGATATACAGACTGACACTTTTCTTGTAACAATCACAAGGGTTTCTTGATATGCTGGCGCACAGCAAAGGGACCACGATCACCCCGGCGGCGAGCTTGGCCCTGGAAGCCGCGGCGGCGGGCGGCTCCCGGGGGCGAGGCGTGGGAAACGACGGCGGCGGTTTGTTCGCGTCGCAGGTGCGTGTTGTTGTGTTTCGCCAAATCCCGCCTCCCTGTTTCAAGCCCATCTGTGACTACACTAGTCATTAAAAGGAAGTGCACTACATACAGCACAAGTAGACTGTTTGCCCATACAGTGAGACTCAAGACTGACACTTTTCTTTTACAAGCAGCAAACTCGCGACGCCGGCGCCGCGCCCTCCCGTGGAAAAACGAAATCGTGCTCCGAGATTTGGTGCGGCGCGTTGATGACTATTGACGGGTGCGCTGAGCCCGCCGCGCTTGCGATCGTGCGTGCGTTTCCCACCATGCAGTCGCTGATGGTTCGGTACGACTCCTCGTCCGAACTCACCGAGCGCGAAAAAAAAGAGCTGCTGCAAAACTTAATCCGAGTCGTCACGAGCGACACGCAGACGGTGCATCGCAAGGTCGGGCCGGTTTTGTCCGCCAGGGTATTTAGCATTCTGAAACCAAGGGACTTGAACGATGTGGGGGATGAAATAGTGGGAGTTGGGGCGTAACGATGCGGAAAAAGAGTTGGACGGGAGACGAATACTTTGAGAACAAGCTAATAAATGCTTTCCTCGCCGCGTGCGCTTTCATTCGCATCAAAAAGAAATAGACGACTCCCTCATCTAAGCCTTCATCGCTTCTTCCACCGGCACGGGTTCGTTGGATACCTGGATGGTGCACCCCGGCTTGGGGCCGTATTTCGCCCAGTAGGAACCAGGGAGCTTAGCGCCGTTCTCGGTGAGCCAGTCCGTCGGGACGGGAACTCCGGTGGGCTGGGCGCTGCAGTAGGGCCTGATTGTGAACGAAAAGTGTCAGTCTTGCGTTTCAAGTACGGGTGTACTATATATCGCGATGGATGGACAAACAGTCACCAGCTTCGGTAAAACAGTCTCCTTGTGATATATTTGAAAGAGTTACCAGTAGTGCACTTCCTTTGGATGATAGTGGCACCTCGACCAGGGGCAGCAAACTGTGTTTGGCTTTGGGAAAGCCCCAACACGTACCTGGCGCCCGGCTTTGCGAGGTACTGCTGGTGGTAGTCCTCGGCGAAGTAGTACACGCAGTTATCCCCGGGGCCGTTGATTTCGGAGGTGATTACGTTGCGAGGGTGTCCAGCGAGTTTCAAAGCAGTGTCGTACACATCCGCGGAGGCCATTGCCATTTCCTTTTGCGCTTGCGAGCTGCAGTAGACGCCGGACCTGTATTGGGTGCCGCTGTCGTTGCCCTGCCGGTTGCCTTGCGTGGGGTCGTGCGAGGTCCAGTGCATGGCTAACAGATCAGCGAAGGAGACGACGGTGGGGTCCCACGCCACCTGCACCGCCTCGGTGTGCCCCGTTCGCCCACTGCAGGTCTCTTCGTACGTCGGGTTCTGCGTGAACCCGCCAACGTACCCCACGGATGTGGAAAACACACCCGGAACTCTCCAGAACATCTTCTCCGTTCCCCAGAAGCACCCGGTGGCGAACACGCAGGTCTGCAAGTTATCAGGAAACGTCTTGATGCTGTTGCCTAACACGAAGTGCGTATCCGTCACCCGCATCTCCTCCTGTCTGCCCGGCAGCGCGTCCTTCTCAGAAACGATGCCGGACTTGCCGCCACCGCCACCGAGCATCGCGAGTAACTGCTCCATCAAATCCTCGTCCTTGCCCGCGTGCGTGGTGGTGGCGCTTCCGCGTTTGCGTGACACGGAAACGACACCGGAGTGCTTGGAAGCGGAGGGAACGCCGCGGCGAAGGGAGTGCGCGCGGGGGGCGACGTGGGCGGTGACCTTGGATGCGGCGGCGAACATGTTCGCGCGGTTGTGTGACGGAAGACGGGGCGATCGATGGGGAACGGGTAATGGGAGTGACGTGGCGACAACTGCTGAACTGGCACGATTAAATTTTGCTTTTCGTCAACAAAGTCTTCGGTTTTTCCATCGCCTGCCAGGTGGGACCGCGCGGGCGCCTCGTCTGCACCCGTCACAACTCCGCTTCCATGTTCGACGACCCGCACAAGCTCGCGTCCGTGGGCGGTTTCCTACTGCTGGCGCACGCGGTGTCCTTAGTGATTTCGTACCGCGAAGACCTGAAGATTTCTGGGATCGAATTCGCGGGGGTCCCGCTGTTTGTTTTAGCGGAGTGTTTGATCGGTAGTTTGTGTTGCACATGGGGCGCGCTAGGGTTCTCTGGGGAGTTCCAACCCATCGCACAGCAACCGAGGGAGCTGCCACCCGATAACATGGAGAAAATGCACGACTTCGTGACCTTCAACCACCGTGGGACAGGGAAAACACGGAAGGAGTAGGTGGGGGACGAAGGGGATGGAGTATGGGAGAGCGATTGTAACAGAGATTGTGAATGTGCGCGTGTGTTGATGATGATGATGGAGTCCTTTTTCTCTTAACCAACGGGAGATAGGCACTGTATTTAATACGTTCTCGTTTGTCGTGTATACCCTCACCCAGCGTACGGAAAAAGTGTCTCAAAACGTGTCCAGCACGGAGACGATGGACGGCGACCCTGGTGTGGGGAAAACAACCCGGTCGCCGACGCGCGTCGCCAGCACCACAATAGGAAGCGCCAGCCGGTTCCACCACGGCCCCACGCTCGTTTCCGAGTGGCAATAAGGCCGTTCCCACAAAACCAAGTCGCTGTTCAGCGCCGCGCTCGGGAACCCGACGCTGGGCACCTCGACGCAAAGCGTGCCGTCCAGCATCCTGCCCCTACGGGGTTTGACGATGGAGGTACTGGAGTTACCGGTTGAGTCGTAACTCCTATCTTCCCTCCTGTCCGTTTCCAACACCCCGGGACACTTCCGCGCGAGCGCCACGACGAACAGCTTGTCCGCGTCGTTCGCCGCGGCGGTTCCGCTGGCCCACACATCCGCCGTACCGATGAAGTCGCTGTCGTCAATCGCGACGATCCCGAGGTTGCGGAACGGGTCGTAAACCGCGACGTTGGAGTAAACCGAGTTGCCGGTTGAGGCGTGGTTAGCCCCGATGACGTACGCCACGGCGTTGTCATCCACCAACCGGAAAGTGGGACCGGTGATGTAAGTCGTGTCCCTAATTGTAAAATAAAAAGTGTCAGTCTCGTATGGGCAATCAGGGAGGCGGAATGTGGTGATTGGGGAAAGGCCCTTACCGGTTATCGCCGCCGCAGTTCCAGCTCGTGTCGATGCAGTTCTGTCCGTTGTCGAAAACGACTTGCGCGTTGGTGTTTAACGTGGTGGCGGTGTAACTTCCCGGGGTACTGGCCCAGGTAGTCACCGGGGATTCATCGGACGGCAAACTCGGGTCGTTGATTCCCGCAATCACTTCGCTGCCGCCGTTCAAAAAGAAACCCGAAACCCGGTTCGCAAGCAGAGTGACGGACGAAGCGAGCGGCCGTTCGTCGAAGGTTTCTCTGGAAGCGTGAAATAAAGTGTCAGTCCTGCGCTAGTCTCGGGTTGATGGGCAATTTATGCACAGTGCGCAAACAGTCTTGTACTGCGTGCACCCATTGTAGTGGTTGTACTGTCTAACCGCACTCCATACGCGGCGTCAAACGGCCGGCGCCGCCTGATTTGGGAAACGCGCAACGCGTACCTCTGTATCAGGGTTGCTCTTGGGAAAGGCGCCGGGAGCAGGGGCGGGCGTCGCGGTGTTACTCGCATCACGATGAACGGGGGGGCATCCGCGTATTGCGCCCACGCCGCGTCGTCCAATGGAACGGCGTGGCGCAACAGCAGGGCGTTTGTTTTGATGCCGCTCTGCCTCGATAAACCGTATTTGTTAATCATGCTGTTTCCGTCGCCGTCGCCTGGAATTAAGTCGGACGCGAGCAAGGTATCAATCACGTTTTGCACCACGGTGCGCGACTTCCCAAGCACGGTGACAAAGGTGGTGTTCCACGCCGGGACGTTTTTCAAAACCCCCTGCGAGCCGTCTCCGTTCGGAGGCACGAAACCCGCGGACGTGGACAAACGCCTGCGAGTGTAAAGAAAAGGGGTAAGTCGGAGAGTCGGCGAGTGTGGGTTCGTAACTTTCGTAACTTGTATGAGCCAGCAGTCGTAGTAATCGGGCCGAACAGTCGTAGGATTCGGGCCGAACAGTGCACTTGTGATGCATGTGATATACTTCACACGTGTGTGCATGGCACAGTGTTGTGATTTGGGAAAGCCCCAATACGTACGTGAACTTTGCGTTGCCGTCGTTCCCGACGCCGTCGCCGCCGACTGAAAGGGTGTCCCCTAGTGACCCGAAAATCGTCCTCACCACCCCGGCTTCGTACGAGCGGTACGCATAACTAGTCAGGCCGAAGTACTTCGCGGGGGGGGGGGTGCACCCCACCACCACGACCACGTCGGCGTCGCCGAGGCGCCACTCGCAGGACAGGTCGGGCCCGTCGGGAAGTACCCGCGCGATGGTCCGTTCGTCGTCCAGGGAAGGCCGGGCTAGACCTAGCGCAGGGGCTTCTAAAATGGACATCGCGTCCCTTCTGTTTTCGAGGTAACTCCTGGTGTCCATTATGGCTTGGAACACACCTCCTGGACGCGGCGCGGAGGTTGGACTTCGCGGAGCGGAATCCGGTTGTTGCGTTTCGGATTCGGAATCGAACGTCGCGTCCGTGGCGCGCCCGTCCGCGTTTTGTTCGTCAGCGTCCCTGGTCGTCGCGGTTCTGCGCGCCGCGGAGACTTGCGTCGCCGCGGATTCAGCGACGCGGGCCACGGTGCGACTTTCGCGTAAAATGTTCCGCGGGTCGTCCGTCACGGGCTGGCAGAGGTTTTGGAGAAAAAGGAAGAAGTTTAAGTTTGTGAGTGCGTTTGTTTAGTGAGAGAGTTTGTTTTCTCGAAACCAAAAGTGTGGGGCGTGACAACGACCGCCGGGCGGTTCACCCCGCGACGTACCAGCATCGCGCACCCGTACGTGCTGGACGGGTTGGCGTGCGAGCACTCCTGGCAGTCCGGCTCTATGTCCGCGTGCGTGAACACCCACATCGCGCCCCTTTGCACGTCGTAGCCCTGGGCGTCGAACTCCGCGGACAACGCGTCCCCGACGCGCGCGCGTTCGTCGAAGGACGCGAGAGGACACCCTGGCTCCAACGCGAACGCGCGGTGCGACGTGATCAACACCAGGAGCGCCACGGCGCTTCTTGCGACATCGCGAATAGGTGGCATCGCACGCGAGAAACGCGGTACGACCGTGGACGAGACTGGTGTTGTGCTTCGCGCCTGCGGGCGAGGGCGAAAGTGGTCGGGTCGTCTGTCGCGCTGGGCGACAAACCAACCGGCGAGGGTTCGACACACAGGAGTTGGACGAGGAGTAGTTCGACGACGAGTTTGACGACGAGTTCGAGACGTCGAGAGAAACGTCGTGAGTGCACAGGGAAAAAGGAGACCGATTCGACACAAGGCTTGTGAGGTGAGTGAAAAACTTTTTGTTAAAAGAACGCAAGTCACTGGATTGTATCCCTCGCTAGACTCTCTCTGCCCGCGCGAACGTATTACCGGCGGTTTAGTCCAGATCATCCGCCACAGGCTTGGGGGCTTCGTCCGCGTCCATGGGCTCGGATACTTCGGGTTCCGGGGCGGGCGGGGGGGGCGCGGGTTTCGGTTTAGGGCGCGCCAGAATAGGCGTCGCGAAGCGGACCAGGGTTTCTTCCTTTTTCGCGATATCCGCGCTGAGCAAAACCGGGTCGGCGGATTTCGCGGATGCGGCTTGCAACTGAACCTTCTCCGCGAGCCACTCCGTGGCTTTCTTGACCTCCGCCATTATGGACTCCAGGTCGGCGGCGTCGATGTGCGCGTGCGCGGCGTCGGGGGCGGCTTGCCCTGCGATCAAAACGGCAGCGGCGGTGAGCGCCGCGGCGGCGGCGGGCCTCGCCTCCGTTTCCGCCGCTCGCGCCTCGATTGGCCCGCCCATCGTCTTGAGCTCGGCCAGCTTCGCGATGTACACCCCTTTGGACTCGTCCTCGCCGTCGTCGTACAGCCAGTCCTCGGTGTCGTTGAGGAGCTTGCCGAACGCCTCCGAGGCGGCTGGCGTGGCGAAATCCGCGAGCGAGGTGGTGACCTTCGAGCGCATCGAGTAAACGTACTCTTCCACCGCGTTTTTGCGTTCCTTGGTTTCCTCCATCACCCGGTCCTGCAGCGCCATCTCGAACTCCTCGGTGACGAACTGCTCCAGGACCTGTTGCGGGAGCCCGCCTTGCGTTGATACGACGTTGATGTCAGTCTTGATGATTTTCTTAACAATCTTCGTGGTGTCCTCCATGGGCGTTGATGAGTCGTCGCCGTCGACGGGCGCGGGCGCCGGCACCACCACGGTTTCCTCGATTTCCTCGATTGCCTGCGCGGACTCCACGTCCACTAAACCGTTCAGGTTCAAACGGACCTTGACCTTGAGCTTGGTTTTGGTTTCCGGGTCACTCGATTGCGGCACGGGGCCGATTTCGAAGCTACCCACGCTGAGCTCCGCGTTCGGGGGTAACAAAGTGGGGGTGGTGTACCGCGCTTGCACCGCGAACGTTTCGTTGCGGAAAAAAGTCATCGCCTTCAACGAAGGCACCGTGTTGTTGCGTTCGAACAACTCCATGTCCTTCGCCTCGCCGTCCTCGGCTTGCCAGGTGAACGACACTGGGAAGGGGAAGGAATCCATAACCTCGAAATCCCGGACCTTGAACTGGGGAGAAAGCATCGCGCCTTGCAGCGCGCACCCGCGCGCGACGCACTCGCTGGCATTGAGCGTGCGCGAGCACTCCATGCCGAAAAAGGACTGCAGCTGCGTGGGGATGAAAGGCATCCTAGATGCGTTCCCCACAAGCTCCACGGCTTTGATGTCCTCCGGAGTCATCCCGCTTTCCGACATCGCGCTGATCACCGGCGCCATGAGCGCCTCGAGCAGGTGCTTGGTGAGCTCTTCCATTTTTTCCCGCGTCATTGACGACCGCACGTCCTTGTCGTCCATCAGGCACTCGATGTTAATAGGGGCCTCGGGGTTTGAGGACAGGACTTTCTTCATTTTTTCAACCGCGATGCGAAGCCTGAGGCTCGCCCGCGCGTTTGACTTGACGTCGATTTTTTGGCTCACCTTGAACTCTTCGCAGAAGTGGTCGAAGATGGCCTGATCGAACGCGTTGCCGCCCAAGTTGCGGTCGAACCCGGTGGCTAGGATCTTCAACCCGGCTTTCGTGAACCGCACCACGCACACCTGCAGCGCCGAGTTCCCCACGTCCACGAACACGACGTTGTGCGGGTCGTCGCCGAACTCGGCGGTTTTGAAGATGCCTGATGATTGTAAAAGAAAAAGTGTCAGTCTCTCGTAATGTGTATGAGTAAACAGTCAGGGTAATCAGAGGTAATAGTCCCTTCTGGTACGAGTATGGGCAATCAGGGAGGCGGAATGTGGTGATTGGGAAAATACTTACCGTACGCCAGGGCGGTGGCGGTGGTTTCGTGGAGCAGGCGCATAGTGTTGAGGCCAGAGATGTGGCACGCGTCAAGCATCGCCCTTCGTTGCGGGTCGGTGAAGAACACCGGGACGGACACCACGGCGTCGGTGACCTTGGCGCCGTGGTCGTGCTCAGCGATTGTTTTCAGGTCGGAAAGGACCATGGCGACGAGGCGAGTCGGGGTGAACGTTTTCTTTTCCCCCATGTAATCAACCGTGATCATGATTTCGTCGTCCGGCCCCGCGGTGCACGGGAACAAGAACGTGGGCAGGATCTCCTGGACCTCCGGGTCCGAGAAACGCAAACCGATCAGTTTCTTCAAATTGATGATCGTGTTTGTGGGCTGCATGTTGATCTTGTCGGCGGCGGCGCACCCGATGAAGCGCTGGGGTTTAGGGTTTGGGGTGAGGGTTTAGGGTGTAGGGTAGGGTGTGGGGGTTGGGGTCCGGTCAGCGACGCTATTCTTTCTTTCTCTTTCTCTCTCTTTCAATCGAGCGGTCCAGATTCTTCTTTACTAATCTCGAAAAAAAACAAAAAACGAAGCGACGTCGCGTCGCAGCGAACAGACGAAGGCCTTGGAAGGTCGGGACGCGGGTGTCCCGCGTGACTCGTGCGGTTGGTGTGGCCGGTGTGCGCTGTTCCGAAGTTGACGTTTCGCGGTGTCGATCGCGGAACAGCCAACACAAACCGTTTTCACCGATCACCACCGAGAACACGACTCTGTTAAGCCTCGATTGACGGCGGCAGAAGGCCTTGGAAGGCGGCACGCCGCTCGGCAATCGGCGACGATTGGGAGATCTGGCGATTGGTCGATCGCGGCCTCGCGCGCGCGCCACGGGGGTCGGTCACGTTTCTTACCTGTTTCTCTCCGAAGTTCACCATGCTCGGCGTCTCCCTTTTGGACTCGCCGTTCAACACGACATCGATGCCCTTGCGCCGCGCAAGAGCCACGACGTTGTTGGAGTTTCCGAAGTCCAGGCCGACGACAGACATCTTGCTTTGCTTTTCGGGATGGCGGTGCAGGTGCGGAAAACGAGCGGCTTTTCAGGTACCGATCGAGCGACTCTTAGTGGCAAGGGACGTGAGCGGAAAAAGCACACGGGTGGTTTCTGCGAACGGGACGGGTGACGTCGCGTCGAGACCGTAAAAGTGAGGCTTTAGGGGACGTGGCGGGGGTTATATCGCCAGCGTCAAGATGAGAGCAAGATGATCGGAGCGCAAAAGACGCCGCCGTTTTCGCGCTTTTGGCGACTCATTTTTTCCGTCAAAACTCAAAAGTTCGCGACCCTTTGTCGTTGTGTTTGTCAACCACCTCCAAAATCCTTCGGCCTCCATTGGGCGCCACAATTCGCTGCGCAGCGTAAGGTACGTGCCCATTACCCAGGCTGTGTGCCTCGCATGCTCGCGTCGAACGCGTGTGACGTCTATTCACGTCCGATCACCTCCGCACGTGACCCGGCCGCACCGTGCGCGCCCCGAAGGTTGACGTAGTCCAGAATCGAGTCCCGTCGCAATCTAAGCTAACGTCACTTTTCCCTCAACCGTCTGCCCGCCGCAGGCTTTCCCTTCGCGTCCGCTAGCAAAAAAATGGCCGCCATGGCATCCGCCGGGGGCATTCAAGGTACGTGCCGGGTCCGTGCGATCTGACACGCGGATGAACCCGCGGATCGGCGCGGCGCCCCTTCCCAGGACGCTGCGGTGAAAAAACCCTCTTCGCTTCCGAAATATCGGCTCGCGAAATATCTCGCTTTTGTGCCTGCCTTTTCGCAAATTTCTTTCCATCAGCGCTGACGACCTCATGTCCCTCCCGTGATTCACAGCCTTTTGCGGGTTCAAGCCTTTGACCGGCACGACGCGCCGCGGGTCACGCACGCGCGTTCAAGTCGCGCGTCCCCAACCGCAAACCACCACCGCAGTTGCGACTCCCCAGACGAAAACCAAGAAGGAAGAACCCAAGCGCTCCAAGGTCGAGATCATCAAAGAGAACTCGGATTTCTTGAGGCACCCTCTCATCGAGGAGCTCGCCACGGAGGCGTCGTTTATCAGCGAAGACGCGGCGCAGCTTTACAAGTTCCACGGCGGGTACCAGCAGGACGACCGGGAAAAGCGGAGCTTCGGGGCTGGGAAGTTTTACCAGTTCATGATGCGCACGAAGCAACCGGCGGGGACGGTGCCGAACAAGGTACGGCCTTTCCCAATCACCACATTCCGCCTCCCTGATTGCCCATACTCGTACCAGAAGGGACTATTCCCCCTGACTGTTTGTCCATACATCGCGATATACGAGACTGACACTTTATTTTTTATCGTACCAGCTTTACCTGATCATGGACGACTTGGCGGATTCCCACGGCAACGGTACGCTGCGTTTGACCACGCGGCAGACGTACCAGCTTCATGGGATTTTGAAAACCGACTTGAAAGCGACGTTCAGGGCGGTGATAACGAACATGGGGTCCACGTTGGGGGCGTGCGGCGACATCAACCGCAACGTCATGGCGTCGCCCGCGCCGTACAGCCCGGTTAGCAGGCCCGAGTACAAAATTGCGCAGGACTTGGCGAAGGACATTGGCGATTTGTTGGCGCCGCAATCCGGGGCGTACTACGACGTGTGGCTCGATGGCGAACAGGTACTGACGGTGGAGAAACCGGAGGTCGTTGAAGCCCGGAACGACAACAGGTTCGGCACGAACTACGTCGGGTCGCCCGAGCCCATCTACGGCACGCAGTTCCTTCCGCGGAAATTCAAAGTCGGCGTGACCGTTCCGGGGGATAACCACATCGACTTCCTCACGAACGACGTCGGGATCTGCGTCATCATGAAAAACGGCGAGCACGTCGGGTACAACGTCTACGCCGGGGGGGGCATGGGGCGGTCGCACAGGAACGACGACACCTTCGCCAGGCTCGCCACGCCCCTAGGGTACGTGGACAAGGCTGACATTTTCTACGCGGTCAAGGCGATTTGCGTGGCGCAGAGGGATTACGGCCGTCGCGACGACCGCAAGCAATCCCGTTTGAAGTACCTCATCCACGAGTGGGGCATCGAGAAGTTCAAGGCGGTGACGGAGCAGTACATGGGCAAACAGTTTGGCGCGCTTTGCGATTTACCACCGTTTGAAATGCCCACCTACCACGGCTGGAACGACCAAGGCGACGGGAAGATGTGGTACGGCGTGCACGTGGTGAACGGGCGTTTACGGGGTGACGCGAAGAAGGCGTTACGCGCGGTGATCGAGCGTTACGAGCTCCCCGTACGGCTGACCGCGAACCAGGACCTGTTGCTAACGGATATCGACCCAGCGTGGAAGGCGGACATCACGGCGACGCTCACGGCGGGCGGCGTGGAGGTACGTATTTCCAATTTACCACATTCCGCCGACTGATTGCCCATACAAGACTGACATTTCTTTTTATAATCTCAGGACCCGAGCACTTTGGACCCGATCGACGCGCTTTCCATCGCGTGCCCCGCGTTGCCTTTGTGCGGCCTCGCAATCACCGAAGCGGAACGGGGCTTGCCCGATATCAACAAGCGGTTGCGCGCCACGATGACCAAGGTTGGCCTGCCCAAGGACGAAACCGTTTTGATACGAATGACCGGCTGCCCCAACGGCTGCGCCCGGCCGTACATGGCCGAGCTCGGGTTCGTGGGCGACGGCCCTTCGTCGTACCAGATCTGGCTCGGAGGCACCGCGAACTTGCTAACCCTTGCCAAGCCGTACCAAGACAAGGTAAAGGGGACGGATATCGAAACCTTCTTCGAACCCATCTTCGCCGGCTTTGCGGCTGGAAAGAACGGAACCGAGCGCTTCGGGGACTGGGTCAACCGCGTCGGGTTCGAGTCAATCAAGAAGGCGCAGAGCGAGTACGTCCCGGGTGCGGTCGCTGTCTCGGCTGTCGCGGCGCCGGCTGCTGCCATTGCTGCCCCTGCCCCCGCGCCTGTCGCCCCGGTGACCGCCACGGAAAGCGTCGCCAGACTGCCCCGCGTCATGATCGAGCGCGACGCTTTCGAAGCCCTGCAGGCGTACGCCGAGGCGAACAACACCACTTTGACGCAAGCCGCGTCCGACGCCATCCGAAAGCTCAAGTGAGTGCCCCGAGTTGTGTCTTGAGTTGTGGGAAGTGAGCGCTTCGAGTTGCGGGAAGTCCGTTTCTTGATGTGTTCACCCATCATCCATCCCAATCAATGTAGATTACCGTAAGGGAGGGGGGTCAGTTTGTTTAATCACCCAGCACTATTTTTTGTGAATGCGCCTGCAATGCACTCCTCGTTCGCCTTCTCGCATCACCTTGTCTCATCAGAAACGACGGGAAGAGTGACTTGGAAGACACCCGTCTGTCGACTTTAAACACGAGCACGACGAGAAATACGCACTGCCATTCTGAAATCTCACCTAAAAAAAGGTATCACCTTTGAAGGTACTTCTCTTATCGACGTGTCTCGAGCACGTTTCGCCACGAATCTTCCACTACCAGGTACGTCGGCACGCAGGGCGGCATGTCATCTTTTTCCCTCGCCGTTCCCCTCGCGGTCGCCAGCACGCGCGCGTGCGCTGTACGTCAGTCGCGAGCGTCGAAACAAACGCGAAGGGCGGTGTCCGCGCGCGCGGGTTTCCCCAACCGGCCGGTGGACGTTTCGCTTTGGGAATCGGAAACCGACGTCGCGCAGTGGGAAAGCGTCAAAACCTTGGTCACCGGGCTCGGCATGGACGAGACGTCCGCGGATAAGTGCATGACCCGGGCGTTCGGGTGGGGCGGGCAGACGTACTGGAGGGAAAGCAAAGTGGAAGAGGTGCCTTTGTTCGAAGACGTGGAAACGCGGATCGATTTCCTGTTGGAAATTGGCGTCCCCGAGGACAAACTCGTGGAGCTTCTCGGGAAGGTTCCCGAAGTCCTGGGCGTGCCAATCGAGCTTTTAAAGGAAAACGTGAAATACGTGGAGAAGAACTACTTCATGAAACGAAGCACGCGGAACTTTGCTAATTACTTGTTAAGAACCCCGCAGGCGCTCGGGAACAACGTGGACTGCACGGGAACCTGCGTGGGCGAGTGCAACCGGTGCTGGGTGCGATGATGCATTTGTGATTGCAAAACTCAATCGCAACGCTCGCGGATACTCGCTCTACTGTATCTCTTATTTCTTTTCGGGGGACTCCCTGGTACTCGTCGTACTTACACCACAAACTGCACAAACTCCACAAACTCCACCAATTCACGCTACTTTAAACACCACGGGAAAGCACTCCAGGGTGTCCACGTTTACCATGGCGATCGTGCCGGTCGTGGCGAAGTTGGGCACCGAAACCAGCAACGTTTTCACGTCGCTACTTTCCGAAACGCGGACAACCTGGGCGCCAAACTCGGGCTGGTTCCCACAGAAGTACACGTTCGGGGTGTTCTGCAGGTAAAACGGGTCCCTGTCTTTGTACGGGTAGCACGCCAGCGTGTCCGGCGCGCTCGGCGCGACGTGTTGCCACCGAAGCGTCGAGCTCATCAGCGCCAGGGATTCGCTTCCCGTACCACCCGTCCCCCCCACCGCGCCACTTGCAACCTCCGTGTACTGTCGCAAGTTGTCGATGTTCTGCCCGCTCGTCCCGAGAAACTCGCACGAACCGACACTGAAGTCGTGCGGGTTCGTGGTTGTGTGGAACGTGCTTTCCTTGAACCGGCCTGCTTCGGGGAAAAGGCACGGGTGGAGGGGTTGCTGCGGCAACGCCTGGTTCGTCGGGTCCCCGGCGCCCGGCATAAGGTCAACAGGTACCGCGCTCGTGAGCTGCGTTAGGATTTGATCCAAACTCCTCAACGCCGCGCGTGCGTTCGCCGCGTGCTGCGTCTGCCCTGAGGACTGCCCCGCGCCGCCCGTCGCCTTGGCCGCCGCTTCCGGCTCCGAAAGCGCGCCGCCTGCGATGACCACGCGCAGAATGTTCGCCGCCGCGGCCTGGTCTTTGTCGCCCCCCAAGTTGCCAGTCACGTAATCCAGAAAAAGCTCGATTTGAAGTGGGTCGGCAACTGCGACGTCGCCGACTCTTAGGCCGGACACGAGAACCACGTAGTTGCCAGGGGAAGGGGTACCTTGAGGAGACGATCCTGAAGCTTTTTCCGATGTCGCTTTTTCCGAAATGCCCAGTGTTTTCTTTTGCGGCGCCGGCTCGGCGAAGCACACGTTCGTGACTTCAAACTCTCCGTCCTGCACCACCTTTCCCTTGCACGCAAGCACCACGCCGGTGACGAACAGTTTGGGGTCCACTATTTTGCCCACCAAACGCACGCGCGCGCCTTCGTCTTCCAGAATCAGGGAATCGTCGTCCTGCGTGAATTTCTTGGTGTTTTCGCGTCGCAGATCCACCCCGAGGGTTAAATCTTTGCCGTACTCGTCCAACACACACGGCTTTAAGCGCATTTCCTTGTAAAGCGTGCCGGTAATGACGCACTCCTCGCCTTCTTTCAGGTCCAACACCTTCGTTAACGTGCTTGATGGCCACTTGGAGGCAACCGCGAGTTTTAACCGCGGCAACAAAAGCATCAGGCGGTGGTAGTAAAGCTGGAAGTACTGGCCGTATATTTTTTTATCGAGCGCGAACCGATCGTTGTGCGAGGCGTACGTTTCGGTTTTTCTTTGCAAGGTTTGCGCTTGAGGCATGTCGGTATCGGGCTCGCGCATCATCTCGCTCGAATCGGGCGCCATGGCGAGTCACCGCGACTCACTCCCCGAAACGCGGGGCGTGTTTGAGTGACGACCGCGATCCAGATTTCAAACTTTTACGGTGTGCCAACCTTGTTTTTCCCAAAAATTATTTTTGGATTTTTGATATCGAGGTGTGCCCACCAGCCGCTGTGAAGCAGGCACCACACTCCCAGGCGCGGCGCGGCGCCCTGTGGTGTCACTTCCGGCGACTTCCCAGTGTGGTCGGTGGGTTGTTCCGCGCGATGTTCGGCGTGGCGTTTGAAAAAAACGCGGTAGCCCCGATGCGACCCTACGGAGTACCAAGCGGTGTGGTCGCGACCCAAAATAATCTGGTGTGCTTTGGTGGTGGTGCGAAAAGCCAAATCAATCGCGCTTCCGCCTCGCGCGCCGGTTTGAGAAAACGCAAACCCACAGTTAAGTGGACGACCGACTATAATAAAACATCCCCACGACACGTCGTTACGAATCACGCCTCTTCAAGTGACGAGTTATTATCGTCCGCCGATGGATTGGCGACGGATTTCGTCACGACTTCGACGACGAATACTGGCAGCTACGTCCCGAGCCCGTTAGATCCAAGCGCGTTCACCGGCCAAGTCGTCGCCTTTGTTTTCATCGCGGTTTCCGTCGCGTACGTCATCGCCTTGCTGAACCCGATCGCGCGAGAACGGTTCGAATTGAACGACCCGGCGCGGAAAAAGTACGTGAAGGAACTGATGGCGGGTGAGGGTATTGATGGCGATACGCGGCGGTTGGAGCGGCTGTATTACAGAAAAGTTATTTTAGCGAGCGGGTTGAGGCCGCGAGGCGACCAAACCGCGGGGGGGACGATCGTGCCTGGAATCGGGAAGGACGTCGTGAAGGGGAAGAAGGGGAAGAAGAGTGTAGAAACAGCGCCATCTGCTGAGACAGAGAAGGATGAGTAGGGTTTATTAATGTCTTTATAGCCGAGAGTGCCGCTACGTCTGCGTCATCGTCATTCATCTAATTTTCTCGGCGACAATCACTGACCATTTCAACGAATTTCAAAAAAGAAAGACCCGAAACCTCGTCCGGATCACTCGGTGGAGTCCCCACACCGGTCCGCGCGTTCCGCACGCCTTTCGTTGCCACCACTGTTGGTACGATCGGTACGGCACCACACCCTTTCGTTTTCAACAGATATCGTACCAGATACGTTAGCAGGTACTTGACCCTGTCGCTGTCAAAGCTTTCCCACGATGGGCAAGGACGACGACGAAAACACGGATGAGCTGGAGGAAAGGATGGTGGCGGAGGAGTACAAGATCTGGAAGAAGAACACGCCTTTTCTGTATGACTTGGTGGTGACGCACGCGCTGGAGTGGCCGAGCCTTACCGTGCAGTGGCTCCCAGACAGGGCTGAACCCGCGGGGAAGGACTACAGCGTCCAGAAGCTGATCCTGGGGACGCACACCTCGGAAAACGAACAGAACCACTTGATGATTGCGGAGGTTCAGGTAAGAAGTCACTCCCTTGCACTCCGATCGAAGGAACGATCGGGCACCGCACCGAAACAAGCACGCGCGTGTTTCTTGCCGGATCCAAAACAAGAGGTCAACCCCGGTGCACTGGCAACGCGTGTGTTGTGCGGACAACACGTGTCTCCACGCGCGTCACGCCGCGAGACTCGAACGCACGCGAGGGTGCAAGAGTCGGACCGGGTTTCGGTCTGCACATCTTTCAAGTTTTGACTGGGTTTTTTTGACATTTTTTTAAAGGAAAGCTCTTTTGCAACGCAACTCGCAACGTCCTCCCTCGTCGCTGACCCGCTGACCCTACTACTTTTAATCGAACATCTATAAACTAACTAATCAATACCACAACAAACCCCCCTCCCAACACTAAAACAAACAAAAAAACAGCTCCCCCTGGAGGACGCCGAAGTGGACGCCGGGCAGTACGGAGCCGGCGACACCGGCGAAGTCGGCGGGTACGGCGCGGGCGCCGGTAAGGTTCAAGTCACGCACCTGATCAACCACGACGGCGAAGTGAACAGGGCGCGGTACTGTCCCCAGAACCCGTTCGTGATCGCCACGAAAACGGTTTGCGCTGATGTGTACGTTTTCGATTACAGCAAGCACCCCAGTAAGCCACCGGTTGGGGGGGTTTGTTCCCCCGACTTACGATTGAAAGGCCACAAAACGGAAGGGTACGGTTTATCGTGGTCGCCGTTCCGAGAGGGCCACCTGTTGTCCGGTTCCGACGACGCGCAGATCTGTTTGTGGGACGTGCACGGCCCGCTAGGCGCGGGGGACAAAACCGTCATGGCGAAAGACATCTACACCGGCCACCTCGGGGTGGTGGAGGACGTGGCGTGGCACTCCAAGCACGAGCACATTTTCGGGAGCGTGGGGGACGATAAGCAGTTGTTGCTTTGGGACACGCGGAAGCCATCTTCAGATCCGTCGTCGCGGGTTTCGGGTGTGGAGGCGCACCAGGCCGAGGTGAACTGCCTCGCCTTCAACCCGTTCAACGAGTTCGTGCTCGCCACCGGTTCGGCGGACAAAACCGTGGCGATCTTCGACAGCCGGAACTTGAGCCAAGTACGTGTTGCGTTTCCCAAATCCAGGCACGCTGTTTACCTGCCACGTATGGAGCGCAGTGACAGCAAACGTCTTACCACTACAATGGAGTGCGGTAATGGAGTGCGGTTACGCAAGGGAGCACCACTACAATACGTGCGCCTGAAAACAAGACTGCCTGTGCACTGTGCATAAATCGCCCATCACGAGACTCAAGACGTTAACCCCTTTTCTTTCCCACTCGCCAGCGCCTGCACACGTTTTCAAACCACACCGAGGAGGTTTTCCAAATCGCGTGGTCGCCAAAGCACGAAACTGTTTTGTCGTCCTGCGGCGCCGATCGGCGCGCGATGGTGTGGGATTTAGGGCGCATCGGTACGGCCTTTCCCACTCACCACGTTCCGCCTCCCTGATTGCCCATACACGACTGACATTTATTTTTACAATCAAAGGGGACGAGCAGTCTCCTGAAGACGCGGAAGACGGCCCCCCTGAGTTGCTTTTCATTCACGGAGGCCACACCTCGAAGATCTCGGATTTCGCCTGGAACGCGAACGACGACTGGGTCGTCGCGTCCGTCGCGGAGGACAACATCCTGCAGATTTGGCAAATGGCGGAAAACATCTACTCGCAGGACTGAACAGCGTACGAGCGCGAAGTTACTGAAACGAAACGAGACTTAGGGTTGCGTGTGGGGTAACGTGCAGCATACGGAAGAGAAGCGGGGAATGCGAAGGTGGAGATGTACGTAGTGGTTGTGATGGACCTTGCGATACCCCGCCGAGGCGATGGGTTGGTACATCTGGTAACGCGCTAGTCTAACAATGAACCACCGGTGGTGTGCCTCAAAGAATATCCCGATACAAGCCGTCCTACCGATCATCCCTGATGTACCTCCGCGCCGCAGGGCTCATCAACGACGCGGCGGTTTCCGAGGAAACCCCAAGTGAGTGTAACTCATCCTCAGCATAGACTGCTTTCTCGTTATCTGACAGCTCAACGTGCCTCGTGTTTCCAGTTTGATTCGTTTGGTAAATTTGCAACTCTCGTGCCCGCGCGTCGCCGTACGCCGCCGACGCTGCGAGCGCGTCGTTTGTTTCCCGAACCTGTTTGGCGACGCCTTTGGCGGTCCTGTAGATGTTTTGCTCGTTGTTCTTTTGCCTCTGTTCAAGCCGGTCTATTCTTCCCGAAACCGTCCGCTGAAAATCGATTCGCGCGGCGGCGTGCGCCAAGTCCTGGGCGTTTTTCTCGTCGCCATCGCGTCGGAAAGCGTCCACGAAAGTTTCGCACCCCTCTACTCTTCCCTCCATTCGGGCAACGGATACTTGAAGAAATTCGTCCCGCGTTTGCCGTGTCGCGCCTTCCTCGACTACTTTCCGCTGAACGAACTCCTCCAGGGAACGCATTTTACTTTCGCAGCTGTGCGTCCATTTAAGTTGTTCCTTCAATTGATTCATCTCGGCTTCGATGGATGTTGATTCGGTTTTTAACACCTCCAGCTCGGACACCACGACGTCGCTCAACACCTGGAACGCATCGGAAAGGGCTTGCATTTTATTGTCCATGACCTTCATGTCCGTCACCCTGCGCAGTTCGCTCGCGTCGACCCGTTTGGACACCGACTCGCACCGCTTGTCCCGTCGGTGCGTCTCGTTGGAAAGAACCGCGACCGCGTTTTTCAACTCCACGAACTCGCCGAACTGCGCGAGCGGTTTCCTGGAACGCAGTAGGGAGGAAGCCGTGGGGAGACTCATGTTGCAGAAGCGGGTCAGCGCGGGACACCCTAAACTCTTAACCCGTGTAACCCGTGTAACCCTAAACGAGTACCAGCGCCCACGCGTGTCCAGGGAGCGCGAGGCAACGCGCGGCACGCGATGGAAGTTGTTGCTGGTGATGCAATTCGGGAATTTCGAAAACGAAGAGCCGTTGCTTTTTTTGCCAACCCGATGTTGGCACCCTCTCGCGTCCGCACTCTCCACGCACAGTCGCTGTCGCGGCGCCCTTGGGTGTTCTCGCGACCGCCTGTAGACAGGGTAACTCTCTCCAGATAGGACGAACGCGATACGCATTTGCTGACGCCTGGGAAGACAGACGCAGACGCAGACGCCGAATTCCTTCCTCGTTTTGGTGTCGTGGTGCCAAGTTGAATCACGAAAACGCCAACCCATCATGGCTGGCGCGCCCGTGGCTTGGGACGCGGCCGCGCACCGGCGCGAGTGCGTCATCCCCCCCGACCAGCTCCTCGTGTTGAACGCGTTACCGGGGTGGCAGCGCACGTTCCAAGCCGCGCCACTGGACGAAACCCCGGATGAGTCACCCACGGGGTCGCAGCAGGCTTTGGGCGGGGGTGGTGGCGATGTGCGTTTGACGCAGCACTCGCCTGGAGCGCACGCGCGTAAGCAGCGCGCGCCCGTGATGTCGTTCGACGACGAGGACGACGAGGATGACGCGGATGCGAACACGAACGCGTTGCTCCGAGCGGGTCGCGCGGTCCCTACGATGAACGACCCCCAAACCAAAGGGCTCCGGAATGTCGCTACTTCGGACCCTCCGAGAGCCACGGATTCAGAGTTAGCGCGCGAGCGCGAAGAAGCGCTGGCGGAGGAAACAGGTTTTGATGCGTTTTCGCCGGTGCAAACGCGCAGAGGCGCCGCGGCGAAGGAAAGCGTCAAACCAACCCAGGGGTGGGAAGACATACAGCCGACGCAACTGGGACCGGACGAAAATGAAACGCGCTCGGGGGCGGATATAGAGACGCGCGCCGCGGCGAACCGCGGCGCCGCGTCGGCGCTCGCCGCGCTGTTTTCGCCAGGTACGGCCTTGGGGCTTGCCAGACTGTTCGGCCCGATTACGGGTGACTATTTACTGATACACGTTACGAAGTACACCCAGACTCGAGACGGAAGAGACTGACCCTTTTCTTTTACACTCGCAGTCGCCACGCGCGCGCGACGCGGGACTCGGCCCACGCAGAGTGTGGCGGCGGACGCGCCGGGCTCGACAAGAGCCGGGGGGGGGGTGCTCTCCGGGCTGAGGGGCGCGCTGCTCGGCTTGAAAGCGACTGACGCGAGTGACAAACCCGTGCCGCGACAACCGCTGCCCGACGATTCCGGCGGCGAGACGGAGACGGAAACGCAAACAGACTCCATGCGGTCGCCGTTCGCGGGGCGGTACCGGAAACGGCGCCTAGAGGTCGCCGCGGAGGCGGCGGCGTGGACGCAGTTGACGGTAAGTATTTCCCACCCACCACATTCCGCGGACTGATTGCCCATACAAGACTGACATTTACTTTTTTACAATCAGGAAACCGCGGTGCCGACTTTGTTGAGGGAGGAGGTGAGGTCAATCACCGACGACGCCGCCGCCGCCGCGGTGGACACTCCGCTTGCGTCGCGAATAGGAACCGCCAGTGTGTTCGGAGACCAGGGAGGCGACGCGGTGTTGGCGAGACGCGAGTTCGTCACCGCTGGTGCTACTGGTGGTGCTTACGGCGTTGCTATGGACGGTGACGCTAGTGCTGCCGCTGCTGCTACTGCTGCTGCTACTGCTGCTGCTACTGCTGCTGCTACTGCTGCTGCTACTGCTGCTGCTACTGCTGCTGCTACTGCTGCTACTGCTACTGCTGCTGCTACTGCTACTGCTACTGCTGCTACTGCTGCTGCTGCCGCGACTCGACCGGCACCGTCACCCCAGAGGAAGGATCCGGTTTCTAAACCTGACGCAAACGCCTCCGCCTTATACTTGGTGTCCTCCCGGTTCTCCACGGGGAAGAAACGCAAGCGCGAGGCAAGTTTTGGCGGAGCCGCGGTCGCCGCGGCGGTGGTTGCGACGCCGGTTGTCCATGCGGTGGAGTCGCCTGTGGGAGACGCGTGTACGCCTCCTCGATTTGCTAGCCTGATTGAGGCGGACAAGGCGCTCGATGGCGACGAGACCGCCCTTCTTCCGTCGTCTTCACGAGCTCCACGAGGCTTGAAAGAACTCTACGACCTTCAGCCGAGAAAGTCGTCTCCACAAGTCTTTGTTAACCTACAATACGAAAAACAAAAACGCACCCCCGGCCCTTACATGAACTTCTGCAAGATAACAAGACCCAGGGTTGTTGAGGAGAACCCCGCTTTAACCCTCGGGGCTGTCAGCAAGGAACTGGGTGCGAGGTGGCGCAGGCTTTCCGATCATGCCAAGGCGAAGTACCGCGATATTTCACCCGTTGTTTCGCCTTCCACAAAGGCGACACGAGACCGAGAAAACGAAACCGTTCGCGTTCCAAACCCTGAACCCTCTTTCAAAAACGCGGTTGCGTCGCCCGTGGACTTGATTTTAAACGCGCGGTTTTCGGGACGCAAGCGAGCTAAAAATTCACTCAAGGGAATAGCCGCGTTGGTAGACGTGGATGGAACGCAACAAACACGGAACGACCCGTCCGCGTCGCCTCCGAACAACGCCAATGAATCATCTGAACAGTGGTACGTCGGGGGAACCGCGGAGAAAACCTCTGCAGACGAGAAACCGCCTGTGAACCGGGAAACCGACGAAGACGAAGATGAAGACGTGGACGAGTTAATCGACCCCGCGTCTCCCCTTCTGCTGGACGCCACCGCGAGGAACTGCACCGACTGCCGGAAGCGGTGCAAAACGCAAGCCGAGTTGATTGTGCACATGTGGCACAGGCACCAGATCGTGGCGAAGGACAAGGTGGAGGTGGAGGGCGTTTTCACGGATGCGGCGGGGTTGCGGGCGTTAGAAGGACCTTCGGACGTTTCTAAAGAACCTTCGGACGTTTCCAAACAACAACAACCCGGAGGTGACGGGTCGCGCTGGCGCAAAGCCCGCGATCCGGTTTCCTCGCTCGTTTCGGTGGACGACAAAAGGCAAAAGAACCTGGCGAGCATAAAAACGAGTACCGCGGAAGAGGAGTTCGCCGCGGCGCTCGCGGATTTCGCGGACGAGCACGTCGCGCCGGCCGCGAAAACGAAAAACACGATGGCGGGGGCGGCGGAGAAAGAAAACAGAACGCACGCGGTTGTCGCGAAAACGGCGACGCCGACGAACACCGCGAAAAGAGCGATTTCATTCGAAGGCGTCGCGGGCGGTGTTCGTGCAACAGCCGTTACACCGGCCGTTACAACTACCCCCGTGGGTCTCACCCCCGGTTCGGTGTCGAATAACGCGGTGTTTTTCGCCACGGGGGTTTCGTCGTTCCGGGGAAAGCGGGTCAAGAAAGGACGAGACGCGGCGGGCGGCGCGAAAACAAAAACGCTGATCGCCGCCCCCTCTGTCGGGACCGATAAAAACGCACTCGGGGTCCACCCCAAACGGTCCGTCATGTCCATGCTCGGGTTGGACTGATGATTGGGCGTGGAGGTTGGACTGGAGGGGTTTAGTGTAGGGTTTTTTTTGGGGTTGGGAGTGATTCATGTGGAGTTTGATGACGGTGTTGTAGTTGTAACGGCCGACAAAGTAGATACCTTCGAAGGTACTTCATTCACCGTTAGTCCTCGTCGCCGATGCCGAAATATGAACGGCTCTTGTTTGATCTCGGGTTCCTGCTTGATCTCGGGCTCGAGCTTGATTTCCGCCTGACCCGCGCGTGCTGCCTTGCACTCCTTGCACGTGTACTTCAGCTTGCCGTGGTGGCATGGGTTGCATGCCGCACAGCTGCCTTTCAGCTTGCCGTGAGGGCAGGGGTTGCACTCCACGTAGCTGTTTTTCAGCTTGCCGTGAGGACAGGGGTTGCAGTCCTTGCAGTTGCTTTTCAGCTTGCCGTGAGGACAGGGGTTGCAGTCCTTGCAGGTGTATTTCACCTTGCCGTGCGGGCAGGGGTCGCAGTCCATGCAGCTGCCTTTCATTCTGCCGTGGGGGCAGGAGTCGGGGCAGGAGTTGCAATCCTTGCAGCCGCCTTTCAGCTTCCCGTGCGGGCAAGGTTTGCAGTCCGCGCAGTTGCCTTTCACCTTCCCGTGCGGGCAGGGGGTGCACTCCGCGCAGTGGTGCTTCGTCTTGCCGTGGGGACACGGGTTACAGTCCACGCACTGGCGTTTCTGCCTTCCGTGCGACCACCGCTTCATTCCCATAACTCCCGGTCATTCGTTGAGTGCCGCGCGCCGCGTTGTGTGCTCCGTAAACTCGGAGAGGGGAGTCGTTGCTTTTTGAGGACCTTTCGTGCGTCCCCAGAAACTACTGTACCGCAACTTAGCGCCCCTGATTTTCGCATTCTTTTCGGTGCTGTCGTCCCTCCCAGGCGGCCATTCCCCGCCTCGCGCGCGTCGGTCCGAGTTCGGGTGCGCCATGGCGACCAACGAGGGTTCCCTGATTGCCGTGATCGGTGACGAGGACACTGTAACCGGTTTCCTTCTCGCGGGGGTTGGGAACGTGGACACACGGCGGAACACCAACTTCCTGGTCGTAGATGCGAAAACCACGAAGAAAGCGATTGAAGATGCGTTCAAAGACTTCACTTCTCGCGAGGATATCGCGGTGGTTTTGATTACCCAAACGGTGGCGGATACGATTCGGTACTTAGTGGACGCGCACGTCGTCCCAGTACCGGCGGTGCTGGAAGTCCCGTCAAAAGACGCGCCGTACGACGCCACGAAGGATTCGATTTTAAGCCGCGTGCAGCACTTGCTGGGGGTGCAGGATTAAAATTCAGATCCGCATTTGCGGCGCCGACGAGATCGAAACGAGAAACGAGAAAGGTGAGGATTTCTTGGTGTATAATAGTATAGTCTACATGATATTAAACACCAACTCGGTCCAGCACGGTTCGCGCGAACGTCTTGGCGTCGGCGTCGTCTACGGGAAACGTTTCCGCGGCTCGCCGAATGAGTTCGCCGGCGTCTTTTTCGTCGAGGGAAAAAAAAGCTCCTCGCGAATCCGAACCACTCTTTTCTTTTCTTCCGTATCTCCCCACGAGCGCGAACGTGACTAAACCTGCTGCGAGCAGTGCGTTTGCGCTTAAACTAAGATCGCCAAGCTCATCCGCCCTGGCGCTCGCGAAACGCAACGTGGAAACCGCGCGGGCGAGTTCTTTTTCGGTCGTCTCGGCAAACGACCTTCGGGTTTCGGGCGCCAACGAAAGCGCGACTGTTTTGGCAAACGCGCTGCCACTGCCATTTTTGGGAGTCAATAGCTCGTCACTGTCACTCGTCTCGGTCAACACCCCCGCCGCATCAGCAGCCGCGGCCATCCAGATCTTGACCGCACTAGCTTCGCACCGGGTCGCGGCGGCGGCGTGTGTAGGGTCACCGTCGCTTTTGCGTTCGGCGTCGCCGGCAGAATCGCTCTCCGAATCAGTCTCAAGAACTGAACTCGAATCATCCTCGTCCCGGATGAAACAAGGCGTCGCCTCCATTTCCTTCATCCGGAACGCGTTCGCGAGCTCAAACAGCGCGACAGCGACGTGCGGGGTTTGCGGCCCGAACGCCTCGGCGACGTGAAACGTTTGTTTCGCGAACTCGGTAAGGGCGTCTTGTTTTCGAAAAATAGGCGGCGTCAGTGTTTCGGGCCGCGTGTGTTACGTTTTTAGTGACGCCGTAATCGGGCCGAACACGTGTTCGGCGGGTTTGGGGTTGGGAAATGTGAGAAAGGCCCGTACCTTGTTTTCTCCACTGCGCGAGACGCAGGTCGCCGCGGGTTTTGTGTAGCCGCGACTTTTGAAGTGACGTTATCGAACCGGCTCTTTGGTCGCAGATCCAGCTCGCGAGGCCGCACAAATTTTCGCACGTGTTTGTTTTGCCAAGACCCAGGGTTACACGCGCGGCGAGGAGGTACGGCTCGAACAAATTGGGCGACGGCGCAGCGGAGGTTGTTTCTGTTCCGTCGCCTTTGGTTTGTTCTTTCATCCCGACGCCTTGATTGTTTTTAACGGAAGCCTCCTCGCGCTCGCGGCTCGCGGCGTGTAGTTTAGCCCGCGGGGTTTCGTAAATCTCCTGTGCCCGTCGCACCGCGTCTAAAGCTAAGGGCAGGGCTTTTTCTAAGTCACCCTCTAGCTCGAATTTAGACGAGGCCTCAAACGCGTTTCTCATCGCAGTTTCGCGAAACGCGACCACGAGCGAGACGCGTCTTCGGTCCGCAAAGATCGCCAGCACTGTCTTCTCGGGAAGCAGGGTCACCGCGTCAGTAGATGCTATGGGACCGTCCCTCGTGTCATCCGGGCCGTCGCTCCCTGTGGTTTCACCTTGCCGTGACCCAGTCGTCGTGCTCGCGCTCGCCGCAGCGCTAGTGCGGGTGCGTGTCTCGCCTTGGCCTTGTTTGTCCCCGCCCGCGGTTTCGGCCGGTATCCCGAGGCTCAAGCACAGCCGCACCACCGCCTTGTCCATCGCGTTTACGCGTTCGTACCGATTGGCACGGATGAAATCCGCAAACAAAGCCGGGGTCTCCCCGAAAACCGTCACCGCGACGTCCGCGGTGACGAACATGTCCCCATCACTCGGGGTGTGTAGTTGGTGCAGCGACAACTCGCCGAGGGGGAACAGGGTCGAGGTGAGGGGGGGACGCATCGTGGCCACGCGCGTGCGCCCCAATTTGGAATCCATAGAAGGCAATCTAAGGAAACAACACTAACTGGCGCGTGGCACTGTGGCGGTCTCTCAGCAGCCCTGCGAAAAGCGCCTTCGCGATCTCGGTCTGGTGGCTCTGCCGCCTTTCCGAAGTTTCTTGAATCGTCGACGAAACGTCACACCTCCGCGCGCCCCAAACGCATCCACGGTTTCACCATGGGCCAGAAATTCAGCGTCGTCGCCGTGGTAGTCGCCGGCGCGGTCGCGGCGGTGAAGGTCGCGGCGAACGGCGACGGCGGCCCGAAGCCCAAAAAGAACAAGACCACCACCTCGGTTGTGGAAGTCACTTTGGTTGGCGCCTCCCCTGGTCGCCAGATCCTTATTCTTTTCGGGCCTCCTGGGGCGGGGAAAGGCACGCACGCGCCTGCGATTGAAAAAAAGCTGGGCACGCCCCAGCTGAGCACGGGGGATATGTTACGAGCCGCGGTCTCGGCTGGCACCACGGTGGGCAAGCTCGCCAAGCAGGCGATGGAGTCTGGCGCGCTTGTGACCGATGAAATCGTGTGCGGCATAATCGCCGAGCGCATCGCGAATAAGGATTGCGCGAACGGGTTCATCCTGGACGGGTTCCCGCGAACAGTGGAACAGGCGAAGGCCCTGGACGCTGTGCTTGCAAAAAGCGGCGAGTCCGTCACGAGGGTCATCGAGCTGAAGGTTCCCGATGCCGTGCTCGAAGAGCGAATCTGCGGCCGGTGGTAGGTATTTTTTGCATTTCCCAAATCCCATCACTGTTTGCCCATACAAGACTGACACTTTTCTTTTTTCCAAAAGGGTGCATAAAAACTCGGGCCGCTCGTACCACTCCAAGTTCGCCCCGCCTTTGTCGCTGAAAAAAGGAAAGCTCCCAAAACCGAAACACATGTGCGACGACCTAACGAGCGAGCCGCTTGTGCAGCGCGCGGATGACACCTCCACCGCGCTTGTTGCGCGGCTCAAGGCGTACCACGCGCAGACGGTGCCGGTTTTGGAACACTACGGCCCCGCCAAAGCCGTGGGGGTTGACGCGAACCGAACGATGGCGCTTGTGTGGGCCGATATCGACGCCGCGACGAACTGATCCTCGGTTTCGCGCCGGTCATGATAATTCCATAATAGGAAACCGGGCCCATAGACCTTCCCACGTGTTACTACTAGTATCGTATCAAGGTACTACGTCAAAGCGAGACGACTACTGAGAAGAAATACTTTTTGTTATCGACTTTTGAATGTTTTTATCTGCTTCGTCACTTCTCATCGCGCACGCGATGGCGACAACGACCTCATCGTGCGCCGCGCGCGTTCGCGTTTCTCACCGCACGCGGATTTCTCGATTTACCGCGTGCGGGCCGCTTTGTGCCGAGGATGCGGCACACCGCAGCACTAACACAGACCCTGAACCTATTCGCGTTTCCCGGCGAAACGCGGTGGCGTCATTCACCGGCCTGACTCTCGCTGCGTGCGGTACCGCCCTCCCGTCCTACGCGGCAACCTCCGACATCGCCTCCGCGTACGACACGTACAGCAAAACGTACGATTTGTTGGACGGCAGCCGGTTCGTGGGGCAGGGCTTGGGGCTGGACGGGACGCGACTGCAGATTCTTCAACTCGCGTCCGGTGATGTTTTGGAGCTGGGCGTCGGCACGGGTTTGAACTTACCGGGGTACGACTTCGCGCGCATATCTTCCCTCACCGCGGTGGACATCTCGGAAGGAATGCTGGGTAAGGCGAAGGCGCGAATGGAGGCGTTAGAGTTACTATCCGGTGGGAACGGGATTGGGCTGGATGGAAAATCAGTTGATGTCCGTTTGAGTGAGGACGGTGCCGGTACTGCGTCGACCTCCAAAAAGAATTTCACAAAAAAAAAAATAACCTTTTCAGTCGCGGATGCGGAAAACCTCCCCTTCCCGGATGACTCGTTCGACACCGTGGTGGATACGTTCAGCCTTTGCGTCATGAACTACCCAGTGAGGGCGCTGAGTGAAGTCCAGCGGGTTTTGAAAAAAGACGGCGTGGCGTTGCTCGTGGAGCACACGGTTAGTAACGACAACGCTTTGTTGTCGGCGTACCAAAACGTCACGTCGCCGGCGGTGACAAAAATGTCCAAAGGGTGCGTTTGGAACCAGGACGTGTTGGCCTTAGTAAAGCAAGCCGGGCTGGTGATCACCACACAGACCCCTTCACTAGCAGGGCTGATAGTCACGGTCGTGGCGAGGAAAGAGTAGGATGACTACTACGGGTAGACTAGCGTATTAATATTAACTCGTAGTATTAAACGCGTCACCCGTTATATGAGTAGGTATTGATGTTTTGAGTAGACTAAGTAGACCCGTAGGTATTTAGGAACGCTCGATTTAATTAATCCTAGTACCCCGATTCCCTTCTTTTCTGTTGAAACTGCGCCAGCGCGCCCCCTTCCGAGCGGTCGTACATGTCGAACGGCACCCCGAGCTGCGCGCCCGGCCGGATGTGGCCTTGGCTCGTGACCACCCTGAACTGTACGTCGTCGCAGAAACCGCCGCAATTTTCATTTGTACCGCCACCTTCCGTATTACCTTCAGACGGAATGACACTATTGCGGGCCGCAATTTCCTCCAGCTCGCTCCAGTCAAACATCAGCGGCAAGGTCCCGCCTCCCCAGTTGTTGAAGTCTACTACTTTCACTTTTTTCGTCGACGACACGTACAGGTCGAGGGCGTAGTTTTGTATTTCGCGGAAGTTTTCGAAAACCGCTGACTGCCAGAACAGCACTAACAGTTCTTCCAACTCCTCCGCTTGTTGTACCAGGAACGGGTAGAAGTTACTGCAGTCACGCTGGCAAATCCCCACCAAGTTGCCGTTTCGAACGAACAGCCGAAACTCGTACGCCGGGACTACGTCGCGCCATTTCCGGAGGTGCAGCTTTACGTTTTTCTTTATTCTGGAGTGTAAAAGAAAGGTGTCAGTCATGTTGTATGGGCAAAGGTAATAACCGTCCCTTCTGGTACGAGTATGGGCAAACGTGGAGGCCGGGATTTGGGTTACCAGACCCGAGGCCGTACCTGAATTTGTCGCCGTCCGTGACGTCGGCGCACTGCGCGTACATATCGCTCAAGTCAAACGCCACCGCGTCTGAAGCTTTTAAAAGCAGCGTGACTTCCCCGGAATTCTGGCAAAGCGTGTTCTTCGTCGTGGCCATCCACACCGCGTCTTTCGGGGCAGACCAGGTGAGCTTCGGGGTTACCCTGCCGCCCAAGCGTTCAATCGCGGTCGTTATTTGCGTATCGACTTCGGGGAAGTGTCTAACCGGTCCTATACCGCCCACGGGGTGGTTAGTTTCATCATTATCATCATTACCGTCTCCGGTTCCATTCCCATCGACGTCATCATCATCCCCAGTTCCATTCCCATCGCCGTCATCGCCATCACCCTCAGTTCCATCCCCACCGCTTCCCTCACTACTACCATCCGTGTCGCCCCCCCCGAACCGCGCTTTCAGGGCGGCGAAGGAATCGTCCTCGCTGATAACTTCGTCGAGTGCCGAGAACGCGCTGCCCAGTTTTTCATCCAGCGCGGGGGTGACTCGTTTTGGCAGCGCGTTGGATTCAGCGGAAAGGGACAACCCGTCCTCCAACAGGTAGCTGACAAACGCATCCGGCAAGTCTAACGTCACGCTTTGGTACGAAAGCCTGGCCAGCGCGGGTATTGCGTGCCACCGCTCGTACCGACACGCATCGAGTTCGAACACCGTCGGCGCGGGGACGAACTCCAAATCGTGCTCGCCATCGCGTTTGCCATCACTCGGGGTATGGGTCACAAAGTCGCCGACACCCACAAACTCCATACGCCAAGAAGCAGGCACTCGACCTGTGAGTGTGCGTGGTACGACAGTCACTCCCGGAAAGGACAGTGCCAGGGAAAAGCGCCACGCGCGCGCGCCTCTGCGAAGAAGGCGGCGGCAGATTGGGACTTCTTCACTTGCTTTCGTGTCGGAGTTGAAAGTTGAAAATGCCAAAATCCGAAATCAATCGCGCGTGATCCATTCGCGGCCCGGATGATGAGCTCCTCAGGTTATCGACAGCTGCCGTATCCGCACTTCGCGACGCACGTCCGTTCCGACCGTCCGTAAACGCACTCCGTCACAAAAATGGTTCAAGCGCTTTGTTTGTCCACCCCCGCCGCTGTTGTTACCGCGCGCGCCGGCAAACACACCGTGACCCGCGCCAAGTCCGTCGTCGCGAGGTGCGTGATTTTTTCGATTCATCGATCGATCGCGAGAGACCCCTGTTCCTCTCTCCACCGTGTCCATTGGACACTGTTTGCCATATATCCTCGAGTAGTCCTAACCCGTATCCACGCACTCGCGCTCCCATCTCACCCCAACAGCGCTAAGCCCGTCGTTTCCGCCCCGGTCCGCCTCTCAAAGGCCCTACCCGCCGCGCTCGCCGCGACCGCCCCTCTGTTCGCCTCTTTGCCCGCGCACGCGCAGAACGCCCTGTTCACGGTCGCATCCCTGGAAGACGGCAACGTGGATGAAGAAACCGCGCTGTACGTGCTCGTGGGCGGCTCCCTCGCCATCTGCACCGCCGTCCTCACGCTGGTCATCGGCTCGGACCAGTTCATCAAGAACTTCAGCAAGAAGTAAGCGATCACACGGCGAGGCGACGAGAGTGTGATAAATAAAAACTTGAGTTGTCTTGGTGCTGTTCTTCCTTAACCTTAACCTTCCACATGCGGACGCGCGCCGAGACGTCCTATGTCCGCCCCGGTCTCATCTGGTGATGTCGTCCGCGGCCCGGAAGCAGCCAATACAAACGAAACAAGCGGTGTCCCTGACTGGCTGCGTCACCACCGAAACGAGCGCGTGACCGAGTACGTTTCTGCGAAGTACGACTGGTCTGGTTTGATGGCGGACTTGCTGCACACCCCCGAGTGGCCGAGCAACAGACCGATCCACGAAATCCACGTCCCCGTGGGTGAAAACAACACCCTGCCCCCCGAGCCCCCGCGGTGGACGAAGCTTATGCACGCGTTCAGGCACGCGGGGTGGAAGATGCCGGCGTTGTGGGCAACCGCGATGCGGCCTGGCGAGGAGAAACGATCATTCAACGCGTTGCAGTTTTGTCCGCGTTACCAAGCCTTCATCGAACAATACAAAGCCTTCGTTCTCAACGAAATCGCACCCACCTGCGGCGACGCATCCGGGGTCGTGTTCCAATGCCCGCCCACCATAAGGGTCGCCATGCCGTCCCGAGCCGCGACGATCAAAAAACATTCAGACTCGGAGTACGACCGCCATCAACCGGGCGAAATAAACTTTTGGGTGCCGGTTGGCAAGGTACGCGTTGCGCGTTTCCCAAATTCTGACACACTGTTTTCCCATACAAGACTGACGACTGACACTTTTCCTCTCTTTTTCTCGCAAAAGGTTTTCGGGAACAACTGTTTGCGAATAGAATCGGCGCCCAACGCAAACGACTTCGTGAAAGTTCCGCTCACCGCGAACCAGTACCTCCGGTTCGACGGGTACAGTTGCGCACACCACACCGTGCCTAATGACACCGGGTACACCCGGATTTCGTTCGATTTCCGTGTGGTGCCGCAAAGTCTGTACGTGGAGAGCCAGTCGGTGAATAAAAAAAACCGAGGGAAAATAGGCGACTACCGCGCGGAGAAAACCGGACCGACGCGGCTGCGGGAGATGGACGCGGGAGTAAAGGGGATACGAGGGAGTAAACACGATGAGTTAGAGAAAAGCAGTACGATATATTAATACGGCGCAGTATACCCACTCACAAGGTTATATACCAAGTATTAATACACCACGAACAACTAACTCACTCACTCTCCCTTCTCCGCCTCCGCGGCGGCGAACTGCCCGAGCCTCGCGGTTTTGTTGACATCGTACAAATCGCACTGGTGGGTGAATTTTTTCAAGTCGAACTTTGAATCCCGCGCGCCGCCCATGTCGTCGTCCAAGTCGTTTGGCGAAAACATCTTCCCCATCCGCGACTGTTCTTTTTGCCTTTTCGGGTTCACAAACCTGATTTTGCGATAGGTAGCCGGGTCGATGAACGGCGAAATGGCTTTCCAGAACACCGCGAAGATCCACGGCGGGTTGTAACACACCGCCACGGCGAGGCGCTCGGGGAAGTGATCCTGCAGAATCTGTAACGTCTCCCGGCTAGTTTTCATCGGCGGCGCCGTGGCTAAGGTCCACCCTGTGAAGTTGATCAACAGCGTAAGCTTTTCCGTGTGGTGCTCGACGTGCGACCCCAGGGGGGGGTCAGAAGCAGGGTCATCCCTCCACACCGCTTTCTCCAACGTGTATATCAGAAACCGAATGTTCCCCGCGTGCTCTTTCGTGTTTTCCCGCCCAGGGCGCATCACCACCACGTTTCGGTTTTCCTTGTCCAAACCAACCACGTACTGCTTGCCACTCGCGGCTTCGGCGGCGCAGTCCCAACACGTAATGCGCTCGGGGCGGGTTTTCGCTCGCCACTTAAGCGTCGCGATCAAAGCTTTGAGCGCCTTTTTCAGGTTCCACTTTCAGAGATTAACAAGAAAGCGTCAGTCGGTCGGACCGCGTGTATATCCGGGATTGGTATTACGTAAACAGTCGTGGTAACAGTCCGAGGAAATGCGCCCTTCTGGTCGTAATGCTCCCTTGGCAGGCCGAGTATGGGCAATCGCGACCGGCGGTGCGTGGTGATTGGGAAATACAAATACGTACCTTCCGCGCGCGCAGGTACCGGCACAAACAAGCGTCGTTGACGAACCGTTTCAAGTCACTCGAGCTGAGCAAAGTGGGGTCGTCAACCGCCGCGGCGTTGAGCAGACCTCGAAACTCCCTCAATCGCGTGAGCTCGCCCGGAGTTAGTTTCGAGTAATGCGCGTGCGGTTTCCGGTGCGGGGAAAACGGCGCGGCTTGTTCGGAAAACGAACGCGGCGTCGCCGGCGCCTGCTCGCCGAAGTCGGAATCAACACCGGGAACGGGGGCGTTGGAGTCGGAGGCGCTGTTTTTTTTTGGTAGGGTTATTTAGTGTGAAGGGCGTGAGGAGGTCAGGGACTGGGTGGGATGGGTATATGGACTTGGAGCGAGACGAGAGACGCGCTACTACAGTAGCGGATGGAAAAAAGCACCGCGCGATGGACACATTGGGAAATGCACGTACAGCTCCCCGGGTGTGATTCCCGCGGCTCGCATCCAGGCGAAGCCGGAGATGTCCGCCTCGACAGCCGCGGTTGGTGGTTTCTGTGTCACCGCAACGTGGGCCTGGTGGGTGGACGTCGTGCGTGCCGGCGTCGCAGGCGCCAAGGCTTTGCCCACCGCTCGGGCGATCACCACGAGCGCAATTTGCGTAAAAACCGCGCACACGACGAAGATCGCCCCGACCAAAGTGTCAACGTCCAGGGGGGTCATTTTCCGAAGCTGATTCACCAGCGGCGCCGTTGCCGTCGCGAGTAACTCGGTCACGCGGTCCGTCATGGCTGTGGCACAGGTACCACCGAAGGTCGCCAACCCGCAAGCGCCGTTGAAATTGTGAATTGATGTGCTGTCCCAACTGGGGACGAGCTGCTTCGGTCGGGTCCTGAATTTTTTAACGTCACTTTCAAAAAAAGGCGTTGATCGGTCCAACGCAAACCTTGATAGTTCCCGTGGTTTTTCACACCAGGCGTTGCTTTGAATTTCACCGGCAAGGGAAATGCAAACCGCGACTGCTCAAACCGAAACACGAAAACGGCCAGAAGGTGGTGCGAAGTGGCGTGAAATGGGGGGAAATGCCGTTCGGTCAAACTCACCTCTGAAATCGACGCAACCAACCCACACCGACGCTAAAACGCGAAAGGACCCCGTGAAGGATGCGTACACCACGTGCGGAAACACTGATTGAGGAGGAGAGGTATTAGACTCACATCGAGTGACTGATCACACAAATGAATTACTATCACAAAAACCGAACCTTAAACCTTGTTCGCGCTCGCGTCGTGTTTCGAGCTCGTTCGCAGTTTCGAATTCACGCGCGCGAGCGCCCTTTTCAGATATGTGTGATTCTCGCTTCTTACCAGCGTGGCCCATTCCAAAACCGCGCTGTCTTAGTCCATGAGTAACATGTGTTGCGACGCGAACGGACACCCGCTTGGTGCGCTTTGAAACGGCGCGTTGATCACGTTTTTCAGCAATCTCGGCGCTTCCTTCAAAAGTGTGTACACCTCGTTGAACTGATACGCGTAGTACGGCTTGAACGCCAGTTTGAACTGGTTCAGGTCAATCATGCCGTCGTTGTTGGAGTCGAAATTTTCAAACGCCAGCTTGCACATCGCCGTGGTACACTCCGTGGACACGCCGTTCGTGATGAACACCTGCGCCAGTTCCAACAGGTCCAAACCCCCGGAGTTGTCGAAGTCGATTGATTCGAAAACGCACCTTGCTTGGACTTCGTCGGGAATGTCGCGCAGGGGCGCGAACACCAGCGTTTCGGTGCCGCCCCGGCCGCGTTTGTCGGACGTGACCGATATGAACCCCAAATCGAAAGGCGTTTTTTGTACCAAACTCGCCTGGCTTTTGTACCGGGAATCGTAAAACAACGAGTGGTGGGATTCGTGGAAGTACTGCAACATGGCGCTCATCTCCAGGTTTAGCTGTGATTGTGAAGGAGAAGTGTCAGTCGTGTGTTGGCAAACGTAGGTGCCTGGATTTGGGAAACGCGCAATACGTACTTTGGCGCGTTCCTCCGCGGTGGGTTGTTTCTTTGTCGAAAACCTCGCCACCAACGCGTACGTGTTGCGTTTCAAAACCCAGTTGAACACTAGGAGCCACGCGATCATCACGGTCATCACGGTGAACCCGTACGCCTGCCCCGCCCCGATGGTTCCCGCGATGAGAACAGAAACGGTGTACCTCGACTCCCGGCACGCCTGTACTTTGTGCAGGAGCTTGAGCCACACCCGGACCCAGGCGTAGGTCTGGTGGTTCGCCCAGACGCACCAAAGCCACTCAACCTTTTCCAGCATCTTCAGGCTGTCGTCACAAAGCGCGTAGAGCCACACGCGCTGACCAGTTTCACGCAAGAAATGAACTGATACGCCGGGACGGTGAGGTTTCGCTGGCCGTTCACGTTCGGGGTTTGGTGTATCACCGTGGCGAGGTGCGCTGAGATAAATAACCGAACGTGTCAGTCTTGAGTCTTGAGTATGGGTGTACTGTATGGGCAAACATTATACTCAGCATACTTGTGATGTATGTGGTATCTCCTTTTAATGACGGCCGTGTAGTCAAAGAGGGGCTGAAACAGTGTGCCTGGATTTGGGAAATGCAACACCTACCGAAGTCCACGAAATAGGTCACCCAGCAAATCGCGACCACCCTGGTTTTGTTGGAATCGCAAAACGCCACGATGGGCAACAACACGTTCACCGTGCCGCTTATCAGGTGAAGCCGGATGATCACCCTGGATTTACGTAACACCGTGAACTTCGGGTGCGGCGGCTTGGTCCAGTGGAAGTACAGGATGCCGAAGTTAGCGAACACGCTCAAGGCAGCGAATAACAATCGCTGAATAAGATTCATCACATGCTGCGCGTGAAACAACGGGACGTCCCACGAGCTCTCGGCCCATAAATACGCGACGTAGCTCTGTGGCGCGGGGGGGGGGGGGGGGGGG
>Ga0222633_1000079_pt1 | contig 100219 bp, 83 predicted proteins | sample AntAcemetageno48_FD_179816 | JGI IMG/M metagenome (GOLD analysis project Ga0222633, IMG submission 179816) | Saline water microbial communities from Ace Lake, Antarctica - #48 | ecosystem: Environmental > Aquatic > Non-marine Saline and Alkaline > Saline | place: Antarctica: Ace Lake...
CCGCGTAGCGTTTTTGTGAAAAAAAAAGACACAAGTTTGCTGAGGAAATCTCAAAAAAAAATCGGGACGCCAAATTGTCATTGTTGGCACCCATTGCTCGTTCGAACTCACTCCCGGCTGCACTTGCGGTGCTGCGGGGTGCCTCGCAGGGTGAATCGCACGGTCGGCGACTCGATTTTCGTTCGACTCGCGGTGTTTAGCCACTCTTGACCCGCGCGATACGACCTCTGCGTCGCGTTCGGGCGTCATGGCGTGTAAACCCGCGGTGCGGGAAACGGAGCGGTGCATGGAAACCGCGCGCGAGGAGGCGGGTCTCGGCGCGCCTGATACGCTCGCGTTTCATTGCAAGCACCCAGCGAACCGGGAGTACGCGCTTTTTTTCATGCACATGACGGACGCGGCTGAGATACGATCCGTGGACAACGGCGCGGATTCGCAGTGGCCGAAGACACTTCGCAAGATCGCGGGGTCGTTGTGCAAGCTCCCTACCCGGGTGCGCAGTTTGGATCACGCCAACGCGATTCACGGGGTCGGCGCGAAAACCCTTGAGTTGTTCCGGAAGTACCTGACGAAGTACCCTCCTGAGCCGCCATCCGAGGCGGAACTACTCGCGGACGAGAGAGCGACAGAAGCCACGCGCGCGGCGAAGGAAACGGAGAAGGCGCGGAAGAAAAGAGAGCGAGACGCGAAAAAAACCGCCGCGAAACCCGCGCCCGCCGCCAAGCCGGGCACGCCGAACGAATCGCAGCAGCAACGAAACCGGTACGACCCTAGAGGTGTGGATGACGACGTAATCGCACTCGACATGGACAACACACCACCTGACGCACAAAACCGAAACCAAAACCGCCCGCCCGCCGCCGAGCCTCCGCCGGCGAAGAAACCCAAGAAGAAACCGCCCGCGAAGAAACCGTCGCGGTGGGAACCGGGGTACCGCACCGCGCCGTTCGCGCTGTTAGTCACGCTTCACAGGCTTTCGTTGCAAGGCGTGGTTACTACGGATAAAAAAACCTTGATGGACGAGGCGGAGGAATCCGACTTATCGCAACAAGGCATTTACCCGAAAGGAAACGCGGATATCGCCGCCGCCGCGGCGGGTGGCGCGCGCGGGTACAGTACGTGTTGGGGCTTTCCCAAATCAGGCGGCACAGCGTTTGCCGATTGACCAGAGTTAGGTAATTACGTAACACGCGCGGTCTGAAAGACGTTAACCACCTTTCGTGGACACAATCACAGGGGGCGACAAAGCGCAGTTCTCGTACTCGGGGTGGACTTGTTTCGGGAAGCAGCTGAAAGTCGCCCCGAAAGGCTGGCCCGCGCCGATGGTCATGTGCTGGAGCGTTCCGATGCAGATCCGTCTAACGGACGAGGGGAAGATGCTAGGGTCGTGGCTTCACGCCGCGGCGGAGCAGCGGGGGGATTGCGTTTGCGGGCTGATGAGCGCGAGCGACATCGCGGCGGCGAACTTGGAACGGGAAGCGGTGCTTTTGGGTGGGGAGGCTGGCGGCGGTGGCGCGACAGGCGGGGCGTCGGGGTCGGGAAGTGATGCCCCGGTGCCGCCCGGTCCGATCGACCCACCAGTTGTCCGCGCCGCGGCGAGGCCAAATACGGAGACGTTCGCGGACGAAGCGCCAGAGCCGCAACGACAAAAAGAAAAACAGCAACAGCAACCGCCGGTAAACGACGCGACGCTTCGCCGCGAGCGCGCGAGGGCGGCGACGCTTGAAGAGATTGCCCGGGTACGCGCGGCGGCGAGGGCAGAGACGATGCCGGCTGGTGCGACGGGAACTTTAAATGGAAATACGACGAGTGGCACGGCCGCGACGCCTGGCGACCACGCCGCCGCGGCGGTGGAGCGTCGTCGCGTCGCGGAACGCGCGATTGACGCCGCGGCGGAGTTGCGTCGCTCTGGGGAGCGCGACCGCGAAACCCGGTGTCTATCATCCGCGGCGACGAAGGCGACGAGGGAGGACGCGCCGCTCGAGTTTACGCGAAGACCCCCCCCTCAACCGTCCGCCTCGCCCATGGATGACGACATCGTGATTCTCAGCGACGACGAAGATGACGCCGCGCCTTTTCGGGACGACAACGCGCGGTTCGTTGACGACTTCGTGGCGCGGTCCGGTAACCGCCAGCGGGAACACCCCGCGATGTCAACCTGTTCCGGTCGACAACTTCGCCTCCCCCCGTTCCCGCGAGGCGTCGCGTTCAAAGACGTGTACGACGTGGTTTTGATCGTGGATAACCGCGAGCAGTTCGGGGGCGCGCGCCGAGGCGCCAACCAAACCAGAGCCGACCACCGCCAGGAGGAAGTCCAGCGCATCGCGTCCACGCACGGCATCCTCGCCGAGGTTGGGCACCTGGAGTGCGGGGACGCGACCTGGGTCGCGCGGCGAAAACCACACCACCCCGGCCCCCAAAACGATTTCGTGTTGGACTTCGTGGTGGAGAGGTACGGCCTCGCGGCTTTCCCAAATCCGCCACACACTGTTTTATCTCCCAGCTGGTGACTGTTCGGACCGATTACTACGACTGTTCAGACCGATTACGGTGACTGTTGTCCATACATCGTCCAATACACGTCCAATACACATACCGATTACCACGACTGCTGTCCACACATCGTGCAATACACGTCCAATACACGCCCAACACGGGACGTTAACCACTTTTCGTGTACCAATCGCAGGAAATCCCTGGACGATTTGCGGATTTCCATCCAGGACGACCGGTACCGGCAGCAAAAGTTTTTCCTGAAGAAAAGGTACGGCCTTGCGCGTTTCCCAAATCCAGGCGCACTGTTTGCCCATACAACAAGCTGACACTTTTCTCTTTTACAGCGGCGTCCGTTCCTTGGGTTACTTGGTGGAGGGCGACGTTTCGAAGTGGTCCAGCTCGTTCGGGGTGGCGGAGCAAAGCGTCAAAGCCGTGGGGAGCGCCACGGTACAGACCGAGGTGTGGGACGGGTTTTCCGTGATTCGCACGGAGCACCAAAAAGAAACGTTCGAGACGTACGGCCGTATGACGGTCGCGATGACGGATCTGTACGGGTCGTTGACCTCGAGCGACGGCGCGAAGCCGGCTTTATGTAGTAGCGGTGACACCACGGACCACTTGCCAATCCCACTACAGGAGTACAACGCGAGGCTGACCAACACGAAGCGGTCCCTGAGCACCCTGCGAAACGTGTGGGGCGGGATGCTGATGGCGGTTCCCGGTTTGGGGCCCGAGATCGCGCAGGGGATTATCGACAAGTACCCGACGCCGTTTTCGCTGAACATGGCGTACGGGAAATGCGCAAGCAAAGAAACCGCAAGCGCGCTTCTGCAAAGTTTACCCCTCACGGGAAACCGAACGGTAGGGCCGTTAGTGTCAAAGAAGGTGTTCACGTCTTTGTTCGGGCACGAACTCACGCCGCGCGCGTAATAGGGTAGGATTTTAACCAGACGAGTATAACAACGATTGACCACAACTACCTACTACACTACTGCGTACGGTACCTCGTGAAGGTATTAAAAACTTACTCGACGTAGGTATACCCCGGCCGTTTGTACCGCGGCGCGCGTCGCGGCGACCGTACGTACTTCGCGGACGTCCCGGCCGTCGCGTCATGGTTTTCCAACAGGTTTCCCAATCGCGGCAACTCGAACCCTAACGCAAACGTTGGAACTTTGTCAGCCTCGGAAAGCTCAAGGAGCTCGCAGAACAACGCGAGGTCGACGTAACTCGGCGTTCTTCGGTCAAAAAAATAACCCGTGCCACTCCGTTCCAACCGGCCCTCGAAAACGCAAAGCGCGCCGACCGGCTCGTTTCCGGCACCGACGACTCGTTCACGCGTTTCGAGGCTCGGTAGTGGGTGGCTGTTTTTCTGGTCAGGCGGCTCGTGTCACTACTTGTCGTCTCGGCTTCTAGCGCCAACGCGTCCGATGAAAACAAATCGCCCTCGTGCGTCCGCCCGTCGTTGCGCAGTGCGGCGACGTGAAACGAAAAAAGCGAGTCGAGCTTCGCGATTTCGTGTTCGCCGTCCACAACCTGAACCCGACTGCGTCGAAAACGACGTGAGGCACCCCGCATCTTACAAAATCAGTCTGGACACCTCGCACCGGTTGCGCATGGGCATGTACGTTAGCGTGAATCGGGGCGTCCGCGTGTTGTTTCCGGCTTCCTGTAAACCTCCCCCGGGAAGAGACTCTCTGAGAGACGTGGACCACAGGTCCACGGACGCGAACAAATGCGTGCGGTACGCAACCGCTTCGTGTTCTTCCTCGGGAACTGCGGTCCCCGATTTCGCACCGGAAGATGCGGACACGAGTCGGGGACGGATTCGCGACGACCGATTACGTGTCCGAGCCCGAGAAATGCGTGACGACGCGCCGCGACGACCCACGGTCGACACGCACGGCAGCGCAGACGACATCGCGCACATCCTTCGCGTCGAGCGCGCGTCGTGTGCGAAGGGAATGCGCATCAGTTTCTCGAATCTGGTTTCGTGTTTCCCGAAATAAAAATCACGCGCGCGGCGAAAAACGAATTCTCGGAAACGACGAGTCGATGGCCACGCTTTCGTGCCCAGCATTCGTGCGCGCGCGCGCGTGTCACCCTTCGATGTCAGCGTCCACCTCGACGTCCGCGTTCGCGCCCGCGTGCCCCAGGATCACGTGGGGAAGACGTGTCCCCCCGAAGAGTGCGACCGTGTTTCGTCCGCGTCATCCAAACCTGACACTACCGGAAAAAAGTAAAACAAGGTTTCGCACTGCGGTTTCCGCATCCGCGTACGCCAAAACCTGGTCCAACCCTTCCGGCGCGGTGCTCACTTGCCTGGTGAAGGACACGGTGTGGGCGGCGGAGCGTCCATTCATTTGGAACACGATCGATGTTGGCGGGAAGATGGGGGTGGTGCGGCTTGCGAACGGTGATGTTTGGGTGCACTCGCCCGTTTATTTAGACGCAAGCACGAAAGCCGCAGTGGACGCGATAGGCCCGGTCAAGCACGTCGTATCTCCAAACTACGAACACGTGACGTGGGCATCTGAGTGGAAACGCGCGTACCCAAGCGCGACGTTGTACGGCTGTCCTGGTATGAAAAACAAGGAACCGGGCATACCGTGGGATGTGGAAATTATTGACGGCGATTGTACCTTCCCGGGGGACGAATTTTCCGCTGTGTGCTTTGACGGCGCCGAAAAAAATCCATTCACCAACAAACCATTCTTCAACGAGTGCGTCTGTTTGCACAAGCCCAGTGGGGTTTTGTTCGTCACCGACATAGTGTGGAATTACCCAAACGATGTGCCTTTGAAAACCGCGGCGTGGAAGTTCGGGATGGACCGGGTGTATAAACCGTTTTACGAAAACGCGATGGTGGTGCCGGAACGGTATTTGAAAAAGAAAAAGCAACTGTTGGCGTTGCCCTTCGACAAAGTCCTCCCGTGCCACGGAACCTTCGTGGCGACGGCGGGCGCGCGGATGATCAAGCAGGCGCTGATGTGACGTGGGTAGTTTGTGCATCACGGAGTCGACAATTCATGCACCTCGTAAATAGTCTACTCTCTGTTAAATATTCGAGTACCCCATCGCCTTTGCGAGTTTGGTTTTGTACTCGCGAATGGTGCCTTGCCACCTGCTGACTTTTTTATTTTCGCACACCCAGATTTGGTCCGCGACTTGGTCGATGAGCCTGAAATCGTGCGACACCAAAACCACCCCTCCGTTGAATTTTTTAATTGCGTTCGCCAGGCCGTCAATCGCATCCACGTCAAGGTGGTTCGTGGGCTCATCAAGTAACAACAAATTAGGGTTGCGCATGTTGATCATGGCGAACACGATGCGCGACTTTTGGCCGTCGCTTAAACACCCAATTTTCGTGTTTTGCATCTTCGTGTCCAGCCCGAACCGATCCAGCCAGGCGCGCCAGAACTCGTCCGTCCGTTTGAACTTCGGGGAGTTGGGGTAGGTGGATTTGAAAAAGTTGAACACGGTTTTCACGGGATCCAGCTGCTCCGCGCTGTGCTGGTTGTACCGTCCGATCAACAAAGCGGGGTGCGGCTTCACGTCGCCTTTCGTCGGGGTTAGCTCGCCCGCCATCAGTTTCAAAAGCGTTGATTTGCCGCACCCGTTCGGACCGACTAGCGCGATCCTTGAATCGCAATCCACCCCTATGTCCAAATCCTCGTAAAGGTTGTCTTGTTTCTCTCCGCTGTAGGAGAAAGAAACCCCGTCGAACGGCAACACGGGCGACGGCAGTTTGTCGCACTCGGGAAACTCAAACGTGAACGTGTTTTCCTTGAGTTTGGGTTTCAAAACCGCCTCTCCCTTGATTTTGGTTAAAACCTTGTCCTTCGAAGCCGCGCTTCTCGCCTTGCCGTTGGCGTGGTTCGCCTCGACGTAGTCCGCCAGTTTCGCCATATCAGCCTGTTGCTTTTCGTAAAGCTTCATTTGGATCTTTTCCTCCGCCTCGACTTGCGCGCAGAACGTGGTGTAGTTGCCGCTGGCACGATTAACGCCGAAAGTGTCAGTCGGTCGTGACGTGTATGAGTAAGCAGTCAGGGTAATGGGCAGAGGTAATAGTCCTTTCGTCAGGACGAGTATGGGCAATCGCGAAGGCGGAGCGTGGTGATTGGGAAAGCCCCGCACCTGTAGTACTTCAAGTCGAAATCGTGAAGCCACACGATTTTGTTACACACCGTGTTTAGGAAATCCTGGCTGTGCGAGACGACTAGGAGGCACTTCTTGTAGTGCGACAAGTGCTCTTCCAGCCACACGCAGGCTTCCAAATCGAGGTGATTAGTGGGTTCGTCAAGAAGCAGTAGTGTGGGAGCCGCGAACAGTGCTTTGGCTAAGGACACCCGCATGCGCCACCCGCCACTCATGTCACGCGTTTTTTTTTCCATGGACACGGTTTTGTTCGAAAACCCGAGCCCCGTCAGTATTTTCCGCGCCTCGAACTCGAACGTGTCCGGGTCCAGCTCCGCGAGTCGGTCGCTTATCACCTCAAGGCGCTCGTCGTCCACCCCTGAAGTTTCTATGATCAAGTCCTGCGCCGCTTCCAGCCTCAAAATCTCGTCAGTCACGTGGTCGATAACCGCCTCCAGCGCCGTTCTTTCGGTGGGCTCCGCCTCGGCGTGCAGGTGGTACAAATCCACGTGCTCCGGTACCGGTATTTCCCTCATCGCAATCGCGTTTAGCACGTTGGTTTTGCCACTGCCGTTGATACCGATGAACCCGTACCTGGTACCGACGTTCAGTTCTAACACCGCGTCGTCTAGCAAGCAAGCGCCCGCCACGGTGACCGAGAACTTTTCGATCTTCGTGTCACTCGCGCTTGGGTTGCTCGCCAAAACGCCGGTCACGGCTCGTTGCTTGGCGAGCATCTCCTGGCTGGAAACAACCGAGTAGCCAGACTCTTTCGCACCGCCTGTCGTGAGCTTCGCAATCGCGGCAGCCACGTCCTCCACCGTGGGCGTGTCGTCGTCTGGCTTGTCGCTTTCCTGGCAAGCGTCGCCATCACCGGCGGCGCCCTTTTTGCTGGCGCCACCCTTCTTCGCCAACCGCTTCGCATCCTTCTCCGCCGCCCTCGCCGCCTTTTGCGCAGCCTTCTCCTCGGGAGTCGCCGCCGCGAGAAGCTCCCTTTTTTTGTTCTTCACCAGCTTGCCCGTCACGAGGTCGATCTGCTCGGGGGCCATGGCGACGGCGAGCGCGGCCCGGTGTGTCTACACGCATCGTCGGGGAAACAAAAAAGCGCCTTGCCGACTTTCGAGCAACTTTCCCGACTCCTATAAAAATCGATTCCTCTTTTTGAAACGGGCGTGCCCTTTGGACTCCTTTAGGACGGTCCTTTGATGCCGTTTTCCATCCTGAAACGTCGGTCACACGTCAGTCGTTCGCACGTGCAGAACAAAACTGCTTCGCGAGGGATTTGTCGCTTCCTGATTGGCCGCGACACGCGCGCTTTTTGGCGTTCCGATGGCGCGTTCCGGAACACTGTTCGACACTTGTGATGCGCGCGGAGGTGATGACCTCGGGAGTGGTCGGGATCGCGGGTGGTGACCCCAAGGGAACGAAACGCGCGCGTGAGAATGACGCGCAAAGGGAATCCGCCCCCGTATCGCCGTTCGTGGCGACGCCTCCGTCGCGCGCCAAATGGCAAAGTGTCTCCTACACCGATCGTCCCGAGGCGTGCGTTGGCGTTCAACATCGCGCGCGAGCGGTCGCGGCTGTGGACACAGAGCACCCCGTGACGCGCCAAACCATTGGCGCCGTCGTGTTTCGCGCCACCCATTCGCCCCCCGCATCCTCACCGACGACCCCACGCGCGTCGCTGTTCGCACGACGCGCGGGAGCGCGGGTCGGGACTTCTTCTCGGGGCGTCGAACGCCTGCAGGCTGAAACGACACACGCTCGTCTTGATCTCGACGGCGATTCCTTTGCCGATTCCAATGACGAGAAAACGAGTGGCTCGAGTGATTTGTCGCTCATCAGTCGCGAACGGAACAAACAATCCCTCGGTGTCTCGCCGTGTCTGTCAATCGACACGATCGAGGCACCGACCGACATCCCAAATGGCGTTCCCAACACCTACCTGCCCAACTCGAAGATGCCCAAACACGGGTGGATGCAGCGGTGTTTCGGGTGCGGCGCGTGGACGGGCGCGGCGGCGAGCGTCGGTGACTTCGAGGTTTTCCGGTGTCACGGCTGCGCGCGAGGGTTTCGGGAACGCGCGAGGCTGATGAATGAAATCGGCACGAGGAGTGCTTCCAGTGGTGGCCCGTTAGACAGCAGTACACGCGATCGCACCGAAAACAGCGCCAGCGCAGGCACCACAGACCTTAGTAAAATCGCACAGAAGCTTCGGGCGTTTTTAGCGGCGCGGTTACCGGAAGCGGGTTTGGAACACTCGATACTACAGCTTCCACGATGAGCTTGCTTCGTACCGCAGTTGACGTTTTAATAATACACAAACGTCCGCTGCTGCGTTTCGTTGTCATGACAACCTGCTCAATATCCATCACGCCACACAACCGCGTCAACATCTATCACGCTATACCCTCAAGCAACGCTCGTCGTCGCGCTCGGTACTCAGACGCTAACGAGACGGCTACGTCGTCTTCGAAAACTGTTTCGCTTTCATTTTCAGAAACTCGCGCCTCGGCGTCGCCGAGGGTTTGTAAAAGCTCCTTGGGATAAATAAAAGAAAGTGTCAGTCGGCGGTGTGGGAACATACGGGAGGCGGGATTCGGGAAAGGCCAACACGTACCCGCGCTCGGACTCGACAGGCCGCGATTGCGACGTCGCAATCACCGGAAAGCAGCTCGAACAGCCGTAGCAACCGCGTGTCAACACACGCATCCACGCCAACGCGAAGCGCCGCCGCTTCCTCGTTCTCGGCGTGGACACACGTTCGCTGCGAGGGGTCATTTTTTAATTCGGTTTCAACCTCTGGGTCTGTATTTCTCGTCTCCTCCTGAACCTTTTGGACCGCTTTGTGTCTGGCTCCTTTCCACGCTTCCTGTGTGTCGTCTGCGTCGCCGCAAAGGTTCTCGTACCACCACGCCGCGTCCTCCAAGCCCCGAAACAGGGTAACACGGTTGTGCGGGTTGGGTTTCGGAAGGAACCCGAAGAAAAGAAAAAAGTGTCGATCGTCGCGCTCGCCGTACGACGCGACTATCTCCGCGTTTTTTTTAATATCCCGACAGGCGGTCACCATGAAATCCCCACCCCCCGTACCGGAATCGTCCCACACAACGTCCCACTGGCACGACACGGAATCAGCCCGTGAGTCGTGGTTCAGCAAATCGACGTACGGGACGAGTAGACGTCGGGTTGTTGTTGTTGTTTTGTTGTTGTTTTCGCCACCGTCCTTTGAGACGGCGCGAGGTTCCCGCACCCGAAACGTCCGCGAGTGTACCAAGCTCATCGCCCATCGCCAGTCCTGGAACGAGTGTTTCTCCTTAACCGCGGCGTGACTGCTTTGCAGTAAAAGCCGATACCGACCGAGTTCGTCAAGCGCGTGCTCGTCCGCGACGAGGTCGCCGACGACGACGTCGTCCGTCGCGACGCACGCGTTTGCGAACCCGACGGTTTCGGTGGGGAGCGTGTTTGCGTATTTCGCGTGGTCGTCGTTTTCGCGCTCGCGAAGCAGCGCATGGGCGAGCCGGACGGCCCAAGGCGCGTCGGGGTAGGGCGGTGTCCTACGCGTACTGTCGCTCAACGCGCACGCGATAGGCACGCGAACAACGACTTCACCAGACTTGATGTCTCTCTTCGCGAACAACCCGCGACCGCGATCGCCGTGACCAACTTTCGTTTTCGACACGTCTCCGCCACGGCCGGTAATCCACGCCCCGAGCGCGTCCACCTCGGGGGAACTGGTGGCACTGGAAGAAACCCCGCGCCGCGTGGAAACAGCACGCGACCTCGGTGCGGTTCGGTGACACCCAACCAATACCCCGACGCACGGGGGCACCGACGTGGCGCGCATACGCCAAAGTGCCGAGGAGATCGGGACGCACTGACTTTTAGTACGCGAGATGCCGAGACTAAACTTTCACGCCGGATGGAGAAAAGAAGACTCCAGTACGAAAAGTATTGACCACGAGCACCGGATGCCACGTAACGTACGATACATGTATAACATACCACGAAGACCGCGCGCGTGTGCGTTTGGTTGCCAAACGCGTCTACGCGCTCATTCGCTTCATCTTTATTTGTCGCGGCACCAAAACTCTTCCGTCGCTCCGTCCGCCGCTCAGCTCGCCTTGGTCATCGCGGCGTTGAGACCGGGGAAGATCTGCGGCTTTTGCGTTCGCATGAACTTGCGAATGCTGTGCTCGCGCCACTGCGTGCCTTCCTTCACCCTCGCCTTGCCCTCGTGCACGCCCTCCATGCGGCCTTCTTTGAACGGGCTGCACGCATTTACCAAAACAAAGAAAGAGGGGAACACACATTTTGGGGATGGGGGAGAGGTCAGTTTTGTGGGCAGGCGTGGGGGTCGGGGGTACGCGACACGGGTCCACGCCGCGCGCGGCACGCCGCGCGGGGGACGGACACGGCCGGGACCGCGCACGGCCGCGTAGACGAGGCGCGCGTCGCCATCCATCAGGGACGCGGACGCGGTGGATAAAATGCACGCTTCACTTGGGGAGACGACCGAATCACCGGGGCGCGCGCGGAGGGGGACCGACGTACCGGAACCCGGGGGAGGTGCTGATCTGTCGCGTCACGAAGAACGTGGTGATGCACAAAGCACCGCCGACCGCGGCCCAGATGGGGTACACCTGTGTCGGAAGAGGGAACAGAAGGCGGTCAGCGTGTGCGGTTGGCATGAAGCGAAAGGACTGGTTGGCGTGAGTCAGATGGGGGCTCCATTCAGTGGAACAATTTATCTAGGGTTCTCCGACCCGCCCGCGTACCCCGACGCGACGGATCACGTCCACACACGAACCAACGCACTACGCGCTACGTACCTCGGGGCGAACCCAAATCTGGCTCCAAGTCTTGGACGCCATCGTGTGGTGAGACGTGCGAGAATGGCCGCGCAAGGGGAGACGTTTGCCCTCTGAGAAAAATGGGTCGGTGGTGATTCGAAGAATCTTGATTAAACAAAACGTCTCACACACAGGCAAACAGTCTAAACGCAAACAAAACACAAACACCACACCCCTTCATCCACCTTCACGCTGTGTCAGGACTCGTGTTCGTCTCAAAAAAATGCGTAGGTATGTCTGGACTCACGTCCGGCGCGTCCCCGGCGCGTCGCCACGAAGTCCACGCGTTTCTGGCGCGTCGTTCGGTGACATCCAGCGTTGTTGATGCGCCGTTTGGACGCACCACGGTTAAGTCCGCACACGGCCGGTTCCAAAACCCAGGCACCAAGTCGCGCCTCGTTAACACCCCCACCACGTTGTTCAACGAGTCCACCACCGGGAGGTGTCGCAGCCCCGAGGCGCTGCGGGGTTGGGAACGAAAAGGGTCAGTCTTGGGTATGGGTGTACTGTATAAGCAAACAGTGCACTTTTGATGTATGGAGAGTTGCCAGTACTGGTAAATGTTACTAGTAGTGCAGTCAGAGAGGGGCAGGAAACAGTGTGCCTGGATTTGGGAAAGGCCCAACGCGTACCGAAAGTACCCCGCGGCGCGCCACGCCGCGCACTGCGAATAAACCGCGAGGGGCGCTATTTTCATGTAGTCCGTGAGGTACATGTGCTTGTCCAGTTCCAAAGGTGTCAGACCCAGCCTCGACACCGCTTCCGAGGAAAGGGAAACGCTTCGGTCGCTGAACTCGTGGCGGTGGTGGAACGTGCGCATCGCCGCGTCGTTGGCGAGCACGCGGCGTTCGGCGACGCGCGACTGCTCGAGCGTCGGCGCGACGGGCTCGTCCGCCGTCGGCTCGATGGGCTCGTTAGCCGTCCCGTTCCGTGGCAAATCGTTTGTTTGGATCTCCACAAACTCCCGTCTCGCGAGAAGCACCATGAGCTGCGACCTTAACACGAACCCGACGAGCTTTCCGGCACCGGAAACCACGGGGAAGCCGTTGTGTTTCGTGTGCAGCAAAACATCCGTCACTTCCCTCACCGTGGTTTTCTCGCCGAAACAAACCGGGTGCGCGGCGATCAGCGACGAAACCGTGGTTTGCACGCAAAAATCCTCACTCGACGACACTCGCGCGCCGTCGCCGGTGTCAAATCGTCGGGATCCGTTCTTCGGCGCGTGCGCGTGCCTCGGTCGCAGAAAAGGAACCCCCTTGGTTCGGAGTTGGGATTCGTAAAACGACTCGCCGTGCACGCGTGGGCCCACCAGGTTGGCCACGGCGACCCCGAGAAGCAGCGGCATCAGCGCTCCAACTCGGCCGGTACCTTCCACCATAATAACCACCAGCGAAATAGAGCTGCGGAACATCCCAGCCAGCGCGCTCGCGGCGCCCACGACGGCGTACGAACCGGGAGACACCCGGTCCGCGACGTCGGCGCCCGCCAAGCGCTCGACGACAAAACGCACAAACGTGCCCCACAGCGACCCCAACATCGCGCCCCACGCGATCGTGGGCATGAACAAACCGCAGGGGAAGGACACGTCGCACGCGAAGGGAATCGTGGTGAGTAACACGACCAGGGAAGCGGCGATCGCGAGCGGGGTGAAATCGCTGGAGGCGCTGAGAAGCTCGGAGATTATGTCGTCCCTCAAACCCAACAGAAGCGTCGCGACGTCGTTGACGTGGCCTTTGGGACACGCAAGTCCGTGGACGTAATCGGTGCCGTCAACGGAGTGGGATGTGCGTTCCGTGTTGTCTTCACGAGGCAAGCACGCGCCGAGACTGGCGGCGGCGCAGACGGCGAGCGCGGCGCACACCCCGGCGACGAGCGCGGCTTCCATGACTCGCGCCCGGGGCGACGTCGGTCGCCGCGGCGACAACGCAGAGGAGGCGCGCGTTAAAATTGCGCCGAGCACCGCCGCGACCGCGGCGAGCATCGCGAACAAGGGGAGTTCCCACAGGAAATACGCGAACACGTCGTCGAGAGGAGGACTGTTAGGGTCCGTCGCGTTTGATGGAACACGCTTTTGTTCGACGGACATGGGAATCACGCCGGTGGATCCGCCGAGAGAAAGAATCGTCGCCGACGCCTTGCCCGCCCAGGCTCCACTTTTGGGCATCGCCGCGCGGGCCACGGTGGTCACGAACACCGCCAACGCCGCGCACAGCAGCGACCTCCAAGTCGTGCTGTGCGACCAGTGCGTGCTCGCTTCCTCTTATCTCGATAAAAAAGAAAGTGTCAGTTTCGTATGGGCAATCGCAGAGGCGGAACGTGGTGATTGGGAAAGGCCCGTACCCAGGGAAAACAAAACCCCGCCCACGGGCGCGCCGAACGCGGCGGCCAAGCCGGCCGCGACGCCCGCGCTGAGAAAGTCCCGGCCATCCGCGTCGTTGTGGAACGCGTCGAACATGCCTCCGTGTTTCGTGCCCCGCATTTGCCGCGTGCACAGAGACGCCACACCGGCGCCGACGTGCACCAGCGGGCCTTCCGGCCCGACGGGGGCACCGCACGCCACGGCTAAAGACGCGCCTGGCACGAAAAAGAAGAAGTAATGTGTCAGTCATTACGGGATTGGAAAGGGTAGGCCCCGTACTCTGCGGTATTGCGGGATCTGAAACGGGTCCAACGGAGTGGCCGCGGTAACAGTAGCAGTCGTACTCTAGGTACTGGTAAAGCCAGTACTCTAAGTAAAGCCAGTACTCTAAGTAAAGCCAGTAAATGTTACGTACGCCATACAGAGCAGTAAACAGGGAGGCGGAGTGTGTTCAATGGGAAAGCAGCATACTTACCCAGAACCTTCACGAAAATCGTTCTCCGCGAAAGCAACTCGGGGACGTGCACGCCGTTGAGGCTCGCCATTACTGAAAAGTGTCAGGGCCTTGTATGGGCAAACAGTCGTCCGGGATTTGGGAAATGCAATACTTACCTAAGGAAACCCCGGCGCCTGTTGCGGCAGGTGCGGTGTACACTACCGCTGCGGAAGCGACAGCGGCGAACAATGACGCGGTGGCCACCGCGACGAAAAGCGCAGCCGCGGTGGGGGCGAAGGAGGTTTGGGTATCCCCGAGGAGGTTCGAAAATAAAAAGCCGCAACTCGCCGCTTCGGAGGAGCACCCAGTCGCCCGCGCCGCGAAAGCGGCGGCGGTTGAAATGGCGAAAACGCGGAACCGGCAAAGAACCGTGATGGTGTGTTCCATGAAAAACGCCAGAACACCGACCACGGTGCCGATCAACAGCGTGGTGACCCACTTCGCGACGACGCTGGTGTGCCGGCCGGTGCGGCGGAAGCTGCGCGGGGGGGGGAATGAAAAAGTGAGTTTTTGTTTTTGGCAAATATGGCGATGAAACGTTTCGAGTTCGTCAGGTCCATTGTTTTCGGTCTCGGTCGCGCCGAAACGCGCGTCGCGGTGTTTGACCCCGCGACGGCGTGGAAACCGCGTCGTGCGCGCGTACCTGCGGTTATCCACAACCTCGTAATCAAGCGACTCGAGGTTCTTCAGCTTTTCGTTCCAGTTTCCGCGTTTGCGAAGCGCGGTGTACGCCCGGCCGTCGCCGCTGTTTTTGAGAATTGGCGAAACGAGTCAACAACGAGCGTGCATTGTTTGTGCGAGTGAAACGCGCGGAAGTGAAACGCGCGGAGAGAGGCAGGGGGTATCGGCGCCAAACGCACCGGTATACCGAACGAGAACGCGCGACCGCATCGGCACCGCGCGACGGTATCAGCGGCTCGTCCAACATCGTTGCGCGGCGTTGTGTGCGCGCGCCTCGATGGCGCGAGTTTAACTAACTTTTCGACAGCTCTGAGTTTCGGTCAGCGTCAGATCTACTCTCGGAGTTGACGATTGAAGCCAACAACGGAGCCGAGGGGCGCGCGCCTGGGCTCAGAAGACGCTGCGCCCGGAGGAAGGTCGGCACGCGCGCTTCTTTGGTTTAGGTTGGTTTCGCGACCGGTCCGCGCGTCCTCGGACCCGCGTAGCACCCCGACGCGGGCGCGACGGGAAGGGTGCCCACATTGACCCGTTCAGTTACGGCCCCTCTTGGAGTTCCGTCAGGTCAAGACCCGCTTCCCCTCCGGAGACGGGATGGACGAGGACGAAATGCAAATCTCCGCGGTAGCGTCTACGGTTCCAACGCGTCTCACGGGAAACAAGTACGTTTACCCGCGACAACGGATATCCTCCCGTGGTCCACGCCTCGCGAAGGACACGCCACGTGTTGCCAAAAGAATCGTGGCACCTGACTTACGCGTTCCCTCTCCATTTTTTTTTTTCTTCGTCGTCGCAGGCGTAAATCCTCCACAGGTGCGGTTCCTCGCGATGACGACCCAATCGAGGCGTGCGTGCACGTCGTGACGGGTGACGCGCGGCAGTTTTCCGCGGCTGAACACTCGCCCGTCGCGCCGTCCGTCGGTTTTTCCGCGTCGCCCGGCGCGGGCGGTTGCAAATCGTGGGAAAAAGCGTGTCTCCAAACGGAGGCTGCTTTTTTGGCGACGCGGAAAAACACGCACGGCAAAGGCGCGTCTCACGATAAAAGCACACACACGACGAACGACACAACGCGAAGCACGATAAGCGCGGCGGCGTCTAACGGGCACGTGGTGACGGGCAATCCGCGGTCGTCGCTAGCGCCGCGGACTATTTCCTTCGACGCGTCGCGGCGCGAAGCGACCGAGGCGAATGACGCGAACGCGGCGCACCAGAAAAGCCAAAACACGACGGCCAATGGCGGCGGCGTTTGGGTTTCGAGGCGCAGATTGCCGCGCCCGGGCGAGGGAGAGCTCATTGCGGGTTGTGACAACAACAACAACAACGCAGGTACAGGCAAAGAAGATGCGGCGATGGTACCCACCACGCCGCCTGGTTCCGGCGCGGCGTCGGTGGACGGCAGCGTCGGTAGCCTCGGGTTGCCGCCGTGCGTGGTTGCTTTTTACGCGAGGGTGAAGAAAATAACAACCCTGTACCCGTGGCAGGTTGAGTGTTTGCGGTTGGACGGCGTTTTCAATCACCGACGCAACTTGGTGTATTGCGCGCCCACGAGTGGGGGCAAGTCGTTAGTTTCCGACGTGCTGCTTATTAAACGGTTAACCCTGAAACCAGGGTCGATAGGTTTGATGGTGCTTCCGTTCGTCACGCTTTGCCGCGAACGCAGCGACGAACTGGAGTTGGCGTTGCGAGGCACCAAAATCGTGGTCCGGCGGTGTTTCGGCGGCGCCTCAGGTCGGTTGCCCCCGGTTCACGGCGGCGGCGGGCTTGTGGTGTGCACGCCTGAAAAGTTCAACGACTTGATTACAAACATAATCGAACAGGATAGGGTTGGCGAGCTTTCCTCGGTGGTGGTGGACGAGCTGCACATGGTGCAGGACGCGTCGAGGGGGGGAACCCTGGAAGGCGCGCTCACGAAGTTGCTGTTCGCGAGCGCGAAACTTACCGGGTTTGGGCATGGAGCGTCGCCTATTAGTGGCGACCCTAACGGCTCGCGTTCCACTGTTTCAGACCACACGCTCCCCCTAACCGATCCGTCCGGCGGGATGTCCGAAGACCACGAACACGAAGCGCAAAACAACGCGCCGCAAATAATAGGCATGAGCGCCACGCTCTCCGACGTGGACGGTTTGCGCCGGTGGTTCGGGGGGGCGTTTTTCGAAACGGAGTTTCGGTAAGGGCCTTTCCCACCCACCACACACCGCCTTCGCGATTGCCCATACTCGTACCAGAAGGGACGGTTACCTCTGACTGTCTGTCCATACATCGCGATATACAAGACTGACACTTTCTTTTTATCGTGCCAGGCCGGTCCCCCTGCGCGTGTGCGTGGTTTCGGGACGGGACGTGTTCGCGCTGCCGGATGCTTCCGGTGACTTGTCTGGCGGCGTCTCGCCCAGCCTCACCGCGGGTAACGTGCGATCACTGAAGTCGCGCTCGCTTCCTGACGGGTCCGAGATGGCAAGGATCGTTGAGCTCGTACGTGTTGGGCCTTTCTCAAATCCTGACACACTGTTTGCCCATACAAGACTGACACCTTTCTTTTACAATCAGGTGAGGGAAGCGGTTGCGGAACCCGGCAACGGAACCAACGCGGGCGGCGTGATTGTGTTTTGCGCCGCGAAGTTCCAGTGTGAAATCGTGAGCGCGGCGATCGCGAAGGCGCTTGTGCTTTGTCCCGGTCTTGTGGATACTGGTCCCGGTCGGAACGATGACCCGTCCGTACCTCCCGATCACCAACACCCGTCCGTACCCCTCGGTCAACAAAACCCGTCGTCCGTACCTCCCGGTCAACAAAAGCAATCCAACCGACAAGCCCTGGTCGACGCGCTTACTCGGCTCGAGCCGAAAAAGCAAAACACGCAAACCGCGACGGAAACCGAATCGTCAAAGCAAAAACTCACGTTGGCGCGGTGCGCGTCCCTCGGCGTGGTGTGGCACCACGCCGCGTTGCGCCCGGAGGAGAAGGGTTTGGTGGAGCAAGGGTTCAGAAGTGGCGAGTTCAAAGTCGTATGCTGCACCAGCACGATGGCCACCGGGGTGAACCTCCCCGCGAAGCGGGTGGTGGTGACGAGCCCGTACCACTTCCGGCGGAAACCGGCGTTGCACGATTTGCTGAAATCGAAAGACTTGCGGCAGATGGTGGGACGCGCGGGCCGGGCGGGGTTCGGGTGCGACGTGGGCGAGGCGTTCGTGATGGCGCCGAACCCGGGTACGGTGCGTTGGGGTTTGGCGGCTGGTGGACAGAAAGACGCAACTGGGCTGCTCGTGGAACTGGCGCGGCGGTTATCGCACGACGGCGAGACGCTTTCGTCCACAATCGCGCAGCAAGGCATGCGGCGGGTGATGTTGGAAGCTGTGGCGTGCGGCCTCGCGTGCGGGCCTGGTGACATAAAGCGGTACATCCAGTGCACGCTTCTCAACGCGCTGAATGACTTTCAGGACGTCGTGGCGAAAAGCGCCACCGAGGCCCTGAAGTGGCTCGCCGAGCGCAACTTTCTGCAATGGTGTCCCTCCACGCACCGGTGGAGTCCGTCCGCACTCGGCCGCGCCGCCGCCGCTGCACACCTCGACCCCGACGCCGCCGTAGCCGTGGTGGAGGGCGTGCGCGCCGCGCGGAAGTGCTTGATTTTAGAATCAGACCTGCACTTGTTGTTTCTGTGCGTACCCCCCGACCCGCCCGCCGCCGTGGACGTCACAGGCGGATCGGTAAATCCAACTAACTCAGTAAACGTTGAGCTGCAAGACGCGAAGCCTTCTTCGAGCGGACGCGGAGTTTTGGTACCACAAGCCGCATCCACCGCGCCGACCGCGCCGATGCCGTCGTCAAACCCGGACGACGAGTGCTGGCTCAACGAAGCCGTGTTTTGCCGCATTTACCGCGGCCTCAGCGAGCACGAACAAATCGTCGCCTCCGTGGTGGGCATCAGTGAGTCGTACTACAACCGTCTGGAACACCGACTGAAAGACAAATCAAAGACACACCGCGAGCTGAGACGCGTGTGTCACCGTTTTCTAAAAGCCCTGCAGGTAAGGGCCTTTCCCAATCACCACACACCGCGCCCCTGATCGGCCCGATTACCCGTCTTCTGTTTACTAGTGATACGGTTACCATAGTAACTGTGTCCTTTCCAATCCCTCATACACACGGCCCGACCGACTGACACTTTTTTGTTACTCTCAGTTGCACGACGTGGTTTGCGAGCGCGACGTTTTGGAAACCGCCACCGCGTTTGGGGTTTCCCCCGGAGTGCTAACCCAAACGCAAGAATCCGCGGCGCGGCACGCCGGGCAAATCGTGAGCGTGTGCGGCCCCATGGGGTGGGGTGATGTGGAAGGGTTGGTGTTGAGGTTACAAGGTACGTGTTGGGGCTTTCCCAATTCCGACACTGTTTTACCTCTAACGCTGGTGACTGTTCGGACCTTTGGCTGGTGACTGTTCCGACTGATTACTCTGACTGTTGTCCACACATCGTCCAATACGCGCCCAACACGGGACTGACACTTTCTTTTACCCATCTCACAAGACCGCATCGCCGCCGGCGCGCGGGAAGAAATTCTTTCGCTCACGTCGATTCCCATGATCGGCGCGTCGCGCGCGCGAGTTCTGTACACCGCCGGGTACCGCACCCCAGAAGCCATTCTCACCATGTCCCTGAAACAGCTCGCGCTGTTGTTTGAGGGGAGCAAAGGCGCCGCAGGCCAGGGGGAGGGGCAAATGAGGGCCGCGCACACCGTGATGCGGGGCGCGCGGCGGGTGTGCGAAGACGCGCGACGCGCGGCGCGGGAGGAAAGTGAGGCGAAACTGAGGAAGCTCCAGGCGTTGGCGCCGATTATTGAAACGCGTACGAGCTTGGGAGACGGGATTTCGTTCGGGGTGGGGGATGACGAGGAGGTTCTGGAAGGGGCGACTCCCGTGCGGAACAAGAAACGAAAGGTGGACGTAGTTCCTCCGGCCGAGGTGTTCGATCCGAAAACCGCGACGGGCGCCGTGGTGGTTCGGCGGCCGAAAGATATCGCCGCGCTGGAGGTGCGAATTGGGGCTTTCCCAAATCCAGGCACTGTGGAGGCCCGATTACGGGTGACTGTTTACTCAGGCCACGTTACGAAAGACGTTAACCACTTTCTTTCGTTCATCTCCCTAGGCTTTTTGGCGCGCCTCGTCCGGGTACACGTTCGTGCTTCGTCCGGGGACAAACGCGGTGTCTTCTGGTCACGGCACTTTATGCGTCTCGCCGCCCGTCGCCATCGCCCTGGCGTTTCCAAGTAACCCAAACGCGGTTTTTTACGCGCCAATCGTTTTGGGATTCCGCGACGAACACGAAACCGCCCGCGACGGCGACGTCGAGGCGGACGCGAACGACGCGGCGGTTGGTGCAAGGCGGGGTTTTGTTTGGGAAACCGTGCGTGCGATTTTGTCAACCAGCGGCAAAAGGAAAGCGACCGTTGATTTGAAGCCGCAGCTCTTGGCGATGGGCGCGGCGAACTTGGCATGTTTAGTGGGAAGCGTTGGAAGTAACCACGAAAACAAAAACGAAAAAAACGAAACCGAAAACCAGCATCTGTATGCCATCGGCGTGGTGGCGCCTCCCGTTTTCGACGCCCGCGTGGGGGGGTGGCTTTTGCGCCCCGAGTCGTCCGACTTCGCGTGCGGCACCAACGGCGGGTGGTCAGGCCTTAGTGGCGGCGACCGCGGTGCCTCTTCCGGGGGCGGCGTAAGCGAGTCCTTACAGCGCGCGTTCGCGGGTGACTTGAATTCAAACCAAATAAACGCCGCCACCGCGTGGCCATCAAGGTTTGGCAAGTTCCCGAATTCCAACAACGAAACGTCGACGACGAGACGAAACCACGCGGCGGCGGCGGCGACGACTACCTTGTGCGCTGTGGTCGCTGCTGTTGATTTGGTGATCGCAAAGCAGTTGTCACAGCCTGGTTTCGAGGGCTTGAGGGGCGCATTAACGTCAACCGAAATGCCCCTAGTTCCAGTCCTGGCGGCGATGGAATCAGTCGGCGTTCCGTTTGAGACGGAAACGCTTCGTGTTCAAATCGCCGGCGCCAACAAACGATTGCTTGAAATTGAACACGCGGCGTCTGAAATCGTGGCCAACGTGGACGGCGCGGCGCCTGCGTCGCTCACGTCGTCAAACGACGTCGCGCGGGTGCTTTTCGAGGACCTGAAGTTGCCGCCTCCGCCGTGCGCGCTTGTGGATACCGGCAACCACAAAGCAGGTACCGGTCACCCCCGGCGCCGGCGGCGGGTGAAAACGGATTGCGAAACCCTGCAATTCCTGGTCGGGCAACACCCGTTTCCCGCGCTGGTGATGGAACACCGGAGCCTTTCCAAGTGCGTCGGGATGGCGGAGGAGCTGGTGGAGCTGGCGATGCGAGGAGGTTGTGGTTTGGATGGTTTAGGGGGGGGAAAGAGCACAACGCACGGCGGCGGCGGTTCGTTCTCCGCGGGCGATTTCCCGAAAACGAAAACGCGGTGTCGTTTGTTCGGCACGATTCACCAGACAAATTGCGAAACCGGACGTCTCGCGATGGAGGACCCGAACCTGCAAAACCTGCCGTACGACCGACCGATCTGTGGTGCGCTGGGAAACGGCAGTGTTCACTCGCCAAACGGAAGCCAAACGTCCCTCGCAGTTCGCTCCGCGTTCAAAGCGCCAAGAGGAAGAGTGTTGCTCGCGGCGGATTACAAACAACTCGAGTTGCGGGTCGCGGCGCACCTTTCGGGCGACGCCGGGTTCGTCGCCGCGTTCGGCACCGGGACCGGATGTGACACCTCCGAGGCCGCTGACGACCCGTTTCTGATACTAGCCTCGCGGTGGCGCCGCGTTCCCGTCAGCGAGGTCTCCAAAAAAGACCGCGCTGTGGCGAAGAAGCTTGCGTACTGTACGTTGTTCGGCGGCGGCGCGAATCGGTTCGCCTCGGAAACCGGGTGTTCTGCGTTTGACGCGAAGCAGTTACAGGAGGGTTTCCGGCAATCTATTCCGGGTGTTGAAACGTGGCGACAAAGGGTTGTGCGTGACGCAAAGAACAAGACACCGCCGCACGTCGTGACAATCGGCGGCCGGCGGCGGCACTTGCCCGGGTTGGCGGGCGGCGGGGCGACGGCGGCGGGCGACGCGAGGAAAGCGGTGAACACCGCCACGCAGGGGGGCGCCAGCGATATCGTCAAGCGGGCGATGATTGAGATTCACAACAAGTTGGCGGGCGGGGGGTTGCGTGATGGTGGTGATGATGACGCAACGTTCGGCGCCGCCGACGCCGACGACGCAAACACCGTTTGGTCCCGTCTGCGTCGCGGAAACTGTCGCCTTTTGTTGCAGGTGCACGACGAGCTCGTTTTCGAGGTTGACGAGTCTGACGCCGTAGTGGCGGTCCGGGCGATTCGCGCGTTGATGCAAAACGCGGGTAGGGTTTTTTCGTTAACAGTACGACTTCCGGTGAAAATTTCCGTGGGGTGGGACTACGGGGACATGACCGAGGCGCGGTACTAACGGCGGGACTAACGGGACTGCTTTGATAGTTTAGAGGTTGATAAAAAAACCAAACGTATTCTTCACTTTTCTGTTTTACAATTCTTCACCAAACCAAGGTACGCTTCACTCGATTTCCTTTAGTTTCACCTCTGCGAGTAACGGGAACTTCCCCTTCAGCGAGCTTGCGATGCTCTGCCCCAGCGCAAGAGGGCCTTTGAACTCCAAAACGCAAACCCCGTCCGTCACGGAGACCACGCGCGCGCTACCGCCATAGTTGTGAATGGCGCCGGCGAGTTTCTCGAGGTGCCGCGCGACTTTTTCGGTGGACAAGCTTTGCGCGCCGCCTCCGTTTTCGTCGTCCAAGTTAACAACCTGCCGGACTGCGTTTCCGAAGACTTTTATCAACGTCTTCTCGATTCCCCCTTTCAGGGTGGCCGTGGAGCTTGAGCAGCTGCCGCACGCGCCGTTCATGCGCACGGCGACGATCCCGTCCTCGATGCCCACCACCTCCACGTCGCCGCCGTCGGCTTGCAGAAACGGGCGCACCGCGTCCAAAGCGGCGTCCACGTTTTCCATGGTCAACGGTTGTATCTCCCGGTTCGGGTCCAGCGGTGTTTCGTCCGGCTCATCGCTCTGTTGTGACTCTTTTTCGTACGGAGACACTACGTTCCCGGTGGTCGGGTCCACGGTCGGGGCACCAGCGGCGCCGGCGCCCGCCTTTGACGCGGCGGTGTCTTCATTCGCCGGCCACGTTTCCGGCGCCAGCGTCCACGCCTTGGCGTTGATTGCGAGGCACCCTTTCGGTATACACTCTTCACCCCCTTCCTTGGATGACACCCAGTCCAGTATCCACCGGTCCGCTTCGTTTCGCAGGTTCGTTCTTGTCGCCATCTGCGCGTTCGCGAACGCGGCGACCCGCACCTTCGCCGCGTCGTCGCCGTTGTTTGCGAAGTGCGACGCAACCGCAGCCCGCACATCCCGGCGGTACCCGACGAACGTCATCTGCGCATCACCATCGTACGTCGCGTACACGCCCGCCACCGCGCCGTCCCCAGCCGACCTGGCCTCGAGCCACGCCGCCGTGTTCACCACCGCCTCGCCGTCATCGCGGACGCTTTGAATTGAATACACCTCGCCGGCGTCCACGGTGCTGGACGAGATGGCCGCCTCGCCCGTGGCGAACACACGCCCGGCACGAATTCTTGAGGCGGCGGGGAGACGCGCGTCGGGAACGCGACCGAGACGCGCGCGGTGGCCGGCGCAGACGGAATGGGACGTGTGCGCCGTCGTGCGCGCGGTGCTCGCGAGAGACGGCATGCTCACGACTGAGTGTGACGTGGCGCGCGGTACTCTAACCACCACCGAAAGAGGTGGACGAGGTTGCGGTTGGCAAAATTCTTCGAGCGAAAATGGCCAACTGGCCGCGTCTGGCCAAAGCACCGTTGACATCGCTTCAAACGTCAACGAGGCGCGTCGTCCTACGTGCCTCATCACTCGACGCCGCACCGCGCATCAGTCACGCGCGATCCCGGACGACGCGCGACACGCTCTGAGTGGCCAGGGAGGGTTTAGGGTTAGGGATAGGGTTACCCCCAACGCACGTCCACCGATCGCGCGCGATAGACCCTGACGTTCCGCCATTTTCATGGCGGAAAAATCTACCCCCGCGGTGGATGACGTGTGGAAAGCCTCGGCGTACGGCGACCTGGGGAAACTCCGTGCGTATTTAGAGCATGACCCTACGCTGGTGAACGAACCAGACGCGACAGGGTAGGTTTCGGTTTGGGGTACCGTGTATGAGCAAACAGTCAGAGAGTTGGATGCGCAAACGCGATCGGTCTCGGCCAATCTTGAACTCGTCGAATCTGGGCACGTCCCATTTACTTCCCACCCTTCACTTCCCAACACTAACCTCCTCTTCATTCGTTCTGCAAACCCACCCCCCGTCCCCGCCACACAGGTTCCGCCCACTGCAATGGGCCGCCCTGAACAACCGCGTCGCGGTGGCGTCGTTTCTGCTTGACAACGGCGCGGACGTTTCACTCGGGGACGGGGACAAGCAAACCGCGCTGCACTGGGCGTGCGTGCGCGGGTCGCTGCCTTGCGCCGAGCTTTTGCTGCGGCACGGCGCGAAATGCAAAACCACGGACGTGCGAGGGTACGACGCCGCGCACGTCGCCGCGCAGTACGGCCACACCGGGATGCTTTACCACTTCAAAACACGGTGGGACGCTGATTTGGACCTGGTGGATCTCGACGGGCGGTCGCCCCTGCACTGGGCCGCGTACAAGGGGTTCCCGGACGCCGTCAAGCTGTTGCTGTTCTGCGACTGCGACGCGCTGCGGCAGGACAAGGAAGGGTGCACGGCGCTGCACTGGGCCGCGATTCGGGGGAAGAGCGAAGCCGCACACGTGCTAGGGCAGAGCGGCGGTTTGCCAATGCTGGAGGCGCTTGACTCCGAGGGGAGCACCGCGGCGCGGCTGGCGACGGACAAGGGGCACAAGAGTTTAGGGCACTTCCTGGCCACCACGCAGGTGGGTATTTCCCACGCACCACGTTCCGCCTCTGCGATTGCCCATACTCGTACCAGAAGGGACGGTTACCTGTGCCCATACTCGTACCACAAGGGACTATTACCCCTGACTGTTTACTCAAACCAATCCCTCATGCACATGGTCCGAGAGACTGACACTTTCTTGTTTATCGTACGAGGACCGTTTGCGCGGGGACAAAAAAAAATCAACCGGGTCCGTGTTCGCGGACAAAGGCATGGCCATCGCGTGTCTCGGTTTAGTGTTAGGTCTGGTGTTCATGTTCACGCACGCCGTGGTGCTCGCGGACGGCATGCCCAACATGGACGTGCACGCCGCGGGGTGGGCGTGGCTGGTGGTGCTTACATCCGGGTACGGCTTGTACTTGATGTTCAAGGTGACCACCGCGGACCCGGGGTTCGCGGACGCCAAGGACGCGGCGGCGGTGCTTGATACACGCGTACGGAGCAGCAAACGCGACGGCGGCGCGCTGCGACGCCACGAAGCGCAGAACGGCGCGCACAGCCAATCCGGCTCGACTGTTTGGGACGAAGGCACGGAAACGGGCCAAGTCTTCGACGCGTCGTCTCGCGCCAACGCGTACCTGGAGCACCCCGAGCTGAAAGCGGGCAACTGGGCCGCGCTTTGCCCGACGTGCAAGATCGTCAAGCCGTGGGGCACCAAGCACTGCGGCACCACGAACAAGTGCGTCAAGCGGTTCGACCACTACTGCCCTTGGATGGGCAACGTGATCGGGAAAGGGAACCACCGGGATTTCGTGTTCTTCTTGATCCTTGAAACGCTCGCGATGGCGATCGCGTTCGCAGTCGCGGTCGCGCGCCTGCGCCAGGCGGGCGGCGCACACACGCAAGCCCCGTTCACGGTGACGTACATCACCGTGTTCATGGTGCTTGACGGGTGTGTGTTGTTTCCTGTGCTCTTTTTGACCGCCGCGCAGATCGGCCAAGTTTTGCGGAACATCACCACCAACGAACTCGCGAACGCGCACCGGTACCACTACCTGCACGACGCGAACGGGAAGTTCCACAACCCGTTCGACAAAGGCATCGCGGCGAACGTGAAATCGTTTCTGAAAATGTCCAACAACGAAGCGCAAACGCAGCGGGAAACCGTGATGAGCGCGCGGGAGATGGAGGGGATACTGAGTGGGAGCGAAAACGAACTGTGACGACAGGAATTGTGAGTTTTTATGAGACAACTCTACAAGTCTCCCTCTCCCCGTTTCGTTCTTGGTGACCGCCGCGGCGGTGGTGGCTCGTAAGAATTCCTACGATAAGAAACTGGCAACATGGCAACACACTTTGCTTGCGAGCTTGAGTCTTTCTTGTCACGTGCCCCTTTACGCACCCCTGACGGCGTCCGATCGTTTGCTTTTCTTTTTGGCGCGGAATCCATCCGTCGTTGTTCTGATTGGTCGTTTTTTTTGCCGGGACGTGCCTTTACGAAAACGATGGACCACGCACGCGCCCTTTCGTCATCATTCCCTCGCGCACGTCTCCGCCAACGCCAGGACGGTCGCGTTCGAACTCAACCCATCGCGAGCCGTTTGTTTCGCGAGTGACACGCGATCACTGTGTGTGGCGAGTAACCTCCCGCCCGTCTCGCGTACGTGCCAGCAGTTCCCATAGAGACGAAGGGCGCGGGTTTGAAAACTGAGATCCCCACAAGGTCCGCGGCACTTTTGGACGCGCTGTGTACGCGCTGTGCCCGAAAATGACCCTCCAGGTACTTGTCCAGAACGCGGCGACATGCGTGAGTGCGGTCGGTAAGGCAGGTGGCAAGGTAAGTGTTTAAGGGAAACCGAAACGCGAGCGTCCCCGGAACGGCGTCCCCGACAATGCCTTTCCCGAAATCGCGCCGTTCGTCCCGCGGATATTTAACGCTGACGCGACATCCTTTTCGAAACAGGCCGCTTTCAATGCAACCGCTATCGGCGCGTCGCGCCGCGGGCTTGTTTCCCGCGATCGAAAACCTCTGGTCAACTCGCCTCCTGAGATGTGCCTCGACGTGCTGTGTGTCTCGCCCTCCGTCGCGTCCATCGCCCCTCCCCCTTCCATCACGAGGCACGTGACCTGGACGTCCACCCCCACGGTTTTCGCCCCCACCAAAGCGGGAAAGCTTCGGCGGCCTCGCAAGGGCGGCGGCGGGGACGAGAACGACGACCCGGCAATTCCCGGCAACGACGGGAATCGGCACGAGTTTCTGGACGAGCACGACCTGGACGACGGTAACGGGTCTGGTGACGGCATGGACGGCGGGTCAGGCGACGAATGGTTTGGCCGCGACGGATGGAACGGCGGCGGCGGCGGCGACGGCGACGTCAACCGCTGGATCGATGGCGAGTACGCCCGGAACGATGGTAGGTTGATGTGGGCGTGGCACACCGTGTGCGGCGTGGCTTTGGTTGGGTCCGTGCAGCACGCCGTGGGTGCGGCGGTGGCTGGCAGCAAGGCCTCGAGCGCCGTGATCTCCGTCGCGACGACCGCCGCCGACGAGAACCTCACAGCGTTTGAAGCGGTCGCCTCAGCGCGCGCCGGCGCGCGCTTCGCCTCCATCACCTCCGCGCACCTCTCGAGGCAGCAACCGAAACTCTCCATGTCAACGTGAAATGGGGGACACGAGGCGAAACATGTTGTACCAACACTACTACTGTATAAAACTTGTACCACCACTAACAATCAACAACGACCAACCGCGGTGAGAACGAGACCGACCACGTTGTAACACGCTCTGTACTTTGTATGATAAGCTTCTTTTTTAATCGAACTGGGCCCATACTTTCCATGATAAACTGTTTAACACAAGTAACCACCACCCAACCGCCAACCCTACCCACCTCTTTTCTGTCTTCTCGCCTCGAGCTTTTTCTGAAGCCTCGCATGTACCTCCGATCTGCTTGGCGCGTCGTCAGCGCCGGTCCGCTCGCGCGGCGGCGCGACGCCCAAAACCTCGCCGCCCGCGATAGAGACGCGGCGCGATCCGCTCCCGCCGGCCCCGGCCCCGCCGCCCGCCATCTCCCGCGCGTCCAGACACACCATCAAGTCCCTTAATTGTTCCTCCAAATCCGTGATTCGCAAATCCTTGCCCTGTGATGTTGAGGTTGACGTTTCCGAGGCCGCCTCCGCGGTTTTTTCGCGTTCCGTTTGATTCAGCGTCATCTGTTCATTGATTTGTTTCAGAAACTCGAGTTCGGTTTGTTGCGTTTGTACCTTTTGTTTGCACTTCGCGAGCGCCGCGTTAGCTTCCGCGAGTTCACTCCTCGCCTCACGTGCGTCCCGCACCGCACTCGCGATGACCCCGGCTTGTCGTTCCGCCGCAACCGCAGCACTCAGCGCGCCTTCCTTCTCCGCCGTCGCCGCCGCCACGACCCCCTCGAAATACCCTCGTTGCTCGTCCAGCTGCGACGTTAACAAAGCGCTGTACTCGGCGTGAATGGCGCTGAGCTTACTGATACCAATAAAAGAAAGTGTCAGTCTTGTATAGGCAATCGCAGAGGCGGAGCGTGGTAAATGGGAAATACGTACCTGCTCACCAGGGCTTCCTCTAACCCGGGATCGAGGGGGTAGTCGGTGTCGTACTCTGCCAAGCCGTGGTCCAACGAGGACGCGGCGTTGTCGGGGTTTCCGACACCTCGGGATCGTCCATGTTTTCGGCTGGTATCCCCGGCATCCGGCGAGTGATCGTACCCGCGACGCGAAGACGACACGCCTGCTCTTCCGTCGTCGTGGACGTCGTGGCGCGCGCCGCCCGGCGCTAACTCCACCAAACCCGTTTTCGATTGAATCAGCCTGTGTACGAACCCGTCCCGAACGTAGTCCCACACCCGCTGCGTGCGCAGCTCCAGGGCGTAGCAGTGCGAGGTTTCGTGGAAGTGCGAAAGCGCGTGCTTCCCGTGCGTGTACCGCCCGCACCCCACGGACCCGCAAATCAAACACGCCCACAGGGATTCTTCCACGGGCGGTGTTGATGTCGATGCGGTTGCAACAGGTGATGCGGTCGCGACAGACGTTTGTGTCGAATAACTCGCAACACACCCCGGATGCGCACACCTCGGAACCTGATCCGCGTCTGTGGTGTACCTGCACACCGGGCAGGAGTTGCCGTTCCACCCTTCGATGCACCCGGCGTGAAACGCGTGCGAACACACCGTGGTCACCACGCCGCTCGCGTCCTGGTCTAAACGATCCAGGCACACGGGGCAGGATGGGACCTCGGTTAAGTGGGTTAAGTGGTCGTCTTTTGCTGTTTCTTCTCCTGTTCCTTCTCCTTCTTCTTTTGTTCCTTTCACACCCTTATCATTATTATCCTTTCCATTCCTTCCACCCGACCCTCCCAAAACCTCCACCCGTCGCACGAACAACACCTTGCAGGTTTCGTCCCCGAGCGCGCTGAACTTTCGGTCGTGGTAGTTCACGGCGAAGGCGTCCGCGGCGGTTTGGTCCACGAAGCGCAAAATGACGCTGTACGTGGAATCAGTCTTAGAGTTTGCGGTGGTGGAATCAGTCCTTCGGGTGTTCGCGGAAGTGGAATCCGTACTTCCGTCGGCGGCTGTGCTTCTTCCCAACCCCAACCCCCGGGCGCCTTCCGAAAGCACCATGCGCATCTCCACCACTTTCGGGACGAGCGCCGCGGCGAAGCGACAGAAATCCCCGACGCTCATGGTGGAAGGCACCGCTAACACGCACACCAGGGGTTGTCGTCCTTTGGGAAGCGCCGAAACTCCTTGGTGTGCGTTGCCGTGACTCGAACCGTGAGTCGGACCGATTGGTGGTGACTCAACACCAACACTCAACGTATCCCGGAACAAATGAAGCGCCCCGGTGATGATCGTGGACCGCGGGTTCCCCGCGGAAAACGGAAGCGGATGCCATGTCGGATCTTCGACGGAACCTTCGTGGGACCCTTGGTTTTCGGATCTCGAACCGACCGACGCACTGGTTTCGCCGTGCGCCAACTCGCTCGACACAGAGTCATCGCCGCACTCTGGAAGACACACCCGCAGCGTGAACAACGACGCCATGCGAGGGCCGCTGGCACGCGCGGCGCGGATGCGATGCGCGCGTGTGGCGTAGGACTTCGCTGCAAAAATAACAGAAGACTTTTCCCGGCCGAAAATGAAAATTGTTCGATTTCCCTCACGATCGCGTCTCCCCGTTCGCGCGACACAGCGAACAGGCGCACTCACGACCGGTTGGTTCACAAAAACTTCGTCGACTCCGTCACGATGGGCGGCGACACGCCAATGGTCGAGGACCTGGCCCCCGAAACCGCGCCCCTTGTGCCTTTCGGTGGCCAAGCGTCGGGGGATTGGGCGGCGGAGGTCGATGCGGAGCACGAGTTGTCCGGGAGAAACGCGGATGTGCTGCAGGCTGAGAGGGAAAAAGCCAAAGCGCGGGCGGAGAGGTTCGGCGAGACGTACACGGAGCCTAGTGCGAAGACGTTAGCGGGCGCGCACGGGCTGCTTTCTCGTAAGGAAGTGCTGGCGGTGAGAAGGGAGCAGGCTGAAAAAAAAGCAAAGCGAGGCGATCGGTTCATCACGGGGATCGATTTGTTCGACCCTGCGGAGGAAGCGAAGCGATTGGCGAGGGCACACAAGTTCGGCGCGATGTTGACCGATGTCACTGCCGAGCAACAGCTGGTACGGGAGAAGGCTGAGACAGAAAAAAAGGAACGAGACGCGAAAAACAAAAAGGAAACCGCGAATCTTTCGGGCGACGTCGCGGATGGCGACGGCGAAGGCATGGACGCCGAAGACGCTTTAAAAAAAAACGATATTTTGGAACAACGCGTCGATCCCGACTTCGACTCGGTGTGGCGAAACGACGCCGTGCACCTTTACGGCGTGGACCACATGACCACCGCGGAGTGCGTGGGGTACTTCGGCGAGTACGGCCCCGTGTTCTGCGAGTGGATCAACGACTCGTCCTGCAACGTCGTGTTCAACGACGAACACGCGGCGAGAAGGGCGATTCGCATGAAAGGCGCCGCGATGGGCGCCTTCGCCGCGCCGGACGGCAAGGACGTGCTTCCTGACGGGTTGACCGCGGAGATGCTGTGGCACAGTGGGCCGCCGTTCAGCACCAAAGGACACGTCCTGCAACTGTCGTTCCGACTCGCCACGGAGGATGACATCAAGCCGCACGGGAAAATCAAAAGCCGGTACCTGTGGCTGGGCGGGAAAGGGAACGGCGGACGCGGCGGGCGAGGCAATGTCGGCGGGAACGGGAAACGACGCCGCGGGGATACCAACGAGCGGGACGGGAACGGCGGTCGACGTGACGGCCAAGACGGACACGCCGATCGACGTGACGATCGACGTGACGATCGACGTGACGATCGCGATCGAGGCGACGATCGCGACGGCGGCGCGCGCGGCGGGAAGCGACGACGGGGCGGCGGCGGGGGCATGCGCGCGTTCGACGACGACGACGGCGGCGGCGCAGGGATCGGGGATCTGAGGGAGAAACTGAAGAAGCGAAGGGAAGAAATCGAACGCGCGCGGGGGGACGGCGGGGACGCGCCGATGGCGGGTGATGCGTCATCACCCCAAAAGCCGGCTAGCAACGTCGGCGCGGCGGTGGTGTACGACGACGTGTAAGCGCGTTGTTATTTTCCGTGCCTCGCGGATGGTACTATATCGGTACGTCTCATTCGAAAAGCGCTCGTCCACCCGATTAGGCACTTTCTCCACCACACACTCCTTCCCTTCGCATGTTTATTACACGGTGAAGTTCTCGCACACCGCGGTTTTGTCCACGCGCTTCATGATCCCCGAGATCACCTGGCCCGATGAAAAAGAAAGTGTCAGTCTTGTATGGGCAGAGGCGGAATGTGGTGAGTGGAAAATACGTACCTTCCCCGGTCCCACCTCGGTGCTTTTTTCCAACCCGCCCGCCAGGAGCGCCTGCATGGTTTTCTCCCACTGCACCGGCGACGTGAGTTGTTTCGCGAGAGTGGCTCGGATCGATTCCGCGTCAGTGTGCGGTAGGACGTCCACGTTGGAGATGACGGGAATCTTGGGGGTTTCGATTGGTGTTTCCGCGAGGCCCTTTTTCAGCGCCTCCGCGGCCGGGGCCATGAAGTCGGTGTGGAAAGCGCCGGCCACGGCAAGCTTCACGACCATACGAGCCTTGAAATCGGGCTTGGCGATTTCCTGCACCTTCGCGATCGCGGAAACCGACCCAGAAACCGCGTAGTTGCCGTTGCACAAAAAGTTCGCGATACGAACGCCGCCTTCCTCGCACTGCTCAGTCGCCGCGGCGCACAGCTCGTCCACTTTTTCGGCGCTCAACCCGATGACGCTCGCCATGGCGCTGATACGATTAACAAGAAAGTGTCAGTCTCTCGTAATGTGTATGAGTAAGCAGTCAGGGTAACGGGCAGAAGTAATAGTCCCTTCTGGTACGAGTATGGGCAATCGCAGAGGCGGAACGTGGTGATTGGGAAAGGCCCTTACCTCGGCGTCGCATCCGCGGCGGCTTGCATTGATTCGCCCCGAAGTTTCACCAGCCGCACGCCGTCTTCGAACGAAATCGCCCCCGCGAAGGTCAGGGCGGTGTACTCGCCCAAGGACAGCCCGGCGCACACGTCAACCGCGGAAATCTCCGCTAAACCTTCGGGGGTCGATTTCATCTTTTCAACCGCCGCGAGACTCGCGACGTAAATGGCGGGTTGCGAAACCTCCGTGGAGTTCAAGCGCTCCGCCGGGCCGTTGACGCACACGTCCAGTAAGTCGTACCCGAGAATCACAGACGCTTTTGCGAAAAGCTCCTTCGCAGCCGGGCATTCCTCGCACAGCTCCTTGGCCATGCCCACGGACTGCGCGCCTTGGCCGGGAAAGAAGAACGCCTTCTTCGCGGGGGCCACCGCGGCTTGGACCACCGGTCGCGGGCCCGCGTTGACACGCACGGTGGACCGTCTGTTGGTGTAAAGACATTGGTGTGAGGTATGGATGCTTGCGGTTAGATACATAGGCCGGCCGTGCGAGGGGAAACACACCGCGTCCGGTGGTGGAAGGGCACTGGATCCGAGGCTACGCACGACGACGCGCGCGGGGTCGCCTCCCGTTCTCGGTCCAGACGATTAGTGATGTGCGATCGGCCGGCGCCGGGTGGCACGACGAGACGTACCTTGAGGTGGTGGTCTTGGTGCCTATGGGCGCGAACGCCGCGGTGGTCATGGAAGCCATTGTTCGGAAACGGTGGGCGGCAGGTGGGACCGCGTGTGCATATATGGCCGGGCACCCACGAGGGATGTGGTTGACAAGGTCAATCAATCCACCATGGATAAAGTGATTCACTTTTTGGTCCATGTTGTGGAGAGATTGAGGCTACTTGAAAGGTAAACTGGTGATCGGTGTGTTTGCATCAAGAAACAGTACCGCCCTTTCAGTATTCACCGATCATCCATCGGCCGAGTGGCAAGGGATTAGTGCTGGGATCTCGGCCTGTGAGTTTTCCCGCTTTCATGGCCGAAAGCCCGAAACTCGATGAAACTCCCCACTCCGGTACGCGCGGATGGGTCGGTGAGATGGCGGCGAGTGCATCTTCCGTCACACACGCGAGTCACATGCACTCCTTACGACGCGCCGGGCTCGCCGCTTTGCGCCGCACCGCGGGTGCGCCGGCGCCACGCGGGTCGTTCCCGGGACAACACAGCAATGGAATTTCCTCCTCGGAAAGCGCCCTGAAACACCACACCGTGAAAAAAACATCAGCACGTGGCGCCATCCTCTGTCGCGGGGCAGTGGGTGGTGTGTCAGGGGCGAGCGAAGGGACCCGCCGGGGCTTCGGCACGAGTACACCTATGCCGCGAGATCCCTCTAAGGGCGGTACACCACCCACCGACCCCGCCGAACTCGCAGCGCGGTTACGCGCGGGCCTGGATTACGAACTGAAAAAAGGGTGCCCGAACGCGAAAGGCCGCGCGTTTGCCGATTTCCAGCAGTTCCTTTGTAACCACTTAGGGGAGTTGGAGGCTGGTTTGTTGGGGGGGGGGGGAGGTTTGTTACCTAACGGTGCGTTACCCCAACCGAACGTGGCCGAGCTCGCGCGAACTCTGGTCACGATTCGCCACGAGGCGGTGTCGTACGGCGCCATGGATTTAAGAGGCAGAGACGACTTGCTGCGACGGCTGGGCTCGGCGCTGTACAGGCACGAGCGCGTCGGTGGTGTCGAAGGCCTGCAACATCAACAGCAACATCAACAGCAACATCAACAGCAGCAGCAGCAGCAGCAGCAACTGCAACAACAACCCGCCACCCCGAAACAAGCCTGGGCGCCTCCCACGCAGAGTGAAGCGCCTACTGTGTCTGATTCGAGGCAGAGAGCGTTCAGCGGCGCGCAACGGCGAAACGCGCGGCCTGCGACGGACACGAAAGGGACCTCGGCGTGGAGCGATTCTTCCTCGGGCTCGTCACCGACGGCGACGGCTCCGCAAGCTCTTGAAGTTTTGCAAAGTGCACAACACGTTGGAGGCGCGTCTTCAAGGACCTCTGTTGGCGTTGGCGGCACACCTGTTGGCGAGATTTTGTTACCGACGATGGCCGGGTCGGGAAGCAAAATGTCAACCCCCAAAAGATCGCCCTCTCGCGAAATCCCAATCGTCATCGCGTTTGATCTTGAAACCACCGGGCTTTCGAAAGAGAAAAACCGGATCATCGAAATCGCGGCTGTGAACGTGACGGACAAAACGCACCAACCCATGAGCACCTTGATCAACCCCGGGCGGTTCTCAATCCCGCACCACATCACGCAGCTCACCGGGATCACGAACAGCATGGTACGTATTTCCCATTCACCACGTTCCGCCTCTGCGATTGCCCATACTCGTACCAGAAGGGACTACTACCTCTGCCCATTACCCTGACTGTTTACGTAATACACGTTACGAGAGACTGACACTTTCTTGTTAATCGTACCAGGTCAGCGCGCCTTCGGTGCCGTCCTTCGCCAGAGCCGCGGAGTTGTTGGAAGCGTTCGTTCTTATCGCCCGGGAAAAAGGAAATGGCGCCCCCGTGATTCTCGCCGCGCACAACGCCAGGCAGTTCGACGCTGGGTTCCTGCAAGCCGAGTACCGAAGGCTGGGTAAGGAACTGCCTGATGAGTGGCGGTTCGTGGACACCCTTCCCCTGGCCAGGAAACAGGTACGGCCTTGGACCTTTCCCAAATCCGACACACCGCCCGTTTAATCTCTCAGCTGGTGACTGTTCGGACCGATTACTACGACTGTTTACTCATACACATCACGAAAGACTAACCCTTGTCGTGTACCAATCGCAGCTGCACAAAGACACGGTGGGCGGGAGCTTCAAGCTTGAAACCCTCGCAAGGCACTTCGAGTGCGGACCGGTAGCGGGTGAGGCCGCGCACAGGGCGCAGGCGGACGCGCGGATGCTTGGTGACGTTTTGGAGGGCATTCTGGGGGTTTCCCTGGAAGGCACCGTCGGCGTTGGGTCGGGTACGAATTGCGCGTTTCCCAAATCCAGGCACACTGTTTGCCCACACAAGACTGACACTTTCTTTTATTTATCGCAAGGGGAGGTTATCCAAAACCGGGGCGACGGCGAGAAACTCGCGGCGGCGGTGGCGGCGATGGCGAGTCATTCGTTTTCCCTGGGGGACCCGTCGAAAAACGTAATGCGTCGCGTCGCGGTGGCGACGCCGGTGGGGTCGGTGGGGTCGAGGCCTGGCTCGTCGGCGCCGTTCGGTTTCGGCGCGACGCCCATCGTGACGAGCGACCGAGGCGAGATTGACGTTTTGGGATCGGGCGGTATCGCGACCGCGGAGCTGGACGATCTGTCCGAGGACGAGGACGACGACGACGAATTTTCCTCAGCCTTCTCTGCGCACACACACGCCGTGAGCGATCAACCGGAAAAACCGTTACGTAAACCGTTTTGGATCGCCGCGGATCCGATCAACGGCTTCGTTCCCGAAACCATGGATTTCGCGCGCATCGTGGAAGCGTCTGATTTCAGCGCGGTTGTTGGCGAGAGTAACGGACCCGGGGATGTCCACAAAAAAGACGCCAACCCCGTTGACCCGTCAATCGCGGAGTTGCACGCCAAGCTACGCAAAGACCACTCCTCGTGGGCCCCGATTCCGGTTGACGAGCTGAAGAACCACGGCGTTTCGACAAAGGTTTTAAACGTTTTGAAAAAGCACGACATCGACACCGTGGAGAAAGTGCTGCGGTGTTACCCGCGGAAATACCAGGTGCGTATTTGCATTTCCCAAATCCCGCCTCCCTGTTTTCCCACGCAAGACTGACACGTTTCTTTTACAATCACAGGAGTTCGCGCGGTTCAAACCCGGCATGCAGAACGGCACCGCGGTGCTCGTGGTGGGCACCGTGGGGTCGTTCCTGAAAGCGCCTACCTCGCGAAAAGGCTGGGGGCACAAAGCGCCGAGTACGTTGCTCATCGACGTGCGCGTGGAGGGCGACGATTCCAATCCCGAAAATCAAAGCACACCTCAAACGGTAGTGGAGACTTTCGAGATGAAAATCTGGGAGTACGTCCCGGTTGACGTGGAACGGGAGTTGACACCAGGGTCGCTGGTGTGCGCGCGGGGAATTTTATCGGGCAAAACAACCCGGGGGCTCGTGACTCTCGAGAAGGTGCAGCTCGCGATGCACGTCGATCAAAACGCGCAGTGCGAGGTTGTCCCCACCTATCCCAAAAAGCACGACGTCGCGCCCGACCGGTGGCCTGAGATCCAGCGAGCCGCGGTGGAGTGCTTGACGAAGGTGTTGCCCGCGGATCCCATGCTCATTTCCCTAGGCCTGGAGAGCAGCGTGCTTCCCGAGCTGAATTTAATGTCGCACGTGGACGCGATGAAACACATCCACCGGCCGGATTCCGTGGAGCGCGTGTGCGACGCCCGGGAACGACTGGCATTTGAGGAGCTCGTGTTGCTTCAAACAAGCCTGTTGATCGAGCGCGAGCGCGCGCAGAACTCGGGGGGCGAGGGTGTTGCCGTGGTGTCCACGGCGCTGTGCGACGCGTTGAGGAACGTGCTTGATTTCTCCTTAACCAGAGGCCAGGAGAACGCCCTGGAGGAGATTTTCCACGACATGGCCGGTACGAAACCCATGTTGCGCATGTTACAAGGTGCGGGGCTTTTCCAATCACCACGCTCCGCTTGCCTGATTGCCCATACTCGTCCTGCGTCCTGGACGATTACGACCAGAAGGGACTATTTCCAATCCCTCATACTATGGAGTACAGTATACCCTTTCCAATCCCTCATACCAATCCCGGATATACCCATGGCCGACCGACTGACACTTTCGGCGTTACTCTCGAGGCGACGTCGGGTGCGGGAAAACAATCGTCGCCGCGCTTGCGATTCTCGCCGCCGTGGAAGCCGGCCACCAAGGCGCGTTCATGGCCCCGACGGAGGTGCTCGCGCAGCAGCACGTCAAGACGCTGACCAAGATGCTGTCGCGCCTAAGTGACCCGCCGAAGGTTATTTTGCTAACGGGCAGCATGACCAAGAAAGCGCGGGACGTCGCGCTTCAAGCCATCGAAAACGGCGCGGCGCAGATAATCGTAGGCACGCACTCGCTGATTTCCGACGACGTGGTCTTTAAAAGTCTTGGTATCGCGGTGGTGGACGAGCAACACCGGTTCGGGGTGGAGCAACGGGCAGCGCTCGCGAGCAAGGGCCCGATTGGGGGGTACGTGGAACGAAGCCGGCACGTCGACCACGCGCTCGCGATTGTGAAATCGGAAAACGAATCGGCACAGAGGGAAAAGGAGGGGGAGCAGGACGGCGACGCGGCGGACGCGGCGGCGTGGGCCGCCGCGGGGGATGAGGAATTTGTTTCTGTCGCGGAGCAGACGGCTGTGTCTTCGCCTAAAAAAACTAAAAAAATCGACAAAAAGAATGACACCGACAAAAAGAATGTCTCCTCGGACTCAGACGCAGACGACTCCCTGGTTCCCTGGCGCCACGCCCCGCACATGCTCGCCATGAGCGCCACGCCGATTCCGCGGACGCTCGCGATGTGCAAGCACGGCGAGATGGCGTTATCGTCGATTGACGAGAAACCCGCGGGGCGTTTGCCTATTTTTACCCGGCTGCTTTCCGGGAAAAACCACGCGGCGGCGTACGAGGCCATGGTACACGAAGTCAAGCAAGGCGGGCAGTGCTACATCATCACACCGCTTGTGAAGACCAGCGAATCCGAGGATTTTGCGCGGTTCAAATCCGCGGAAGAGGAGTTCGCGAGGCTGGAGGCGGTTTACAAAGACGTCAAGTTCGGGATGCTTCACGGCAAAATGAGCGCCGACGAGAAGAACAGCGCGCTCGACAAGTTCACGTCGGGTGCGACGCAGGTTTTAGTCGCCACCTCCGTGGTGGAGGTTGGCGTTGATGTCCCGAACGCCAGTGTGATTATCATCGAGGACGCGGACAGGCACGGGGTGTCCACGCTGCACCAGCTCAGGGGCAGGGTGGGCCGGGGCAGCAAACAGTCGCGGTGTTTCCTGTTGGTCGGTGAAGAAGCCGGCACCGGCGCGATCGATCGACTCAAGGTTCTGGAGAAAACAAACAACGGCTTTCACGTCGCGGAAAGCGACTTGCGCATGCGAGGCGCTGGCGACATTTACGGCACAAAGCAATCCGGAGTGAACCTGGATTTGTTTCACGCCTCGCTTCAAACCGACTTGTTTCTCCTGGAGGCGGCGCGGCGCGCGGCGGCGGAAACAATCGCACGCGCGAACGTGCGAGGCGAACAACTCCCGGCGCCCCTCGCGATGGCGCTTTCGGCGAAACCGCAAATGCAAGACCTGACGGTGTAGTTGATTTCGTGGCGAATATATTTATGTTTTACGTGAGGTATGATCAAACTCTTTGTTACTACCCGCCATCACACGCAAAGAATGCGTTTGTTTTTCTTCACTTCGCCGCGACTTTCGCGGTCCGTGACCTGTCGATTTTGTCCGTGTTCACGCTCAGAATGCTGTCAATCAGGTTCAGCTCGATCGCTTCCGTGGGGCTCATGTACGAATCACGAACCAGGTACTCGCCGATTTCCTCAAACGGCTTTTCCGTGAACTTGGCGAAAAACGCGACTTGCATGCGGGCGTTTCGGGAGAGCTCCTTCGCCTGGATTCGAACTTCGTAGGATGTTCCTGATAAACCACCAAGAGGTTGCGACAAGATGATCCTTGCGGACGGGTAGGCCATCCTTTTGCCTTTCGTGGCGCCCGCCAGGATCATCGCGGGCGGGCCTGCGACGCACCCCATCGCGATAACGGAAACGTCGCATGACACGTACGCCATCATGTCCAAAATAGTCGTCACGCAGTACTGCGTTCCGTTTACGCAGTTTAGGAAGATACGTATGTCTTTCTTCGGGTCGTCGTACTGCAGCGCGAGGAGCTCGGCGCAGACCCGGGTCGCAACGTTCTCGTCGATCCGGTCGCCGATGAAAATGATGCGGTTCATCATCAACGCGCTCATGCAGTCGATCGTCTGCCCACTGCTGGTGCGCACCGCAACGGGCACGGGGGGGTCGCCTTCGCCACCGGCGCGGATGGAAACGCGTGCGCGGGCGCGTGTCAAGCCGCGATTTTTGGGGATCGCGGCCAAACCGATATGTTCAGACGAAGCGCAGCGGCGGCTCGTCAGCGCGCGACACGCGGTCGCGGACGCGGAAGACGTGGACGCGCACGACATATTCGCGTCTCGATAAGAAGATGCGATGCCTGGGGCGAGACGGGACGGGGCCGATGCGGCGAACGCGGTGAAGTCGTGCGGTCGTGCGGTGACGACGCTTCACGGGTGGCCTTACGCACGCGCGAGGGACGGAGGGGTCTCGACCGCGAGGTGGACCGCTCGAGGGGTGTGGGGGGGCAGTGCGGTGGGCCTGGCTTGACCACACATCGACGTTGCCGATCAAACCCTACCTGGACTTCCACGCGCCACAAGCGCCATGAAAATAAAGAAGCATAATCTGAGTCTTTGGTCGACGCGTTCCCCCACGACGCGCGCGCCCCTCACAGTCTCGCCGCGTCGTGTCCCTCTCGCCACGATGTCCGCGGCGTACGCGCCTTTGGGGCAACCCGAGGGCGTGTACAACCACGGCCCGAGGTACGGGTCACGCGCTTCTCTCGGCCCGCCAACCTGCCACGTGGATGTTTTCGGGTGTTGAAACTTCGTTCGCCCCGGCTTTTAGTCTCGACGCGTCTTGCCAATCTCCCATCTTTCCCCAACGCACACGCTCTGCCACGCCCCCGGCAACCCGGACCCAACCCCCCCCTAACCTCCCCCCTCCCTTTCAAACTCCCCAGAAAGAAACAAGACGCGGTTTGGTCCTGGGTTCTGCTTGCTGTGATCCTGGCGACCGCGGCTGGGGGCTTCCTGGCGTACACGAACAAGAGCGAAACGCCAGATGCGAGTGCAATGGCGAGCGGCGCGGAGTGTTCCGCACCGGGCTTCCACTTCGCGGATGTCTTAGCCGAGAACGAACAGAGGTACCGCGCGAAGGCGGTGCGAGGCGACAAGTCGCCGCCAGCCGGCCTGGGTCAATCCCCAGCGGACGCCGTCACCGCGAAGACCGACCCGACCCAGCGCTTCGACGCGAAGGAGTTCACCAACGGCGCCGCGCCGTGGCTGTGCGTCGCTTTGTTCGCGAGTTTCTTTCTAGGACTAGGCATGCTCACGCTGTTCAAAATGTGCGCGCACACCATGGTGTGGACCGTGGTGTACGTGAAAGTCGGCGTCATGGCGTCACTCGCCGTGGCGTTCCTGGCGATGGGTTCCCTGGTTCCGGGAATCGTGTTTACCCTGTTAACAGGTACGTGTTGCGCGTTTCCCAAATCCTGACACTGTTTTGCCGAAGCTGTGACTGTTTGTCCATACATCACCCAATACACGACTGACACTTTTCGTTCACATAACAGCGCTCACCGCGTTTTGCTTCTACCTGTGGACGGATGAGCTCAACCTGGTCGCTTCGCTGCTATCCGTCTCCACGCAAGGCCTGAAAGACAACCCGCACATAATCACCACCACGGTTGGGCTTTCCTTTGGGTCGCTGCTTTACATTTTTCCCGCCGTCGCCGCCGTGATGTGGGCGTTTGAAAACGGCACCGTCGCGGTGTCACATCAAGCGGTTTCCAAAACAGGCGCTCAATGTTTGGACTTCACGGGCGCCGCGACGGACTGCTGCGCGTGGCGGGTAAGTATTTCCCAATCACCACATTCCGCCAACTGTGCCCATACGAGACTGACACTTTCTTTTTTATCGTATCAGGTCGACAATTGGGTTCCGTTTTACACCACGCTGGCGTCCGTTTCCCTGATCTGGGTCACCTCCGCTTGTCTTGAAACCCGGCTGTACGTCATCGGAGGCACGATGTGCCAGTGGTACTTCGCGCCCGTCGGTACCACCGAGTTTTCCGGCCTGGTGCGCGGTTCCTTGCGCAACGCCCTGGGTCCGTCATTCGGCACGATTTGCTTCGGCTCCTTCGTGCTAACCATGGTGGAACTCGCGAAGCAAGCCACGGAGCGCATGCGCAGGGACGAGGACAACCGGGGTAACGTGTTGGTGTGCCTGCTCTCCTCCTGCTTAGAGTGTTTGTACGCCATCATCGAGTACATTTCGAAATTCGCCACGCTGCAGGCGGCGATGACGGGCGCCGCGTTTTGCGACGCCGCGAGCAGCGTGACCGATTTGCTCACACGGAACTTCCTCGCCGCGTACGGCACGTACGCGTTCCCGGGGATGATTCTTCAAGGCACAGCTTTGATTTTAGCGGGCGGGTTCGGGGTGGCGGTTTGGTTGCTTTCCTACGCCACGTTCGCGGTGCAAGTCGCCGCGAACGCCGGTCTGTACGCCGCGCTCGTGGGCGTGCTCGCCGGCGTCGTCGCCTTCGTGGTTCTGATGTTCTTCGTGATGATCATGCTCAACGTCGTGGACGCGGTTTTCCTGTGCTATGCCATGGACAAGGACAGCAACAAAATCCACCACCAGGAGTTCCACAGTGTGTTCGAGGAAGTCAACCGGAAACAACAGGGCGCGGTTGTGCAGAACCCAAACGGGAACGTGATGTACGGCAACAGGACCGTGGGGACGTACGCCGCGGTGTAGAGAGGACACGCAGAGCTGTCGGTACCAAACAATCGCGCTGTATTCGGGACGAGCGCAAGATGTCAATAAAAAAGAATCTCACTGTATTCGGGACCCGCAGCAGATCATGTCACCACGAAAGAATCGCACTGTACACAGCCTAGACTCTAAAACACCCCCCCTCCGCGAACGCCTCCCTCTGCGCCCCGCGTCGCGGCGGTTCGCGCAGTTCGCCAGACTTGCCGTATTCGCCGCGCCACGTCGCTCGCCTTTTCCCTCGACCCGCACAGCACGGTTCGCGAGACGCTCCCGTCAGCGCTCCGTGCTTGGACGGTCACGTGTGTGTCGTCGTCGCTATCGATTGACACGCTCGCGACTTCCGCGAGTAACAAAACCCACTCCACGGTTTCTTCGTTTGTGGAAAGCAGACCCACGCGTCGGTGCGAAAGCAACAGTGTTGTTTTTTTGGGTGGTGGGTCACCAAAATCGAAAACAGCCTCGAACCGGTCGCCGTTGAACGGTTTTCTTTGCGGCGCGTTGAAGTTCCCGAGCGTGTTTCCGAGATTCAGCGGGTTCAACGTGTCTTGCACGTTTTGTTTCGTCACGGTGTTGGGGAACGCCACGACCCGTAACAACCGCGCGCCTTCCGAGTCGCTTTCCGAAAAGCAACGAATCACGCCGTCGCCCTTACGATAAATAAAAGAATTTGTCAGTCTTGTGTACCGGCAAACAGTTTTGGGATTTGGGAAAGGCGAGCGCAATACGTACCCGCACCGCGAGCGGCGCGCGCCGCGGCGTCGCCGCCGCGAACGCTGCGGCGTCGCTTAAACTCAAAACACCCCCCACGCCGTCCTGCACCCCACCCACCGTGGCTTCCACGCCCTCCACCACTCTCGCCGCGAACCCCACGGCGCCCGCTGCGGTGCTCGTGCCTAAACCAACCACGCCCCGCGCCGCGCCATCCGCGAACCCGCTCAAGCCGCTTTTCCGAAACCCGGCGATTGACTTGGTGAAGATCCCGCCCACGCCGCCCTGATTGTAAAAAAATAAATGTCAGTCTCGTATGGGCAATCAGGGAGGCAGAATGTGGTGAGTGGGAAATACTTACCAAAACGCCGCCCACCAGCTCGCCGCTGCCCACCAACGTCTGCGTCACGACGTTCTTCCTGCCGCCTGTTAGGTCGTGCATCGCATCTCCCAGGCCGCTTCGCCGGGGGCTGCTTTCGTAGGTATCGTCGTCGCCGTCGTCCGAGTTATCTTTGTCTTTCCCGTCCCGGTTTAGGGAACCTGAAATCCCGCGAATCGTATCCCCCGCCCGCTCCAGCGTACCCGCGACGTTGGAAAGGTGGTTCACGCTCGCAAGTACCGCCAGTATTTGTTTCGTGGCCTCACGTTTGCAATGATTGGTCACGTTCACTAAAAGGTCCGATGCCCTAAGCAACCGCCCGCCCCCGAATCGGTACTCCCGCACCTCGAACCGTAACCGGTCCAGGTGTAACATGGAAAGCGTCGCAGCTAGGGCGGGGCCGACGCTCGGCGGCCGACGGCCGGTGCTCGGCTTGAACGTGATCTTGGCCAGGAGCGGCGACAGGCGGAACATATCAACGCGCATCGGGGGGTCCACCTTTTTCGCGGTGGCGATGGCGGGCTTGAGTGTGGTCCGTGCATCGGTGGTACCGTCGGTGCCGTGAATTCCGGGTTGACCGCCGGCGGAAGAAAAGGCACCAACAAACGCAACGAGGCGCCACACTAAGGACTCGTGTATCTTGCAATGCACCCCACCCGGCGCGGCGGTTACGCACGCGGCGGGGTACCGCGTTTCCGCGTTTCCGGTTTTCGGAGCTCCGAGCTCGGTTGCGATGTCGTGTTGTGTGTCGGAAGTGTCGGAACTTCCGACACCGACACTACTCGGCGCGATTGAGCTCAGCGTGGCGCGTAAAAGCGGCCCTCGGTTCGGGTCGTGCCACAGGACAATCGGAAACGCGCACCCGAAACGCGGGTCGTCGATTTGCGCGGCGGCGACGACCAGGGTGTTGGCTTGCGACCCGCCCTCCACGCCCAAACCCACGCCGCTCCTGAATTCCACGCCGTCCGCGCTGATGAACAAAATCTCGTCGTGGCCATCAACAAGGCTTAAACTCGCGCTCGGCAAGGACAGCTGGAACACGGATTCGGGGGAAAGGGCAGCCCGGGCCCGAAGGTTTTTCGGTTCGAGTTTCGGTTCGCGCTTGTCCAGAAGAGTCGGAGTCTTCTTGTGCTCGTCGCCGCCGTCGCCAACCCCGGCGGGAACCATCGTGAGCGACACGATCCCGCCGTCCCACCGCATGCGCACCGCGATCGCGACCGCGTCAGAGTTGTCTGCCCCGAACCGCAAAACAGCAACAGGTTCGGAGTTGTCCGTATCGGAACCGGATCCGGAAAGCGCTTTTTCTTGACGGATTTTGTCCCCGCCCCGCGCGATATCCGCGGGCACCGAAACAACGACGCGCGCTTGATCTTGATTCGATTTGATTTCCGGGTCGGCGCCGATACAAATCTCCACGAACCCGTTTTGGGTTGACGCCGTGTTTTCCTGGTCCAGTTTTTCAAACTCGTCCTCCTCTTCCTCTTTCTCTTCTTCATTTTCGTCGGCGTCACCCGCGAACTTGGACGCGGAGCGCTCCGACAACTTTTTTGTCAGTTTCGTGGTACCTTCCGCGGTCTCGAAAACAGACCGGTCCTGCATCGCCCACGCCACGCACGCGCCTTTCCCCACCTCGGCCCAAGCGCTGGTGGGGATCCAGCCGGTACTGTTTACGCCACCGGTTTCCTTGTCCGTGCTGTTCACGTGTCGCGTCTGCCTCACCCAAACTGTCTCACTCGACTTGTTGCAAACGCGCGCGTTGCCAACCGCCGCCGCCGCCGCGCCGTCGCCGCCGCGAAGGACAAGTAGCCGGCACCCGTCCCCGGCGCGCTCCACGGTGGCTCTTAGCGTTGCGGCGCTCTTGTGTAAGTGGGAAGCACCGGGCAGCAAAAGCAAAGCCCCGGCGCCCCCGCTGCATTCGATTGCCGCAACCGACGCAAAGGGCGTTGCTGGAAACTCGTCCGTTTTGTTTTCCTTTTTTTCAGCGCGCGCAGAGGAAAAAGAAAAAGCAAGCGCCGCGTCGTCCGACGCTCCGCCTTTTTTGTCCTTGACCGAAAACCCGCGCGTGACGCAAGTGGGCCCTTCCCCCGGGGCCAGGGATTGAGGCAGCGCGCCGACGCCCCTGTCTTGTGCGACCACGTTTACCGTACAGTTGGAGAGGTTCATGATGGAAAGAGTAGGGGACACGACCGCTCTTAGGGTCGGTCGCAGCGCCGCAGCGGAGACGCCGTGCGGCGCCCACGCGTCCGCGGATACGGCGAGCTCCAAAACGTCGCCCCCGCGCGTCGTCACGGCGAACAAAGTCGGCGCCGCGCCCGGGGCGAGCGTAACTTTCGTGGAAACGCCACCGGGCGTGGCGATCCACAGGTCCCTAGGGGTTAACGCGAGAGCACCACCGAATTGCGCGTTCTTCGCCGTGCTGTCGGAACCCTTACCTTTGTTTGTGAATGTTTGTCGAAGCCCCGACTCGGGCGTCGCCGCGACGGTTTGCGCGCCGGGCGCGACAAAGGCATCGTTTGCGCTCGCGGTTTGCGCCGCGGAGATTTGCAACGCAAACGGACACCCGTTCGCCACGACCAGCACGGCCCTGATGTCCACCACCAGGGCGGCTGGTGCGCCGGGTCGACCGGCCGGTAAACCGCGGTTACGCAGGTCGCCGTCCGCTTTGTTAATCGCGACGACGAAGCGAAGCAGGTTGGTCGGCGGCGTCGAAACATCACCACCCGTGGCGAACAGCGACACTAACAACTCAGACGGCGCTTTGGGTTGTTCTTTGTTTCGCCCAGAGTCCAGCCTGGCGTCTCCGAACAGACCTACGGCTTGCATGCACCGCCCCAATGCCTTCCCATCCGAGCCCACGGGTACCAGTTCAAGCCTCGACGGCACCCGCGGGTCGGCGTGGAAAATCGAAGTCGCGACGCCGGGAAGCGCGACGCCCGTCGCGGCGACGCCGCCGTCAACGTCACGGACCAGCACGAACTGCAACGTTGTCGGCGTGGCGTTCGTGAGCACCACGGGCGCGCGCGCCACGAGTCTGTACGCCACCGCTTCACGAAGCGCATCCACACCCACCGCTGATGACACGTCCGTGTCTTGCTCAAGCGAAACCGAGACGAAGCGCACGGTGGTCTCTTTGGAATCGCCGTCGCATTTCGAATTAGTCGCGCAGCTGCAGCTCGCCAGCCAAGGCCCTTTCCCCGCCGCGCCCCCCAGCCTTCCCACGGGCACCGGCCACGCCGCGGTGGGAGGAACGAGCCCGCTTGACGAGGATTGCGCGTCAAAATCAAAGGCCCAAACGCCACCGCTTCCGTCTGTTTCCGTCTCACCCAACACGCGCAAATCAAGACCGACAGTAGCGTCGCCTCCCACCGAGACCTCGCCGCATCCCAGCGGCAGGGCGCACGCGTTTTTTTGGGCCAAGCCGTCGCGGCCCAGTTCGCCGCGCCACGCCAGGAGCGCGTCATCGCCCGCATGCAGAGGGGATTGCAGGGATGAGGCATTCGAATCGCCAATCAACGCCCGCCTTCGCGTCCACCGCCGTCGCCGCGTCGCGCAGATCCCCCTTTTGTGCGACCCCCGGGGCGGCGGCCACCGCGTGACCCACGTCACGCCAAACGCCCAGCCTTTCTCGTCCACGTCGTGGTCCCGGTCCACCTGCCACGGCTGAGTGTGGAGAAGAAAGGTGTCAGTCTTGTATATCGCGATGAATGGATAACAGTCAACAGCTGAGAGATAAAACAGTGTGCCGCCTGATTTGGGAAATGTAAACTTACCCCTACCCAACGCCACCCCTCCGGCAGAGGCTGGTCCGCGAAGTGCGAGGTGGAATTCCCGCCCCGGACGTCGCCGTACCGCGCGGTGAAGAACTCGTCGAACGGGCTCTTCGGAGGGAGCCACCCCGCGATGGGGAAGAACCGCTCGCTTTCGTAAACCTCGACGAGCGGGGAGGTTTTCGTGTTGTTAACGGCGGCGTGCGACGCTTCGTCGAGGTTTCGGTCAGTCAGCCTGACCAACCTCGCTTCCAGAACGAACGGAACGTCCCTCGCGACCAAACAAGCGGGCGCCCGTACGCACCCGTCAGTGCGGTCAACCACCACCACGGCGCCGTTCGGCCCCAGAAACGTCGCGCTCGCGCTCGTGGCGCCCAGCGCGCTGGACGAAACGTTTGTCCACGGTCCGTCTCGCGACAGCGCGAAGGACGGGCCGTTTGGCGCTTGCATGTCGCTGTCGCTTTCGTTTTCAAGCACCTTGGCGCCCGAAACCGCGTCCCACTTGAGCTCGTGCGCATCAATAAATACGCCCGCGTTGCCGTCCACCACGGGGAGCCACCCCGCGCCAAACGCGACGCCCGATCGGTATACCGAAAGTTTCCCGTTCCCGAGCTTGGACTCGCCGCCGAAGGTGGTCCACAGCGGCGCCGGCGCCGGGGTGGCGAGCTGCGCCAGGTCGGCGCGTACGCACGCGATTTTCAAAGGGTCAGGCGCTAAGTGCGAGCCAGTCACCACGCACCCCACGGAGACGTACCCCTCTGGTGCGATGGGACGCCACACCGCGAAGGTCCCTGTGGTTAGGTTTTTGCGTAACCGCGAGCCGCCGTCGCGGAAGGCGGGGGGGTGAAAACCCAGGGCGGGCGCGGTGGGCGGTTTCGTTTCCGAATTCAAAGACGCTTTGGCGTGTGGTGTGGTTTCGCCAGCAGTGCTTTTCGTACAGCTCGTGTCCGCCGCAACGAGCAGCCACGGCGCGGGCGCCACGAGCGCCTCGGTTGGCGCGAGCAGGCTCGCCACGATGGTGGTGCCGAGCATCGCCCAACCGGACGGCGCGTTTGGCGTCCACGCGCTGAAGTCATCGGCGCCCGAGTTCTTACTCCACCAGCTCATGTCCAACGCGCGCACGCGACGCAGGATGAGGCGCGAGTTATCCAGCATCGTGTGGTCCACTTTCATTTCGTCTCCGTCTTGGGTTTCGAGTGCGTTTTCGTCGTGGGCGACGGTTTCGTTTTCGTTTTCGATTTCGGCTGGTTTTCGCGACGGCTCGGTTTTTTCGTTTTTAGCGGAACCGACGGGTCGCAGGTCCTGATTGTAAAAAAAGAAATGTCAGTCTTGTATGGGCAATCAGGGAGGCGGAATGTGGTGGGTGGGAAATACTTACCAGGCCTTCCACCAAACGCACGCGAATTCGCACTTGTTTGTCCTGCCCTTGGTCTCCAGTCGCAACCCAAACCCCGCCAGCGTGTGGGTACCACGTTTCGTGAGTCACGGACGCGGCGAACAGATCGTTTGCGGGAATCTTTACGCTCGCCGAAAACGGGGCGGCGTCATCGTCATCGTCGGTTTTTCGTCGCGACGCCAAAAGCGACGGTTTCAGCGCCACGCCCAACGAAAGCGAGCTCGAGGCGCGTCCGTTTCTGCGAACCAGGGCTCGCCACTCCCCCACGTCAAGTATCACCGACCCTGTTGTTCCACCTGAAACGCGGGAGGGCGCGATGGAACAAGAATCGCCATTCTTCAAAGAAAAAACAACCGTGTCAAACGGCTGCCCGCCGCGGGTCTCCAAAACGTCCACGCGGAGAAACGTGGGTTCGTCCGTGTCGTCGGCGCCTTTTTCTTTGACTGGTTTTTGATGCGTCTCCGTTGTCTCCACGTCCGTGCCGCCTTTTGCCCCTGCGTCTGAACTCGTGAAACCCACGTGCGGAAGCGCATCACCGGGCAACACACTGACCAAATCGCCCCCGTGGGAGGCGCGCCAAAACAAAGGCACGCCAAGTGCGTTTTTCAAAGCGGTGGAGTTTTCAATAACGTCTTTTTTACAGGAATTGGAATCCGCCGCGGCGTCCGACTGTGTGCCCACTGACGACACGGACGCGCCTGCCGCGCGACTCAGGTCTTCCGCGAACGCCCTGGTCGTCACCAGCCTTAACGGGCTCGCGCCCTCTACCCGGAACGTGCTCCCGACTGGCCGCGACTCCGGTGAAACATTCGAACCGTTCACGGGAGAACCGCTCGAACCGTTCTGGTGACCAACCAAAGCACCCGGGCTGCATGGCCCTCGTACCTCCCACCGAGCCGCGACCTCCCACGGCTCCACCACTGGTTCCCAGTGCGCCACCCGCTGGTTGAAGTGCGACGCGCTGACCGTGGCCAGCAGTGTCGCGTTCGCCTCGCCGCTCGTCGCGGACCGCGCGTCAAGAGAAACCGCGCGCAAAGAAACTTTCGCCAACGGCGACGACGCGTCACCGTGTGACATGTCGCCGCGCTCCACGAAAAGCGTCGCGTCGACGCGCTCCAGGCGCGCCACGAGTGTGGTCGCGTTTTTGGGAGACTCGGTGCCTGTGAAACACGAAAAAGGCGTCGATGCCCGCGGCGCGAACGCGGTTGGCGCGGCGTGGTTGTTTGCCGCGGCGTCCCCGGCAACAGCGACGAACGCCCCCAGCGATAGCCACCCGGTTTCGTCAATCTCGTCGTCCCCCGGGAAAAGCGAGGCGGGCGCGCGCGGTTTCCACACCCGCAGCGGGTCGCGGCCTAGAGATAAAAAAGAAAATGTCAGTCTCGTATGGGCATTCAGTCGGCGGAATGTGGCAAATGGGAAATACTTACCTAGTTTGAAGGCGGCGCCTTCCGGGGACCAGAAGCACGAGTTGTCGGACGGTTTGCTTTTGCTTTTCTGAAATTTCCGTCGTCCCCTGGTCTGGTACGAACTGCCGCCCATCGCGCTTAACGGCACTTGCATCGCCAAGTCATCGCGAAGACAAAACACGACGCCGATCGGGGGGGGGGCGTGCGTGTTGCTTGTCACGTGGCCGCACGCGACGTACCCGTGACTCGGCACGGGGCGCCAGAAACTCAACGTCCCGACGCGTTTGCCCCTAGCGCGCCACCCGGTGTCTCGCCACACGCGCTCGTACGCCACGGGCGGCGCGAGCGGCGGGTGTGAACTTTCTCTTTCGTTGGTCGGATTCTCGGTCTCGTTTGAGGAAGACACGCGGAAAATAACACTCGACGCGGGAGGCTCCAGCGCCGCGACCACCACGTCTCCCAGGGAAACCCAACCGGGCGCGCACTTGGGACGCCACACGCTGTGGTTGTTAAGGAAAAGGGTCAGTCTTGAGTCGGCGAGTGTGGGTGTACTGTATTGGGCGTGTATTGGACGATGTATGGACAACAGTCAGGGTAATCGGTCTGAACAGTCACCAGCTTCGGTAAAACAGTGCACTTGTGATGTGTGTAGTGCACTTCCTTTTAATGACGGCCGTGGACGTCACGCAGGGTCCGTAAACAGTGAGCCTGGATTTGGGAAACGCGCAAGGCCGTACCTCAGCTCGCTCGCGGCGCCGGCGTTGAAACTCCACCACACGCGGTGGAAATCAACCACGGTTTTTGAATCCAGAGCGTGAGTAACAGTAGATGATGGGAATGACGCGTTGGTGGCGTTGGCGTTACCGCTCGTGTCGTCGTCTGTGTTGTCGTCGGTCGCGTTTTTGGCATCGGTGTCCAGCCGTCGAGACACAGACCCGGGGTCCCCGGGAAGACCCGTGGGTAGGCGCAGGTCGAACAAGCTCGTCTCAAACGGAGGGACCACCGTGCGCGCGGCATTTGCGACGACCCAAAGCGCTGGGGCGCCTTCTCCGGCGCCCGCTCGTCCGGAAACACCCACCGCTGCGCACACGAGTTCCTTTCGGACGCACCGCATCGCGTCCAGCGGCGGCGGCGGCGCGTCCGCGAACGCGCACGCCACGCCGAGGGCGACGAACCCGGGCGGGGGGATGGGACGCCAAATCACGAGATTCGATTTAACGTCAGAAAGCGTTTCCACTTTTTCAAACCGCACTGGCGCCGCCGTGAACGCGGGCGAGTCCCTGATCAGGAAACTTGAAACGCTCGGCGGGACATCGGGGCCGCAGTCGCCCGCCACGTCGCCCAGCGAGGCGTACCTGGCGCGATGGAAAAGAAAGGGTCAGCCGTTCGGACCGCGTGTATGAGGGATTGGGAAGGGTAGACTGTACTCCATAGCATGAGGGATTGGAAAGGGGTCCGACGGAGTGGGTATTACTTTCCGACTTTACTCCATACAGAGCAGCAATCAGGGAAACGGAATGTGTTCGGTGGAAATACGTACCCCGGCGGCGGGTGCGGGCGCCACGTGGACCACGCGCCTGATTGAAATAAAATAAATGTCAGTCATGTATGGGCAATCAGTCGGCGGAATGTGGTGGGTGGGAAACACTTACCGGCGCCTGCTTTCGTGCCAGACGCGCCTTGTTCCAAGGGAAGCGCGTTCCACAAGGTTTCTGTAGAGGTACCGGGCGATTTTCCACTCACAGAGGTGGAACTCCAGGTTTGCCGAAACGCGTGGCCCTCCATAATCGGCGCGCGCGCGGCGGCGGCGGCGAGCCTCGTTGTGACTCGCGCCACGGTCGCGATGCGATCTGTGGACAGCGCGAGTGACACGGGCGACGCGGCTATAGTGAGCCGTGCGTCTTGCGAGTGCGTGCCGTTTCCGTCAACCCGCCACGTGTACCGTGCCACGACGTCAAGTGGCGCGAGCGTCGCGGCGCCGTTGACGTCCGCGCGTAGACGCACCACCCTCGCCTGCGCTTCCGTGCACCCGCCGTCCACGTCGCGCGTCGCGAGGTCCGCGCTCGCGTCGATTCCGAAATCAAGCGTAAGCGCGTCTTGTGGGTCGTTCTCGGACTCGACCTCCCCTCCAAGCACGCGGAGCGTAAGCCGTACGGCGCGCAATGAGTAGGAAGACTTTGAGCTTTTTGAGCTTTTTGAAACCGAGGGAGACTTTTGCGACGCGCGCGCGCCGTCCGAAACAAACCCCGGAGCGCCGGCGTTTCGGCCGCCCCGTCTCGCCGCCGCGACTGGAACGAAAAAAACGCCGTCCTCTTTCTCCGCGATGAGCCTTGCGCCCGGCGCCAGTGCCGTGATGTTCGCCCACACAGCGCGCGCGTCTTCGTCAGAGCCCGCTTCGATCTCCACCCTCGTGTTTCGCAAACGCAGCGTGCAATTCGGCCCGACGAAAATCAAAGGCGCGTTTTCGGAGGTCTCCGAATTGTTGTTATTCGCGACGAAAACGCGCGCGCCGTTTCCGTCGAGCTCGTAAACCCCGCCGTCCTGGCCGTCCGCGAGGAGCCTGCGATTGTTACACGAAAAGTGTTAGTCTTAAGTCTTACTATATATCGCGATGTATGGAAAAACAGTCACCAGCTGAGAGATAAAACAGTGCGTATGTGATGTACGTAGTGCACTTCCTTTTAATGACGGCCGTGTACTCAAAGAGGGGCGGCAGAAACAGTGTGCCTGGATTTGGGAAACGCGCAACAATACTAACCTGCTCGTGGGATGCAGCTCAAGGTTTTTCCCAAACGGTACCTGGTAAACCTCGCCGTTTAATAGGTGCGTATCGTGGGGAAGCACGTCCTCCGGGCTTTCTCCGCCCCCGCCCGCCAGGGAAGGCACAAATACGCGCCCGACGTCCAGCAGAAACGTGGGGTCGACTTCTATTGTGAACCTCTGCATCGTCGCCGCCGCGGTGGTGGTCGTGGCGGAGGACGACGCGCGCAGACGTAACAGGGGAAGCGCGAATTCGGTTGCGGAAGAATCGTCGTCCGTGGTATCAACACCGTTGCCTCCACCCGCCACCGGGCGGTTCCGGCCCCCACGCATGTCGGACAACGAGAACGACCCGATGGATACGTCCGCCAGTACCTCGCCGCCCTCCGTGGTCGCCGCGTCCACCACGAACTCGCCAACCGACAAACGCGCCAGGGGCTCGCGCCGGTCGTCGCCGCGAAACACGGCCACTGACGCGAGTTGCGCCGTGAATGTAAACCGGGTGGTGATTGTGTCGGTGCTTTGTGAGTCGGTATCCATAGTGTCGTCATCCAAGGCTTTCGGGACAGCCCGGGTGGGTACGCCCGAAACACTTTTTCGCGGCGGAATCAAAACCAAAACGCGTCTCGTGGTTGGCACGGCCAAACGCCACGTGGCTGGATTCCTCGGAACCGCGATCGCGGCCGGCCGTTCCTTGGCGTTTTCACTGAAACACCCCGCGAGTCGCTTGAAATCCGCGGCGGAAAGCGTTACGTGCGCTGGGGCGAGGCTGGCGCGAACGACCGTGCTTGGGGTGTCATTTCCGTCCGTGCCGTCCGTCCGTCCGTCCATACCTGTCTTGAAACACAACCTTCGCTCGACGATCGCGGTCGCGCCAACCGGGTCTTTCGCTAACGGCGCCTTTTGGAAACTCGAACTCGATTCGTCCCCATCCCTAAACACGATCGCGACGTTCACGCCTCTCAGGGTAACTTCCGTGCGGTCGAGTTCTTCGTGCAACCCGTTAGTAGTGTCCCTCACCACGAAAGCATTCTTTGCGGAAAGGGAACCCATGTCAACCTCGACGGAACACCCAAAATCGTGGGTTCCCCTTGGAACCACAATCACGGGCGCGGCGAGGGCGACGTCTATTCGTATTTTTGAGGGAGCCGAGTTTTGCGTTTGAGGTTTCGGTTTCGGTTTCGGTTTTGGGTCGTTTGTTTCTTGACCCAAAACACCTTCTCCTTCAGTGCCGCGCGTGTCACCACTCGTCCCCGCCGCTTCTACGTACCCGTCCACGAAGGACGAACACTCAGATACGAACCTTGAGAGGTACACCGCTCGCAGCGAGTTTACCCGGGCGAACACAGACGCGTCCGCGCCGTCGGGGGCTTCGTCCGGGTCGAACGTCTCCCACGACACCGATACCAGCGGCTTTTCGGTTCGGTCGGTTTCGGTTTCGGTTTCGTTTGTTGTCAAACCGGATTCGTCCGCCGCGCGCACGACGACCCGGCACGGGTGCCCCACCGGAAGCCGCGGGTCCACCACGGCCAGGCTTCCCAAATTCGCGGACGCGCGCATGGTGGACGGAAACAGCACGAGCTCCGCACAAAGACCGTTGATTCTGGCGTCCGCCACGCAACCGGGCGCGGTCGTGTTGGTATCGTCGCGCAGCTGGAAAAGCTCGTCCGCGTCGTCCAGCATGAGCGCCAACCGAAACGCGTCCACGCGAGCCTTGATACGCGTCGCGACGCGAGTCTTACCGGTTTCCAGGGAAACCAGGGAGGGAGATACGGTGCCAGGAGTATGTGCTGCGCCGCTGTTGCCAGTGTGCCTGGCTCTGGTGCTTTGCGTATCCTCCGAAGAAATGAGCAGCCCTGGAATCGCGGCGAGCGCGGCGAGGGTCGGGCGCCGCGCCGAGACGCACAACGCGCCGACCACCAAATCGAGATCCACGTCAACCCCGGCGTATTTTGGAGATGATGCCGGGATGGATACGTAGGACAAGTGGAACACACCGTTTGCTGTTGTCGCTGTATGGTCGATATTTGAAGCATTCTCCGATTTTGACGCCGCGCTGAGACGCAAAAGAGTGGTCGTTCGGTCGTCACCTTTTGTAGAAAATTCGTCGAAAACGTCAAACGCGGCGAGCGCGACGTCCGCGTTTGTTCCGTCGTCCCCGACCGAGGTCGTGGCTTGGACGCCCGCCAGGGTGATTCTTGTCAATACGCGCTCGGTGGCACTGTCAAACACAGAACACCACCAGTTGTCCTCGTCCGCATCTTCGAACGACTCATCCAGGGAAGTGGACGAGTTGTTTTCGTTTTTCGGTGCAGCCGCGACAAGAAACTCTGCGTCCACCTCCACGGCGACCACCACGCTCAGCTCCGCAAGCGTCGCGACGAGGGCGAAGGAGTTACTGGCTTGCGGCGACGAATCGGCGTCCATAGTTTTTGGAAATCCGAGTGATGACGGTACCACCGACTGCTGTGTCGCTCCTCTCGCAGCGGCGTTGACCCCTTCCCTGAACCGGGTCGCGACTTCCGCGGACCCGAAACACACGAGCACCACCCCCCCCACCGCGGGGCTCCGCTCTACCAAGGCGCGAAGACAAGACGGGTCGCGTGTTTTTTGTTTCGTCGCCGCGGCCGTTGCGTCCACCGCCGCGGCGGTGGCGCACACCGCAATCACCCTCGGTCGCCCCGCCGCGTCTGAAGACACTCGTAGCGCCCCGCCATTTTCCAGCAGCAGCGAAGGCGTCAGCCGTTTCGAGTAAGCCGCGCCCACCCCGAAAACCTCAAGAAGGCGTTGCGTCTCGCCATCTAAACGCACACGCAAACGGCAGGGCGTCCAGCGAAGCCTGCCAAGGGAAACCACCAAAACCTCGCCGTGGGTCGTACCGTCCTCCCGATCGTCGTCGGTGTAGTCAATCAAGGAATCGTCAGAGTGATCCAAGGAAACATCCATCCCGGTTCGTGAATCATCCACCGACGACGACGACGACGACGACGACGACGAGACGTTCGCCGCCACCGCGAGGAGCTGTTTTACACGTTTTGGCGAAAGCGCCACGCGCACGGCGTCCGCGTGGAAGGTTGTTTGAACGCTCGGGACGTTTGGAACAGGCAGTAGGGCTTGCATCAACGTAGCCCTTGCGCTTACGCTCGGTATGATTGGCGTGACGTCCGTCAAGGTTGCCGTTTGCCATGTACGCGACGGGTCCCAAACCCCGGACGCGAGCGCGACGGAGACGTCGGTGAGCGAAACCCTGAACGCGTTGAACGCCTTTTCCGTTGCCGGATCGGCGCCCAGCTCCGTTGCACAACAGCTGTCCAGGCGAAACCTCCCTAGGTCCAGAATCAGGGTAGCGGAATCAGGGTCGTCCCGGACTGTATCAGCTGCATCAGCGTGAGTTTCCAAATCCTCGCCGAACCTAAACGACGGCACCGCGATTCGCGGCGCGTGTATCACCACGGAAACGTTCACCACTGCCCGATCCGCGAGGCTCGCGGTCAAGCGTTCCCTCGCCGCGAGCGCGCCCGCCCGCGCGCCCTCCGTAACCGCGCGCCGCAACATCTCCTCTTGCTCTTGCAACTGCGCTGGCTTGTGTCTTGACAGGTTTTCCAATAACCTGTCGATAGGCGCCCTTAGTGCGACGACGTGCGCTGGGGCTAGGATCAAACCTACGTCGATGTCAGGCGCGAACTCGCCGCCGAGGGGTTTGTTCAAAAACCGAACCCGCAGCGCTTCCCGCGGCGCCGTTTCGTTTCCGCGCGTGTCCTCTTCGTCGTCGTCGTCGTAAAACACGTCGTCGTCGTCGTCGCACCACAGCCTTTGCGCAACCGCATCTGCGGCAACAGAGCCTCGCAGCGGTGATGTCCCATTTTTGGAACCGTTTCGTGAAACGGTCGCGTCGTCCCCCGACACGCGCGCCATCGCAGCGCCGCTTGCGTCGATCTCCATCGCGTCCACGGTTGTCCTGTGGTCCGCGCGAGTACCTCCAAATGCCCGCGACCCCGCCACGAATCCCACCAAGCCTGCTCGTAGGACTTCGCGGTTGTGTCCTGTGTTAGCAACTTCGACTACTTCGTCATCAACGAACGCCATGGACGCGGCGCCGAGCACCAATAAGAACTCGCTCGCGAGTGCGTTTTCGTGCTCCGCGCTCAACGAAGCCGCCGCTGCCGCGGCGGAGGCGTGGCCTTCCACGTCGAACGCGCGTTGCAGGTTCTGCCAGTCGTCGTCGGACATGTCGCTATCCGTGGTAGTCACGGGTTCGGAGGTGGCGCCACCAGGACCGTCGCCGGTGGGCTTGCTTGACGAGAACCAGCCACCGAAGTATCCGCCGCCGGACGATTGCTTATCAGTTTGCGTGTCTTCCGCCTCGCCTCTCGCCGTCGCGTCCTCGTCCCCGAGCTCGCGCCTGACTTGCGCGTGCGCCAGGGCGCGGAACAAAACGCACACGTTCGGTGGCAGTTTTTGTTCAATCGCATCTAGCGCGGGTGCCGCGCCGACTGCGAGCGGTGGAGGCCATCGCTTGGTTTGCCCGGCGTCGCGGCGGCGCGACGAGAACCACGAACGTCCGCTCGCGGCATTACCCTTCGGCCGGTCGCGCCAAGCGCCTTTGACGTACTTAACGTACAAGTCCACGTACGCCCTTCTTTGCCTCATGGCGTCCAACACGCGGTCGATGCGCAAGGGAACCGCGGTGCCATTCCCTTTCCTTCTCCGTTCAAGAATCACGGCGTCGATCGCGAATCGCCACCAGTCGCGCGACGATCCGTTTACGGAACCTTTCGGTCGCAAGTGCGCGTGCGGCGCGCGTCGGGCGTCTCTTTCTACCCTCGACGCCGCGTGAAACGCGGCCCTGAGGTGGGAGGAGCACACCCTTGTTTCGATGGCGTCGATTTTCAAAAAAATCCTTTGCGCGGGAACGGAAGGGTCGAACAAATCCTTCGGACCGCGCCGCTCGTACGTCGCCGAGGCGCTCACCGGGGCTAATAAAAAGTTACGGCACGTTGTTTGGGTGGTCACTTCCGAAGCGTCCGCGTCACATTTGTGCGCCCCTGTCACCCCCACCCGCATTACCGCGATGAGCTGATCAGGGGTGACGTCTTCCCATGATTTAGCCGTCGCCGGCCGCAACGAAGCCGCGCCGACGTCAAAATACACGGCCAAGCGCGTCAGTGTCGCGGCTTTCCGCATGCGTTCCGCGAGGCCTTGTTTGGAGAAAATCTGGTCCCCGTTTGCATCCACCGTGTGTAGCTCCATGGCTTCCAGGGTGACGCCGAAGGCGAACGAGTCAGGGGAAGCACTTTCATGTTTTTTGCCCGCCGCGTCCGTCGCCTCGCCGAGTTCGCCTTCCAGCCGTAAATGAATCCGGCGCACGGTAACTTCCAGGTTACCAAGAATCGTGTCGAGCATACCGGCGAAGTATCCATCCGAACCGGTACTACTTGAGGTCGTTTGCTCGTTTGCTTTCGTAACGGCCGTGCCATCCGTGTCGCCTCCCAGGAGCCACAACAGCTCGCCGGCGTCGACGGCGTCGCGCGTCGCGGCGGCGCGCGCGGCTTCCGCGAGTTTGTTTGTTTCCTCCGCGTCGACCTCGCCCTCGCCGTTGTCGCCATCCGCGAACCCGGCGACGACGTGTAGGTCTTCAATCAGCACTATGACGGGCGATTTGCCCAGCGTGCGCCACGGCACCCTTAAGGTAAGTTTCCCAACCACCCCGCTTCGCACTTTGAACGGAAGACCGAGCGCGTTGAGCGCCTCGACTTTCAGCCGCATGTTGCTAAGCACCACGTCGCCTTTGAAAACCGCGACTTTTAAATCATCCGTGCTGATGCCGTGCACGTACGACCCCAACACCGTGTTTAAAACCCCGGCGAGCTTGGACTCGAACATCTTGGGTTGGGAGGTGTGGGGTGCGCGTTACCGGGCGTCGTTCGATGTTGTTAGCAAAACCTTTTTCGGAGCGCGACGATGAGATCTCCGAAACGACGCGCGGACACAGCGTCGGTAGGTGAAGCGCGTGGCAGGTCAGTGGCGTTGTCTTGAGATCTGTACCGAGTTGGTCGCCACGCGTCTCGACCGCCGTCCACGACGCGCACGTAACGCAACCGCAGTTCCACACGCGTGCCCGCAAGCCGCCGCGCGTCAGTCGATTGTGACACGTCAGATTGAAACTTCGAATATTTATTTTTGCAGACAATGCGAAATCGCGCGCTGGCGACGCGACGAGGCGGCAGTGGAAGTAGAAAGACCGGATTGAATGAATCGCATTTCAAAGTTCTAAAGTCAAAGCTCCAAAGCTCTGGCTCGATCGTATCTTCACGCATCATCATCATTGTAGACGCAATCAGGCTTACGTATTATTTCTCCCCCTCCTCCGCGCCCCTCACAAGAGTTTTTTCCTCTGGAAAAACTGTTTCAGGTACAGAATCTGCCACACGCACATGCCGATGCAGACAGCGAGGGAGACGAACGACAAGGTCGCCACTCGTGTGTTTGTGGATTCGTTAAGGTCCCTGAGCTCCGCTTCTTTTTGCCGAAGAAACAACATCCCGTTGTGAATCTCCCTCATCTCCGCCTCCAGGCTTCGCAGGGTGGATGAGATCGTATCCACCTTGTCCGCCTTCGCGATCTTCTCCCAATCCGCCACGGCCACGCCGGTTTTCCAATCCAGCCGAACTTTGTGGTTCTTCAAGTCCTTCGCATCCACGCCTGTTTTGTAGAAACAAGCCTTGTAATCCCCCTCCATCGTTGTGGTGAACCCGTGAGCGCCGTCCACGGAGTCCGCATTTGAAAAGATCTCCACACCCGCCGGGTCGTATAGTTTCAAGTTCAGATGCGAACCATCGGGAGACTCGTACGTGAACATCACAAGCGTCGACGGCGCGAGTTCCTCTAACACGCACTTCATGTTCTCCTCGGGGTGGTCCTTGGGAGCGCCTCTGTGTTGCTAGTGAAGAGGTTTGGGTCAGCGAGGAATTGGCGCGGAGGTAGGGGGGATGGGCGGGGGACGGGGACAACGACTCGATGACACCGGAAGCACATCGGCTCGGCACGTGAGGAGGATTTGGGGACGTCGGTCGAATTCACACGCGGCCTCCTTACCTGTCCACGAGATCGAACTCCATGGCGCTCGCCACGCCGAGAAGCGCGAGCGCGATCGCGGCGAGGGCGAGGAAACGCGTCATCTCGACGCGCATCGTCGCGGATTGGTGTCGCGGTGCGTGCCTGGTGCCGTGACGCAGTGCCGCGATCTACTACCCGATCGTGTAGTCCAACTCGGTGACAAAAACTGCGCACGATTTGGCGCTCGGCCCCGTTTTCTTGGAAATGCACCAACGTGTCTCATCACTTGGGACCAGAGCGCCAGGCAGGCGGCATGGCGTCTGGCGATGACGAGATGAGCCTGGCGTCACGCCTGGCTGACGCTGAGGCGACTGTGCTGTTCATGAAAATCAACGAGAAGCGCTTGTCCGAGGAGAATGCTCGCTATCGCGAGAGATGCGAGACTCTTTCAACGCAGTTGCTTGAAGCGGCTACACCGGCGTTGCAAGTCGCCATGGCTTTTAAGCCCCCGCGCGCGCCAGACCCTCTGTCGTTGCTGCACCACGAGGACCGCGTTTTGAACTTGTTTCTCACGGACGGCAAACACTTGACCGAGCGCAAGGTCGCGGGTTTAGTCGCCGCGCGGAATGGCGCGCTTGAGTTCGGCACAGTCAGCGCTTCGGTGCGACAGTCGGAGTTCGTCGGGTTTCGGCCGCTGAAACTCTGCGGGGGTGGTACCGCGGACAAATCCAACGCCGCGCCGCCCGCACAGAAGTCCATGGCGGACCGAGTGTTTGACATGCTCAACCGAGGCGTGGAACCCCCGCCAGAAGAGGGCGCTTACGCATCAGGAGCGTTGAGTGAAGACGAAGCCGAATTCGGCGCGTCGGCGGAGCGGAGCGCGCGGACAAACGAAGTCGGCGCGTCGCTCGCGTCGTTGGATTTCGTCGCAGACGGCAGCGACAACGAGTGCGCCCCTGAGGATGACTCGACATCAGGCAACGAAACAGTCATGACAGCGTACGAAATCGTGTGGAAACACGGCGGCGGGACCGGGCCGTTGCGGCGGTTGGCGTTTGAGACGAACCAATTGGGGCTGGCTTATGTCAAGAAACAAGTCAAGGCGTGGTCGGTTTTCGCGAAACAGGATCTGTTCAAGGGCGTTCAGGACGACGAAGGCACTGCGACAGCGGATAACGACGTCGAATGCATTGGAGAGGACATGCGCTTGGCTTCCCGTTTAGGTGGGAATGACCGACAATTCACAAGCGCGGCGACGACTTCCACCACGACAAAGTTGCCACTCGGTCCGCACCCCGTGTCGCTCTCCGAGCCGAGTTCGATATTCACCCCAGCGCACGCGATGCGGCTTCATCAAGGCCTTCCCGCGCGTCTGCGGCACAAAGAGTGGAAAATGGCGTACTCGTCGAGACGGGATGGGATATCGCTGAAGAGCTTGTACCGCGCAGCGGCGCGGGAGGCGAGGGACGAAAAAACAAAATCGAGCGAGAGTTTGTTGTTGGTGCTGTCCACGCGCGGCCACAAATTCGGCGCGTTCGTCACGGAACCGTGGTGCGTCCACGACCGGTACTACGGCACGGGCGAGAGTTTCGTGTTTACCATTGATACAAAGAATGAAAAGAATGAAACGAACGAACACGACGGTACGCGCAACCAGTCTGAAACAAAAGAAACAACCGAAACCGGAGCGGTCACTAAACACGCGTGGAGCCAGGCGAATGACTATTTCATGTTCGGTCGTCGCGATTGCGTGGCGGTGGGCGGCGGAAACGGCTTCGCGCTGTGGTTGGACGAGGAGCTGTTACGGGGGAACAGCACCACCAGTGACACCTTCGACAACCCGTGCCTGTCGGGTGACGAAAAGGATTTCGAAATCGTCTACGTCGAGCTGTGGACGTTCGCGTGATTGGATTAAACAAACTTTTCTTATAAAACAGTAGAAACAGAGCAACGGTGTTCCTACGCGCACACACGCACCGAGGGTATCCCTCAACTCGTCTACGCCAGACTGGCAAACCCGCCTTCCTCTAGCTGCGCCGCGATTGAGATGTCGCCTGTTTGTACGATCTTCCCCTTCTGCATGACGTGCACGTAATCCGGCGTCACCATGTCCAGCAGGCGCTGGTAGTGCGTGATGAGCAGCAACCCTTTGTCGCCTTCTTTCAGCAAGTTCACCGCGGAAGCGACGTCGCGCAGGGCGTCAACGTCAAGCCCGCTGTCGATTTCGTCCAGAATGCTCATCTCGCTTTCCATCACCGCGAGCTGAAGAATCTCGTTGCGTTTCTTTTCGCCGCCGGAGAACCCTTCGTTGACGTTGCGCGCCAGGAAGGACGGGTCCATATTCAGCTGCTCCAGCTTGGGTGACAGGAACCCGTAAAACTCCAAGGGGTCTAACTCCACCTCGCCTTTGTGTTTCCGCCTTTCATTGCACATCATCCGCAGGAAATCCGTGTTGCTCACCCCCGGGACTTCAATCGGGGATTGGAAGGACAGGAACAAACCGCACCGCGCGCGCTCCTCGGGTGCCATGGCGAACAAGTCTTGGCCCTTGAAAAACGCGGTGCCGCCCGTGACTTCGTACGAAGGGTGCCCCACCAAAACTTTGGTGAACGTGCTCTTGCCGCTGCCGTTCTTGCCCATAATCGCGTGCGTCTCGCCCTCCCTAATGGTCAACGTCACGCCGTTCAGAATAGACTCACCAGTCTCCGCAACCTTGGCGGTTAGATCCTTCACCTCCAGAAGCACATCGCCCTTCGCCGCCCTGGTGGTTTGGGAGACGCGCGCGCGAACAACGGCTTTCAAGGGTCGCGTCGCCGCCGCTTTGAAAGCAACCCCGCCATGGCGGCGTTTTGAGCTGAGCAAAGGCGTGGAGACCGACGCCACCGAGACCGAGACCGTCTGGGACATGATTGCCGCCGACATCGTGAGAATGAGGATGAGAACGTCACGGAAGCTTCTTATCGTGGCGTGATCGTCGTCGAAAGTGCCCTCTGCCCGGCACCCTAATGGTGGTTGTATGGGTCAGCAGTGGCAAATGATTGCGACTATGAGGAACCAGTGAGGAGAACATGCGGATGCCGTTCTCTTGTTTCCCCTTTCCACCCTTGCGTGTTCCGAAACCTTGTACCTTCACGTCCCCGAGCCTCAGCTCGTCACAGTCGCTGGCACCCGTCGGTGCGACATGGCGTTGGCGTTCGCGGTGGTGGCACGCCCGGTGTTTCGTCCACAGCGACGTTTTTGGAGGGGCGCGTCCTCCGTTCGAAGATGCCTCGAAGTCGCCTCGGTCGTTCCGGCTTCTATCTCCACGTCGTCATCGACCAAGTCATCACCTGCACCCGGTCGCCGCGCCCATCTTCTCGCCGGTGTCGCGAGTCTCTGTGCCACCGCGCTGCTGGCCCCGGACCAGGCGATGGCGCTCGGCCAGGATCCCGCGGCCACACTCACGCGAAGAGGCATGGCCAAGTTCACGCAAGGCGACGTGGATGGTTCCATCTCCGATTTCGATTTAGTGATCGTCGCGGCGCCTACCCGCGCGCCGTACTTGTGGCAGCGCGGTTTGTCCCTGTTTTACGCGGAGAGGTACCAGGAAGGCTCGGCGCAGTTCCGAAAGGACGTCGCGGTGAACCCGAATGATACGGAAGAAGCGGTCTGGGCTTTTCTTTGCGAAGCGAGGGACCCTACCGGCGGCGGGTTCGAGACGGCCCGGGCGAACTTGCTAAAAGTCGGCCGTGATGGGCGACCTTACATGCGAGCCGCGTACGACTTGTTCGCGGGGGTTGGGGGTGAAGACTCTTTGCGTGCCACCGCGGATGGTGGGGGCGCCGCAGAGGACTTCTACTCATGGCTGTACGTGAGTTTATACCGGGAAGCGAAAGGGGATGATGAGGGGGCGAAAACCGCGATGGTCGCGGCAATGAAAACGCCCTACGGCAACAGCAGCGGCGACTACATGGCGGCGCTCGCCGAGGTGCACTTGAAGCGCAGGGGGTGGGGGTGACCGGGATTGGTACCTGTGTTGGGGTTCCGTGTAAGTGATGTATTCATAGTATTAATATCATTACCTCTTAACTATCGTCTTACTTACACGACCGGCGGCGATGAAAAAGTCGAAAACGCATTTCACTCTCATCATTGACCGTTTTAGTTCCGTTGTCGGGTCAACTCTGCTCTGCTCATCACTCCCACCGCGCGCTCGCCATGGGGGACGCCGGGGCGCGCTCGGTGGAGCTCACGCAGGAGCCCGAGGTTGCGATGGAGCTTGTTGTGGAGAAGCTGAAGCTGCTGCACTACGAGCGGGATTTCCTGACCACGCGACGACCGGCGTGGCCTGCGTTGACGCGCACGTACTTCGCGCGCCCCGCGGGCACCGCAGGCGAGCAGTTTCATTACTTCACCAGCCTCGCCGCGCACTTGCTGCGCCTGGCGGGCAGCGGGTTCACCGCCCCAGCGCAGTTCGACGACCCGAACGCGGCGTGCGCGGCGATCTTCGCCGAGCTATCGCAGTGCGGCTTCGCCGTGCCCTCGTTCGCGGCGGGCAAACTAAAGCACGGCCACGGCAAAGAAGTCGTGGGCGTGCTTTCCGGGTTGTGCGATCTTGTGGTCGCGTCTCAGTACGCGCGGTGGGGTTTGGTGGAGTACGGAACCGAGACGACGAACTCGGCGGGCGACGTCCCAGTACCCACGGAGGTCGAGGAGGATGACGAGAGCGATGAACAGATGAACCGGACGTACGCCTCGGAGGACGGAATCGGTGACGGCGTGGCGACGGATGAGGAGAGCGATGATGATGAGGATGGTGTTTACGGCGCGCGCTCGGGTGGGCCGCCGACGCCGGTTGCGTTGCGCGCGGATAAACAAACTGCTGAGGAAATAGAGGACGCCACCGCGATCGTGTCGCAGGTAGACCCCGGAGAGTGGCGGCTGGAGCTGGAGCGGGTTGCGCCGCAGTTGAAGGTGTTGTCGGTGTCGAGCGAAACGAAGGACTGGCGGTCGCACTTGGAGCAGGCGAAGCGACACGCCAAGCGGATAAACGAAATGTTCCCGGACGTCCGGCGGGACCTGGATGTCGTTACCGAGGGTGTGACCGTCCAGCTCCAAAAAATAGACCAAAGAGAGGCTTTCGTGAACGCAGAGCTGGAGCCGTTGACTCAGACGTACCGTGTTGCAAAGGAAAACTTAGCGGCGACGCAACGTTTGTACGACCAAAGCGCGGAAACCGTGGCGGATTTGACAAACGAACTCGCGCGCGTGGGGGAAAAGTTGGAGGAGGTGAAACACCAGGCGCAGGCTGGGGCGGAGCAAATCGCGGATGCCAGTCCTTTGCAGAGGCTGAAAACAAGCGTCGGGGCGTTGCGCTCGGAAATCGGGGTGATGGAAATCCGAATCGGCGTGGTGAGCAACGCGCTGCTTGCAATGGACGCGAAAAGAAGGGACGTCGTGGTATGAGCAAATAGTCAAGATTTCATTTTCTTTGAATAACTTCGTTGAAAATAACCGTAACTTCAAATCACGCGGTTCACCTGACCTGAACTGAACCATCACTGCTCTCACCTCGGCGCCGCCGTCGCCGGTTCCGTGTTCAGTAACTGCAAAATCGCCTCCACCAGCGGCCCGCCCGTGATTCGCAAATCCTCCTCCGGGCGTTGAATTTTGTCGCTCAAAACCCGTTCCAGCCTCGCGACGGGTAAAACAAAGTGTCAGTATTGAGTCTTGTATTGTAGTGGTAAGACTTGCGTAAATGCACTCCATACAGGGCATCAAACAGTGTGGCCTGAGTAATTACGGGCGGACAATCGGCAAAACAGGATGGCCGGATTTGGGAAACGCACAACCCGTACCTCTGTCGGATTTCTTTCAGCAAAACCCCCACTTTCGCGGGGGCTTTGAAGGTGGCGAAGGTATCGAGGGACAACGTCCCAGCCGCGTGCTGCACTTGGATTTTGCCCCCGAAAAGAAGGAGCTGGTAAGGCGTAACCGTGCTGCGCGGTTGAAAAGAAAAGTGTCAGTCCTGTGTTGGGCGTGTATTGGACGATGGCCTGGTCAACAGTCACCAGCTTCGGTCTGAACAGTCACCAGCGTTAGAGGTAAAACAGTGTGTGGCGGATTTTGGAAGTGCAACACGTACCTGCAGTCCCGGACGAAAACAGACGTGGTTTGTACGCGCTCGTGGTACACCAACCACCGCGCGGCGTATTTCTTACAGGAGTAGTTCACGGAGCTGGGGTGAATTGCGATGCGCTCGGTGGTGTTTTGTTCCGTCTGGTACGTTAGCGAGGGGGGCGCGCCTGACGATAAATAAAAGAAAGTGTCAGTCTTGAGTCTTGTGTTGTAGTGGTAAGACTTGCGTAAGTGCACTCCATACAGCCGGAAACAGTGTGCCTGGATTTGGGAAAGCCCCAGCACGTACCCGGTTTCGTGGCCGGGGTTACTTTCACCAGGTTCGGATACAAACCGGCGACGAGCACTGCTTTGACCAGCCTCGTGTTTTGCGAGTTCCGGTTCGCGTTGAGCCAAACCGGGTCGTCAGGCGGAGGCCCTTTGCGGCCCCAGGGCTTGGGGCCGCGACCGCCGAACTCGCCTCTGCCGCCTCTGCCGCCCCGGCCTCCTCTACCTCCTTTCGGCGCTGGAACGCCTTTCCCGGCGCCGCCCCCCCGTCCGTTACCCCCCCCGCCAAGGAACCCCGCTTCCTGTAACAGCTGCAGGAACTGGTTCCGCAAATCTGCGATTCCTTCCAGGACCCGGTGTGACAGAAAGTTCTCGCGCGTGAACTGCATCTCCGACGATTTCCCAAGCGACTTCGCGTCGATCCACGCGTTGAACGCGTTTAGGGAGGTGAGGTGGTCGCTCTGGTCCTCAGCGAAAAGTTTCTTCGCCGCGTCCGCTTCGTCTCTTTTGTCGAGCGGCGCCACGAACGGCGCCCTGCCTCCCAACACCGCGGCGATTGTCAGCACGGGCGATAAACACCCCAGCACGGCGCCGTACAGCAACATCTTTCCAACCCGCACGTCCACGGGAAGCACGGCGAGGTGTTGCCCTAGCGGGGTGAGGTTTTCCTTTTCGTCCAGAGCGCCGATTTGTTTCAAAGTTTTAATCGCGCTTCGAACGCTGTCGTCCTTCGGGGGTTCCAGGGCTTTCGCCAGGAAACCCCCGATGCCGCCACCCATTTTCTGCAGCTGGATTTGCAAACACAGCCCTTCCAGAGGCACGCGTTTGATTTCGGGAAGCGTGTGTTCCGCGAACCCGACGTCGTGCGTGAGCCTGGTGTACAAGCGGAAACACCGCCCCGCCGCGACTCTGCCGGCCCGGCCCCTTCGTTGCTTTGCGCTCGCCCGAGAAACCCACCGCTCCAACAGAAGCTGCATCCGCGTGTTCGGGTCGTACCCGTTTTCTTTGCACTTCCCCGAATCCACCACGTACACCACGTCGTCGATCGTGATTGAGGTTTCCGCGATGTTCGTGGCGATTACTATTTTTCGCGTACCCACGGGCGGGTGCTCGAAGATAACCTTCTGCTCGCTGGTGCTTAAACTCGAGTGTAGCCCGATTAAAAACTTAGCCCCGCCCGTGGCGTTTCGTACCTGTTGGTTCGAAGAAAGCATCTCGTGCAGTTTTGAAATCTCCGCCAGGCCGGGCATGAACACCAAAATCGCGCCGGCGTCCATGCTTACGCAGATGTGCTCGATCAATCTCGAGGCGAGGTCGTAGTTGATGATGGTTTGGTCCATGGCTTTAAGCGCTTGTTTCGTACCCACGGTGTACCCGCGCTGGCTCAAGTCTTCCAGAAATTTCATCTCCGAGCTCGCATCCGGGGGAAAGTACTCGCCGACCGTGCGTTCGCTCGCGCCGGCGCGATCCGAACCGCGCTTCAAATACTCGCCGCTCGGGACGTACGACGTAACCTGCAGGATGTCCTCCAGGTAGTGCTCCTGCACGGGAAACGTGAACCCGGGAATCTGCGCCACGGCGGCGCCTTTGAAGTACGCGCTGAACGCGCTTGCGTTGAGTGTGGCGCTCATGAGCACCACTCGCAAGCTCGGGCGGTGCGGCAGGACGTCTCTTAGCAGGACTAACAGGAAGTCGCTATCCAGCGATCGCTCGTGCACTTCATCCACCACGACGTGCGACACTCCGTTTAACAGCGGGTCTTCCGTGAGTCTTCGAAGCAGCACGCCAGTGGTGACAAACAATACCCGGGTACTTTGCGAGGTTTTGGATTCCAGGCGGATCTTGTACCCAATCGTCGTCCCGATGGCCTCGCCGCGCTCTTGCGCCACCCGGGATGCAACGGAGGTGGCGCTTATTCGTCGCGGCTGCGTACAAATGATACTCGTCAGCGCGCCCTCGTCCCTAGCGATGGCGTCGTCCAGAATGAACTGAGGCAGCTGCGTGGTTTTCCCGCACCCGGTTTCGCCCGCCACGATCACGACTTGGTTGTTTCGCACCGCGTCGATGAGCTCGCGCGATTTCGCCCACGCGGGAAGACTTTTGCGTTGGTCTATTAGCTTTTTCAGCGACGCGTCCGCGTTGTCGGCGAAACGCGCGGTGAGCTCAGCTCGCATGCGTTGTGATTCCGCGATGACCCTCGGGTCGCTCGCGGCGCGGCGCTCAACCTCCGCGACTTCAGCCGCGGCGCGTTTCGTGCGCGCGGCGGAGTCCGCCGACTCGCGCGTCGCGCGTTCCCTGAGATTGTAAAAATAAATGTCAGTCTTGTATGGGCAATTAGTCGGCGGAATGTTGTAAATGGGAAATACTTACCGTTCCGCCGCCGCGGACAAAACGCCCCGTTCCGCCGCCAAAACGCGTCGTCGCTCAGTCGCGTCTTTGCGCTCTTCCACGGAAGGCGCGTGCAAGGAAGGCCTTTTAGTGTGTTCGCTTTGCGCGTCAACGAATCGCGATTCTTGACGTTCTTGTTTTCCGGGAAGGGTGGTTTTTTCGGATTGGTTCTTCGGCGCCGGGAACGCCGGCGAAGGCGCTTTGACATGAAACGCGTACTCGTTCGCCGCCGACTCAAGACACGCGCTGGCTTCGCGCGCGTTGATTTCCATGAGTTGTTTCCGTCGCGCTGCGGCCTTCTCTTCCTCTGACGCCAACGCTTTCTTATCCAGCTCGAGTTTCGAAAACGTCCTTCCGAGGTGCGACCCCGTCGCGACCCCGGCGGTGCCGTTCGCGCCGTTCGCCGATGACCGCATCGCCTCCCGCGCCTGCTCCACCGCGCCAGACACGTCGTCGCCCTCGCACCAGCGTAAAAGCGTTTCAAGAAACGGCTCGCCCACCATGGAACACGCCGCGCGGTGCATCGCGAAATTCACCGCCGCGACTTCGGGGAACTGAAGCGTCGGGTGCGTGAACTTTTGGCACGATACAAAAGAAAGTGTCAGTCGGGGTATGGGCAATCAGGGAGGCGGAACGTGGTGATTGGGAAAGCCCCGCACCTTCATCTCAGGAAGTTGGAACGGGTACGCGTCCCGTCCAACCAGGTTCACCTCCAGTTTCGCGAGGTATTGCTTGTTCCCCAGTTGCACGATTCCCGGAACTTCGAACTGGAACAAAGCCCTGGAGTGCTGTGGGGTGAATCCCCTAGGGGCGTGTTTGTCCCGCGGCAGCTCCGCGAGTTCGTCGCAACGCGCGGTTTTCAAAATAGCAATCACGGAGAGTTCGTCCAAATCGCCAGCCCCCGCTTCTGCTAAAGCATCTACTGCTTTACTCATCGCGTCTTGACGTCCAGGCCCGAGCGCGGCGCACAAATCACAAAGCGCGACCCACTGGTCGCCGTCCGACGCGGCCGCCGCGGCGAGCGCGGCATGCGGGGGAAATCCGGCCACGCGCAGCGCCTCCGCGATTTGCGCCGTGACTTTGTCCATTGTTCCGTCATCGTTTTCAGTGACATCGTCACCACCTGCTGCTGCTGCTGCTTTCTTTTTCTTCCCCCCTTTCTGTTTCGCCCTTTGGCTCCTGGCTTCTGAAAGGAACGTCTCCGGTAACTCCCCCTCGTCCAGGTTAAGAATGAGCCAATCAAGCGCCCTGTGCACGCGTCGTCTTTTCTGTTCGTTGAACGCTTCTTTCCGGTCGCCCTCGGTTGTTACGAGGGGTTCCGTAGCGCTCAAGGCTTTGCCAACCGCATCCGCGTCGAAGCCTTTCTTCTCCAGAGTCTGCCAGCTCTTCCTCTCCACGTCTTCGGGGTCCACGTCGATGCGCGCCTCGACGGTACCGTGCAAAACATCACCACCACCGCCAGCACCGAAACCGCCGCCACCTGCCTTCGCGAGGAGACCGGACACGAGCATTTGGTTCGACGCGGTCATGGATACGGACTCAGCGACGTCACTAGCACCACCACCACCGCCGCCGCGTCCTCCTCCACGGCCGCCCCTTCCTCCGTCCCTTCCGCCCCGGCCGCCTCTTCCGCCACCGCGCTCTTGATTCCGCTCCTCCTTTGCTTTCGAGGACTTCGCCTTGCGAGCACCCATGTCGGCCTGCCCACTCTGGTGCCCGCCGCCGCCGCTGCGGCGGCCGCCGCCGCTATTCGGGCCCGCGCCCGAACCCATCGCGCCGCGGTCCGATGCACTAACGCGGTGACCGCTTCTATGGCCAAGCGATCTGTGCTTCTGTGACGAACCACGAAACTCGATTCCTGCAGCTGGCAGGCTGTGGGCTCGTCCGACAGTTGGTTGCCATTCTCGGAACTTTTCCCAACGACATCGGAGGCGACGACCACAGTCGCACGCGTCGGGTCGCGTTCCGCACGCGGTTTTCCACCCGGTATCGCCGTTCTAAACGTTCCACACGCGCGGTACACACGCACGTACGCAAACTTGTTCGCGTCTCACGTCGCGAAGGGACTCCGGGCGGTGTGCCAACTTTCGGGAAATCGACGGAATCGAATCTTTTCCCAATCTGGACAAATGGATGCGCACACCCAGATGCTTCTCGGGTACCACCTGTTGCTGAACCGCGCCGGTTCCTCGTTGGGGGGCATTTCCGGTGGTGCCGTGACAACGCCTTTACCCCCCCTCGGCACGACTCCCGGCCAAGACGAACTCGCAACGCAAATCAACGCGGTACGTCGGCACACAAATCGTCCCGCGGGAAAGGAAACCAACGCGCGTTTTCTCGGGAAATCCCCGCATCGCATCGCATCGCCTTTCCGCATGCCTCCCGGCCAACCGCTGACCGAACCGTCCCGACTGTTTACTCATACACACAGTTCCACTTGTTGAAGCATAACCCGTACCTGCAGCAGTACCACCTCGCCGCGCTCGCGCCGTTCCTGACCTCGCAAGCGCAAGCCGCGGTGTCCCCCCGAAGAGACGCGGAGGAGGAACTCGCGCTTCTCGCGTTACAGGCCATGAAACATCCGTCGCCCGGAGGGGACAGGCGAGGGACTACGAAGTCTGGTGTCACGCGCGTGACAGGTGCGTAACAACCGTTTCACCGAAACGCACAAGGAGTTTCCCAAACCGCACCGCGCACGCGGCGTCGCCGTTTCTCGTCTCGAGACGCGTCCGGAGGGAATCCCACGAACAGTGCAGTCTTCGTTTTTCGGGGTGAAACGAAACGACACAGTGTCGATTCCGGTCCATTTTTTTAAAGGATCATCCCCGACCCGCCGCTGACGATTTCTTCCCTTTCCTCCCCTCAACTTCCCCTCCAAAAGGCCCTCCAAGCTCGAGCCCGTCCTCCGACATCTCCGACCACGCGCACGTCCCTTCCGCCGCGTTCGCCAACCGCGGCTCCCCGTCCCGGGCGTACGTCAAGAGGCACGAGTTCTGGCGACACAAAACGGCGACGAGGCCGACGACGCGCGGCGGCGCGCCCGGGTCGGGTCGGTCCAGCGATGAAGACTGCGACTCCCTAAGGGCGAGCGGAGGCGGAGGCGTTGTTCAGGTAGCTAACAGAGTGCTTCAGGTAGCTGGCGAGCACGTCGCCCGCGTACCCGTACCCGCCAAGAATCCGCCGTCGCGACAAAAACCGGTGCCCGCCGAGCGCGGGTTCTACGACACCAGCGACGCGCGGGACGGCAACCCGCCCGGGGTTAAAGATGAGCTCGCCAAGGAATGGGCCGCCATGACGACCTGGATCCGCATGAACCTGCACCGACCAAGGACCGCGCGTAGGAAGGTTCTTTTCGTGGGGCACCACCACACCCTGCACCCGGTGCTGGGTGGGGGGGAGGGGACCGGTGACGAAGGCGACGAACCGAAGGAAGGGTCGACCCTTGCATCACACCCGGAGGCCGTCGGCGGCAAGCGGAAGATCGCGAGCGTCGGCGGACAGGAAGAACCCGCCTCCGTCCCGCCCGTCCCCCCACCCCTTCGCGGCAGAAAGCGCGAAGAAGACGACTTCGTGTTCGTCCTGAACCCCGATCTTGACTGGTCCGACGTGGGGCACGACACGCGCGTGCGCATGAAAACTTTGGTCGCCGAGTGCGCGGACATCTTCACGCGCAAGTACAAGAAGCGCGCGCCGTGGGAGTGGGAGAGGAAGATACAGAAGTACCGCCCCCCTGGTACGAACAAAACATTCAACGTCCCGATGGGGTGCGTGGTGAGAGGCATCCAGGAGGCGTACTTCATCTGGAACCCGGAGGAAAGGCCGGTGGAGGGCCAGAAGGAAAAATGATGAAAGCGCGAATGACTTTTTCCGGCACGCAGACGAGCAAGTTTGATGTTGTGATGATCAATGTACCATGTACCATGACTCCAGACTCGACCGCAAACCCTAATTACATCCCCTAATCATTCGCGGGTTTGTTTAAACCCAATCCCCAGCGCCCGCTTTTGGACGGCGTTACTTTTGTTGGCGGCGAGAGGGGCGCCTGCGAGGCGGATATCTCCACGTTTTTATCCGGACCCGGACGTTCCGTCTCGATAAATGGCAAGCCTTTGTGGTACGCGGACATAGTCTCTGCGCGAGGGGGCGCGGGAAACGCCGTGGTTTCGGTTTCTTCAAACGCGCCGTGACTCGAAGCCCCAGGCGCCGTCTCCGAGAGCTCGCCGCACGCGTCGCGGGTCGAGCGCGACGTCGACGCCTCCGGCGGCTTCGCCGACCCCACGCGCATCCCCAAAAGCCGCTCGCTTTCCTCCCACAGCTGCTTCGCCAGCCGAGGGTCCCTAGCGGGCAGGGAAGGTTTCCGGGATGCGCAGTCCTGGTAGTAGTTTGTGTTTTTCAGCTGCGTGTTTTTCAAGCGTTTGCGCTCCGCCGCGGCGCACCACACCACCGTGGCGGCCGCTCTTTCCGGTGACCTCGCGATCGCGTTTTTCGCCAGAGGGAACAAAAACCTCCCTAAAGGCACCTGACTCAAGAAGTGCCGTAACTCACCGGCCATGGTTCCAGGATCCACCGCGAACGCGGCGACGTTGACGCCGCTCGCGACGAGGCGTTCGTCCAACTCCGCCGCGTGCAACACGTTCGCGAGCTTGATTGAGGCAAAAAAGTGTCAGTCTTGAGTGTACAAGTAGAATGTATAGGCAAACAGTCTACTTGTGATGTATGTAGCAAACAGTAGCTACGGGCTCCCCAATCGGCAGAGGTAATGCGCCCTTCGCAGGACGAGTATGGAAAAACAAGTCGTCTATAATTTGGGAAAGGCCCAGCACGTACCTTCGATTGCGCGTACGCCGCGCCGTCGTCGTACCCGATCGGTGAGTCCAAGTTCGTCCAGTCGAAACCCCGGGAAGGCCTCGTTACCCCCCGTCGCACTCGGTACGTGAAGTGGTGCGCGCCGGACGACACCAAAACGATTCTTCCCTGCGCGCCGGACGCGGCGGCCGTGTTCACGCACTCGTCAAGCAACATATCCACTAACAGAAAGTGTCCTAAATGGTTCACCCCGAAGTGCGTCTCTCTGCCGTCACAGGTCAGCCCAAACGGCTCGCAGACCACCCCGGCGCAGCACACGATGCCGTTCAGGGGTAACGCGAGTGCGCAGAACGTCTCCGCGAAGGTTTTGGTTTTCACCGCGCTGCCCAGATCCAAGCCCCCCAACACCACCAACGACGCGCCAACAATTTCGCCCCGGATTTTCTCAGCCACCGATTCGCCCTTCTCGAGGGACCGGCACGCCAGCACCACGCGCGCGCCTCTCAGAGCAAAGACTCTGCACACCTCCCCGCCTAGCCCTCCCGTGGCGCCGGTCACCAGGTACGTCAGCCCACCCAAATCCAGACCCTCACTGATCGTCTCCGCGGTGCTGGTCGCGTTGAACGCGAAAACGTCGTCGGTATCGGGGGTGCCGATACCGAGCGACGCGGCGAGCACGGTGCGACATCCACCGGTGGGGGCACGGCAGGCCATGGTTGGACGAATAGCCAGGAAATGTCACCGACGAACCACGCGTCGCCGACCGGAGTGAACACTCCGGGCGCGACGCGGAGTGAAGCTGATGCTGCGATTCGGACAGATGGAAAATTCAGGGCGCCAAAAATATTCGAAGGCAACGACAGATTCGATCGCGTGTCTTCACAACACGCCGCGGCACCAGTGTGAAGTCACGCGATGCGGTCGTCGCGCCGCGGGGTCGCCGTGCGCGCGCGTACGGCGCTTGTCGTGGCGACGCTGCTGTTCGGTTCCTTCCCGAGCTTCGCGTCCGCTTCCGAAACGAATCAGGTTGACGGCACTACAGACCTGGAACTAGGAAGCGTGCGCGCTTCAGATGACCAATCCATCCCGCGTCTCACGGGAGTGTTCACCCCCCCCGTGCCTGGCACCGACCGGCCGGTTGTGGCGGACGCGGACGCGAACACGTTGTTCGCCGCGCTTGCGAACCACACCGTGGTCGTCGTGTTCACCGTGCCTTGGTGCGCTTTGTGTGTCGGGTACGCCAAGGAGTTCGCCCGGGTGGCGGATGCGTACCAAGGGTTGGTTTCCCCGAAAACTAAAACGCCGATTGTTTTTCTCGACGTAGTGGTGGACACTGACGAACACAAAGCGCTCGCGAAGACGTTCGGCGTTGCCAGCGTTCCGTTCGTCACGGTGCTGAAACACAAGCGGTGGTACGTCACCAAAACTGACGGAACGGTTTCGGTGCGAAAACCGAAACGGTACGACGGGTATCTCGGCGCGGCGCCAACCGCGCAGTGGGTTTCGGTGGAAACCGGGGTGAACGTGATGGTGGGTGAAGATTCAATGACGGGTAGTACTACTGGAGACGATTCAAAGACAAGTAGTACTACCAGTGCCACTTCGACCGTGCCCACCAGCCGAAACCCGATCCAGCCGTACGTCCACGAGCTCACGAACGCCACGATCGACGCCTTCGTCAACGACCAAACGCGCGACGTGTTGCTCGAGTTCTACGCCCCGTGGTGCGGGCACTGCGTCGAGTTCGAGCCGCACTACTTCCAGGTAAGTATTGGGCGGGCCTTTCCCAAATCCCGCCTCCCTGTTTTCCCATACAAGACTGACACTTTTCTTAAAACTCGTCAGGTAGGCGCGCGCTTCGCGGAAAGCGACTCCGTGCGAGTCGCGCGAATCGACGTGGACAAGTACAGGGACGTCGCGGCAAAATTCAACGTCCACGGGCTACCCTCGCTGCAGCTGTTCCCGAAAGGGTACAAGAAAAGAGGTTTGGTGTTTAAAAACGCCGAACGCAAGCCGGCGGATATCATAAGCTTCGTCAAGTCGCCGCAGGTTTGGTTACTAGAAGCGACCGTTTTGGACATGCCGCAGTGGCACTGCGTTTTGTGGCTGGAGAGTAAAGGCGTTTTGGTATACGGGAAGGGGTCGGTGAGCGAGGGGGTTGGTTTGTTGGGGAACCTTGAGGCGGGTGTTTTTTTCGACCACGACGGGCCACAGCCGTCCGTCACCGACGACGAAGCCGCGGCGGCGATGTTCGCCGAAGCGCACGCCTGGGCGAACCGAGGCCGGTGGCTGGAGAGCGTGGAGATCCTAACCTGCCTGTCGCACACCAAACCGCTGCGCAACACGGGAATTGGGTCGTCGCCGTCGATGTGGAACTTCCTGGATAACGCGAAAATGCGTGTCGAGAATCCGGGGGTGGAGGTGGGTGGTTTTGGGGAGGGGCTGGGGAAACCGGCTGGAGGCGATGAGACTGTTTTTGGTGATAACCAAACCTCCGCGGCATTTGCGATCGAACGGATGCGCGACGAGGCGACACGGGTGAACCCTGGTGGCGAAACGTGGGAATCCTTCGGGGGCAACGACGGCGGCAATGGAAACGAGGAACGCGAAGCGACTGGGTTCGACTGGGAAGCGTGGGAAACCTTCGTGACGCGGGAGGCTGGGGACGGGTACGGCGAGGTGAGGGAGATTGGGGATTCGTGAGTTTTGTCTTTTGTGACACCGATCGATTTTTAGGATTGCGACGCTCCCATGCTCCCTCGATACACGAAACAAAACCCGGTCCCACACTCGCCTTCGCGTCACTCTTTCGGAGGTACCTGTTCCTTCGGGTGTTTCTTGTCGTAGTGCTCCTTGAGCTGGTGGTAGTCGACCAAGGGCTGTTTGCAAATAGCACAAGGCGCTTTGAATGAATTCTGACGTGCGTCCCCGAGCTGACTCTTTCCCTGCTGCGGGCCTTTCGCGCTTTTCGCAGCAGCTTTTTCCTTGGAAATCGCCTTCTGCATACCTCGCGCCATGTTAAGAGCTGCAGAAACTGCTGAAACTCGTAACGTATGTTTGATTGCAGATGCGGGGGCGATGAACGTCCGGGAGCGAGGGAAAATTCCACCGGGTGGCCCGGGGGCGCGCCCACGTCTGACGCACGCCGAACGAAATCGGGAAACAAAATCCGGCGCCGACTCGAAGTTCGGTCAACAAAATTGTGAAATCCGTCAGACAACTTGGCATTGTCGGGCGTGCCCCACGATGGTGGTCTCCGACGAGACCGACCCGAACGGGTCGATGCGCGCGGAGATGTTCGCGCGACTCGACACGCATCTCGCCAAGTCCAAGCGCGAGGTACGTGCGGTTTCGTTTCGGGACCGACCCGGGGACGTAAAACGCAATCGCGCCAATTCGATCCTCGGGACGTGCCGAATTTCGATTCCCCAACGCGACTGACCGTCCCGTCCCCATCCCCATCCCTCCCTTCCTGCCAGGAAACCCTCGATTCGTCGGAACTGTATGAGCTCGTCCGCGTGTTCGTCGCGTTTGGCATAGACGGTTTCCAGGCGGACCAGCCTCGAGACGAAGCCGTGCGAAAACTGCTGGAAACGGAACTCCCGCGCGAACCCGAGGCTGAATCACAAGCGAACCCGCTCAAGAATCCGCACCGGTACGTCCCGCAGCACGCGGAAGCGGCGTCCACGCCGAAGCGCCCTACTTACGATGACCGCCCTACGTACTCCCCATTCACCGCACTGGGAGGAACCCCGCGGCTGATCATGGCGCACGAGGAGATTGCGAGGACGCACAGACTCGAAAGCGACCAACACGAGTTGGAGCGCGAGCAAAAAAGTTCGCCTTCGCTGTCGCCGCCAATCACCATGTCTCACCTGGAGCGCGAGTACCATTCCGTGGCTGGGCAGCTAGCGGAGTACACCCAACACACGGAAGCGGCGAGTTTCGAACGGCGGCAACGAGGAACCGAAGGGGAACCGAGCTCGCTGGACAGAAACCGTCTGGCGCGGTACTCGGCGCGCCAACGTCTGCAAAGGCCGGCGTCGGCGTCGGGATCGGGCTCGGCACGGCGCGCGCGGCCGGCTTGGGGCGGCGGCGGCGGCGATTTCCGGCGCATGGAGGACCCCCGTGCTGTGCGTTCCGGACAAAGGGAACGGGAATCGTTCGGTGTGAGCGTTCGGTCGATTGATACGTCTGCGCGCGAAAAAAAAGAAAACAGAGCGCGCGTCGCGGCGCACCGCGCGCAAAGCGAGACCGCCGCGGTTGAGCGCTTGCGAGCGGCGCGTTTGTTACGAGAAACGCAAAGCGGCTCCAAGCTTGCGGCGTTCGGGTCAACAGGTTTTGGTGCACGTGACGACGGAAATGATTCACACGACACAAAGTCGTATCCGCCTCGACCGACGTCGTCGTCGTCGAGAGGGACCGATTCGTTTTCCCAGCACCCCGGAAACCGGTTGTACGCGCAGGCGAAGGCGCGACACACGCGCGACGAACGCGACCGCCGTGACGAGCTGGCGCGTTTGGTCCACGAAGCGGGTGTGGGCAGGGCGTATTCACGCTCGTTCCAGGCCGGGATGGGCGGCGAGGAATCGAGCCGGGCGTTTGGGATGACCAACGTTTCCAAAGCCCTGATGACTGACGCGCGGACGTTTGAATCTCGGCAGCGGTTGTTCGAGGCTAAAAAAGCGGAAACCCTGGAGCTAACACGCCTCCGAGGGTTACAGTTGGATCAAGAGGAAACCGCGAGTTCGCACAAACCGCGGATTACGCGATCCGCGCGACGCATGAAGCGGTCGGTGACGGATTTGGAACAGTGGCAACGCCGGCGCGACCAAAAAGTTGCCGACGCGCGCGGCGAACGCGACCGTTTGGAAACCGCGGAACTCACGTTTGGTCCGGCGATTGATTCGCGATCGCACGACATCGCGGTCGGGAAGTACTTCGAAAAACGAACCAAAGGCGCGTGGTCGCCTCCGCCGTCGCCGCCCGCCTCCAGGCCGGGAACCGCCGTGAGCGCGCGACACCCGAGACGACACTCAAAACAACCAAGCGAAAGCGTCTTTGTCAAGGGGAGGGACGACGTTTTGTTCCACGCAAACGCGCCAAAGGTTCCCCGCCAACCCGCGGGTCCGCCTGAAACGCCTGAAACACCCCCCTCTGCGGCGAAGCGTTCCGAGATGCAACACCCAGAAAGCCCGTACTCGCCGCGCGCGCGCGCAATGGAAATGTCGCGCGCCCTCGCCGGCGCCGCGCTCGCGGGAGCCGCCGCGATGGCCCGGATGTCCAGTCCCGCGCCCGTCTCGGCTCCCGCCCCGTCTGCAACACAAACCGCGGGAAGCATGGACCCCGAACACCGTTACTCGGTTGAATCAAAAACGCAACAAAACCACGCCCCGAGCCAGTACGGCTTGACGCAAGTCACGCACAGCCACGCGCACGACACGAGTCCAGGGAAGGCGCGAGTAGATAACAGTTTTGGAAAGTCGCCGGGGGCACAACCACCGCGCGCGATGGATCCGAAAACACCCCCACCTCCGCACGACGTAAACGCGTTTTCCATTCGCAACTCGGTGACGGGGGGCTACGGTCAACCGGTTCAACCGCGAGTGATGGGGGGATCTGAGCTTCCGTCAGAGAGACGAGTGTCATCCAAAACGCGAGCGACACACTCGCAAACGAATGCGCCGCGACACTCTCCCCACGTTCCAATCGTCACGACGCGCGCTGTTGAGTTCCGCAACGCGGCGCGAAGAGCCGCGGTTGATGAAGCCATTGCGAAGGAGGCGTTTCGTCCGCAAATCACGAAGAAATCACAGGCGTTGAAGCGACCGGGGGATATCGGCGAGCGGCTGTACGGAACGAGCGCGCGGGTTGAGTCCAAATCGACAGGTCCAACCAAACCTTTTTTACCCAAATCGGCGGCGCCGGAGGGTTCTTTTTCCGTGCGCCGCGCGCTGGACCGCAAACACGAAAAGGACCGGACGGAAAAACGGTCTTCGGAAACCGCACTACACTCGAGTGCGCGGACTTCCGGGCCCGAGGATAGCGGCGGGTGGGGCGCGTACGGAAACGGGGGGTGGGGCGGGTACGGCTCTTTGGAGGTAACGCCCGCGCCAACAACTCGAGTTTCTGCGAGAAAACGGGAGTCGCGCGAGTCAAATTCGTTGCAGCCTGGAACGGGCGGTAACAGCCGAGAACCGCCCGATCGAGGGGCGCGACGAAGCGTACAGGAAGCGGAGGCCAGGGCGAGGGAGGCGTGGGGGTATCACGAGTAGCCGGTGTGAGCTTGAAATCGAACACTTTCGGAGTACCGTGGTGAAAGTACTTTTTCTTTTTCAACAAACGAGCCGCTAGATCGGCTAGATCCTAGCCATTTAATACCACCGCGCACTTCATCACAAAAAGCGAGGCTTTTACCATTCTCTCGCCTTGTTCTCGCGCAACCACGCTCGCACGTCAAAGTGTTGATTCGCCGCCGCCACCGATTCATAGTAATCGGAATAAATCCGGCTCAACGGGTAGCCGTTCGCGCGCAACCACTTAAGTACCTCGAGGTGCCCGCCCTCCACCGCGTTCGAGTAAATGTTCTGATCCCACGGGCAGCCGTTCGCGCGCAACCACTGAAGCACCTGGAGTTTTCCGCCCCTTGCCGCCATCGCGCACGTCACATTGCCCCACGGGCAGCCGTTTGCGCGCGCCCACTTCAGTATCTCGAGGTGTCCGCTCAGCGCCGCCTGCCCGCACGTGTACTCGTCCCACGGGCAGCCGTTCGCGCGCAACCACTGAAGCACGTCGACTCGCCCTCCGACTGCCGCAAACGCGCACGTTAAAGCGTTCCACGTGCAGCCATTCGCACGCAACCACTGAAGCACATCCAGGTGACCTTTACATGCCGCAGCCGAGCACGTGCTCGTGTGCAACGGACAGCCGTTCACACGCAGCCACTGAAGCGTCTCGAGGTTGCCGTACTCAGCTGCGCTCGTGCACGTATTGAAGCACCATGGGTAGCCGTTGGCGCGCGCCCAACGCAGCAGCTCGAAGTGCCCGCCCTCCGCCGCCAACGAACATGTTCCCTCGTCCCAAGGACAGCCGTTCTCGCGCGCCCACTGAAGTATCTCGAGGTGCCCGCCCCTCGCCAAGCGACAGCAAGTCTCCTCGTTCCACGGACAGTTGTTCGCGCGCGCCCAACGCAGCACCTCGAGCTGCCCGCCCTCCGCCGCTTTGCTGCACACCACCGACTTACTCAGACGGCCTTTCTGGAGCAAGTGCTTAAGCGTATCTAAGTACCCTGATTTTGCAGCTCCTGCAGTATCATGTTTACCTACCTTAATCTCCGTCGCATCCACCGCGTCGCGCATCGCGGTACTCAACGCGCGGAGGCGCGAGAGAACGATGGGATCGCCGAAATACTCAGTTCTGAGAATGTGCGCGACGACGAGGTGGTTGGGAAGGCCGTGGATGGCCTCGCCCGTGTCGAACTGGCTCACGGTCGCTCGCGCTTTCTTGCAACGCGCTTTGTGGCCGGCCAGGTCTTTTTTTGACACCCCTTGGAGCAGTAGTACACCACCCAACTGGCCTGAACCGCTGGTTCAAGCCAGATGCGCGCGCACTTGTTACACGCGGACCCAACCGTAGCGGTAGATTCTACCGCGCCGCACAACGCGCAGTCCTTCAAGAAGCGTGCATCGTGTGTCGCGATATCGCCGTCCGTGGGAGTATCGGTAGTAGCATGTGCGTTGGAGGACATCGCGGTCGGGTGTGGTATGGTTGGTGTCGTGCGTCTGTGCGCGTCGTGGCTTTTTTTTCGCTTGTATATGGGTCAGTAAAGGGGCACATAAGTTTTCCGACGGGGACACGGGGTGCCGTGAGCTATCCGTGTGGACGTTCGATGGTAGGCCCTCCTCTCGCATTGCACCCGCGCGCGTACCGACTGCGGTCGCGAGCGCAGGCACAGACTTCCGCTTCGTCGCTTTTCCCGCGAAGATGGCGGCGATCGGCGCGTTCGCCGGGGTCGGGGCGACCGCGGTTTGCCTCGGTGCGGGGAGGAGTTCCACTGGAAGCGCAAAAGTGGTCCCTTCGTGTTTGCAGGCACGCGCGGGCTTGCGTTTGCAGGGCCTGAAGAAGTCGTCGTGTGTCGTGTCGCGACGCGGTGGCAGCACGCCTCTACGTGGTGTTACGATCGTGGCGCGCGTGGCGTCCACCATCCCCCCTGGTGGGGGGTCGAACGACGGGGATACGCGAGTCGCCACGAGCGTGGGTGGCGTGATCGACGCCGCGAAGGACCGCATCTCGAAAAATTTCCGCATGCTCCCCTTGGCGCTCATCAGCATCCTGGTGGGGTTCTCCATGTGCGCGTTCTTTCCGCACCCGGAGTCCCCAGGCGACGCCACGATCTGCTTTACCATCATTTTCCTCTCCGAGTTTTTGTCCTCAGTGCTGTACGCGGCGAAACGCCCGCGGGGGTTGCTGAAATGGCTGCGACGAGGAAAGGTGGTGCCCCTGATGTTGAACTGCTTTAAAATCGGCGTGCTGTACGGGCTGTTCTGCGACGCCTTCAAGGTGGGGTCGTGAAGTGTTCCAGCCGAGGGGAAAGGACTGAAGGACTATCAGTATAGCGGACGGTATAGCGTGGGGAGTCTGATATTTATCGAAACACAATTGGTGCTTTGTTTGCCTTGTGCTTTGTTCCTGTCTTCTCGCTCTCATCTTTCATCTTTCTCAGTCTCCCCAATCTTTCCTCGTTCTCTTTTTTTCGCACTTCACTCTCCCCTCGCACCGAGGGTCACCGCCGATGACGACCAACATGGTCATCGGCGGTGAGGGTTTGCGTTTGGTGCAGACTGTGGCGACCCGAGACGCGCTGCGTCGAGGGTGTTGCTCAGACGCCGTCATCGACCATGAGACGGTTCCGTTCCGTGTGCTCGTGGACGTCGCGCGTGCGCTTCGCGGGGACGGGGCTGGTGGGTGCGGGCCGTACCTCCAGGACCTGGTGCGAGGCGGGGGGCTGGCTTTGCGAGCTCCTACGCGAGTCAAACGAGACCCAACCCTGGAGCGGCGGTGCGTGGCTCTGAGGGATAAACAGGAGCAACGGAAGTACGAGTCGATGACCAAGGACGTGACGAACGAAAGCAAAACTGGACAAGGCATCCGCATGTCGGACGTCACCAGGGAGCTCGGGTTCGGCGCGCACGTGTTGACGCTGATGGCGGCGTGCTTCGCGGGAGGCGTGGTAGCGGGAAGGTCGTTCGCACCGGACAACACCACAACACAGGTAGTCCTGGGAACTGTCGGGATGTTCATAGCGATGATGGTGGAGGCGCTGCTGTTCATGCTGCGAGACGCGCGGACGTAGAGGTGATTGTAGACTGCGTTTTGGCTTTTTGGGCTTTGGGATTGAAAACAACCTCCAGAGGAGTCGTACCCGTACCTAGTCGCTCCCCAGCCGTCGCCCCCTTCCTCCTCCGAACGCCCTCGCGCTCGGTCGTGTTGGATCGTCAGCACCGCCACTCCCCTGTGTGTACACCCCGAACAGCGAGACGCACATGATTTTCACGAAACCGGGCGTCGCGATCAGCCGCGACCCGCCCGCTCTGGGGTGCAGCACGGTGAGGAAGTAGTACAGATGGCCGACCACGACGCCGAGCAAGTCGGGCACCACGCTGCCCCCCATCAGCGCCTCCAGCGCCATCATCCCCCAGGGGAGGTAAAAGGCTTTCATTTTGATCATGCCCATGATGCTCGTGTTCGCGTTCGGGTTCTCTCGTGACCACAAATACAGTAACATGAACACCAGGCTGCCCGCGAAGAAAGGAAGGCCCGCGCTGGGCGCGATCAGCGGCAGCGGCAGGAGCGCCAACATCCCGAGCATCACCATCCACACGAAATCCGCGGTCCGCCCGGCGAACGTGTGCTGCTCCAGGAAAACGCCGTACCGGGCGCTGTGATTTGTTTTGGATGAGGCGGGTTTATTAAACGGAACGGGGACGGGCGAGGTCAGGACGTGCTCAGCGCGCGGAGGGATTGGTTTTCCGAAAACATTCCCGAAAACTTGGAGAAAACCAATGGGACGTCACCCTCTACGGGACACGACGACTTCAGAGGGTGTTTGTGTTTCCAGGGCCTGTTTTGAACAAGGAGACGCTATCCAAAGGAACACGTACATCATCATCATCCGCATCACGAACGGAAACCCGAACCCGCCCACGAAGCAGAAGTTCGTGAGCAGCCTCCAGATCTGGAACTTTCTGAACACGGCGGGGAAATCGAGGTACAGGCTCCGGAGGTCCAGCACCCCGAGCTGCACGCCCACGGTGGTCAGGACGCACGCGGTGCCCCAGGCGCGGCACACGGGGGGCAGGCTCTTGTACCAGTCGCCGGGGGATTGCGACATCGTGTGTCGTCTCGACGCGCGCGCACCGAGCGAGTGGCGGGGGCACGAATGGCAGGCCGCGGCTTGACAGAAGTGAGTGAGTTCCGAGATTTTTTTGCACTGTTTGGCCTTTGGCGTCATCGAACGCTCGCACCCAATCAGTCGCGCGCGCGATGCGCGCGCTTCGGCGCCTGGTGCGTGATATCTCTGTGTCGCGCGATGTCCCCGTGGGAACCCCTCTTGCGTTCGTGAGTGCAGTCCACCAATCGTTCGTGCGTGCGCGGCGTTGGGCGTACGACTCTGGTTGGTTAACACCGACGAAAGCTGACGCACCGGTGATGAGCGTCGGGGACGTGACGCTGGGAGGCAGTGGGAAGAGTTCGATGAGTGAATACATCGCGCGGGAAATTGCGGATTTGGGATGGGCCCCGACCGTGCTTTGCCACCGGGGAGTCGGGGAAGCCGCGATGCTTCGTCGACGGCTTTTCGACGTGCCACACGCGAAAGTGCTTCACTCCAAAAATGGAGCCGGAAACCTCGCCCGCGGCGCGCTCGCGGACGGCCTGTTGAAAAATAACGACACCCACTCACAAACGCCATTCAAACAACGCATCAAAAGATTCGAGCACGACAGACGCTTCGCCGGGGACGTCGACGTGGACGACGTGGAGCTGCGGTGCGTGACTGAACAAGAAGAAGCCGGCGCGTCAGACGGAGGTTTTGCGGGTGCACAAATGCATTCCAGTACTTCTACGGATGCGCGACGATTGAGTTCGGGCGGAGGTTTTGCGGAAGCACGGATGAATTCCAATACCGGTACCTCTCCTGCGTTTATTGTGCACGACGGGTCACTCGAGTTCCAACTCCACAAAGACTTGGAGGTTGTTATGGTGCACTCTTTGTTGGGATGGGGAAACGGGCGGTTTGCTCCCAGAGGGCCTTTGATGCAAAATCCAGACGCAACACTGGGTAGGGCTGATGTCGTCGCGCTGCACCACTTTCCGGTGGACGACGCCGACGGCGCCTCTATGAACACAAACGAAAAAGAGTTGGAATTTGCCAAACGCCTGGAACGCGAGGTGCGTGGGTATTTACCTGATTCACCGAGAGGAAGCAGTGACGCTTATTACTCAAATAAGAAACGCAACGTTCCCTTGGTCATAAAAACCACACTCCGCGCTACTAAAATCGACCGCCTGGCGCGGTACGTCGGCGCGTCCCCGCCGCACGAGTGGCGTTTGCCCGTGACGCGTTTGCGGGGCGCCCGGGTTTTCTGTCCCACCAGCGTGTTGGACGCCGACGGGGTTACTCGTTTGTTACAATCGCTGACTGAACCGGCGGTGGGTGACACCAAAAACGGCTACGGCCTGCGCATGCGCGACACCGGGTCGGTGGAGGTGTGGGACTTCTCTCATCGCCCCGGGTTCTGGTTCGACGAGGTAACTTTATCAGAAATCGTCACGAAGTACAAAGAAATGCACCTGCGCTCGGGCGACGTCGGAAGCGCCGAAGCGCGGTTGGTGTTGACGGAGAAGGACGTGGGAGCGATAATGGCCTCGGAGGCTGAAAAGAAGTACGAAACCCTGGCCGTGTTGAGCAAGTGCGACCCGATTGTGCTGTCCACGGAACTCGTGGTGCCCGACGCGACGGAGCGAGAGGCGTTGAGAGCGAGGGTGCGGGAAACGCTCCAGGGGTGGCGGAAGGAGAACGCGTGGGATAGAGACGGAAGGAGGGCGCATAAACACGAGTAGTGACCGACTAGACTCACAGAACCTTTTATCTTCGTTTTGAGTCAAGCACGAATCGACAACCGCCCGACGGGGCACTTACAAGTTCGCGGTGAAGTCCGGCAGCCAGTAAAGCGCCACTAACCCGGTTGCGATGAGTTTCGTGGTGATTCCCACTGCGGCGGAGACGGACTCGGGAACGCCAGCGACTTGTTTCAGCTGCGCGCCGACGATTATGAAAAACGTGGGAAGTAAAAGTCCGAGCGTGTCGCCCGACATTTTCGGATCAAGCGCCCAGGTTATTAAGTCCTCGCGGTTGCCTGGTACCAAAATGATCCCGTCGGAACGCACCATGCTGCCGTCGATCATGCGTTGCGTCGCCGGTTTCGTCACGAGCTTGTTTGAAAACCCCTCCACGCACCGCCCGGCTTCGGGACGCTTGCCGCACAAACGCGCGTACCGCGCTTTCTCCGCATCTGCGCCGAGGCCTTTAATAGACGTGTACCCATCCTCCAACCTCGCCGCGCGTTTCTGTTCCGCAGCCTTTACGGCGCTTGGGAAATACCCGTACTCGTTCGGGCGCTCGAACCCCACGCTCGCGGTCACGTTGGGGGCCGCCCGGGACGCCTCCACGGGGACCGAGGCGGTCTTCACAGGTCTCTCGAACTTGGACTTGGCAGGGGGGGCCGCCTGTGACGCCTCCACAGGGACCGAGACCGTCTTCACCGCGGGGACCAAGGCGGTCTTCACAGGTCTCTCGAACTTGGACTTGGCAGGGGGGGCCGCCTGTGACGCCTCCACGGGGACCGAGACCGAAGTGGTCTCCACGGGTTTCTCGAACTTGGCGTGCGTAATCACGGATCGGCGTGAAGAGGCTCGGCCCGGTCTTCCGGTCGGGCGAAGGCCGGGGGACGGGCGAAGGGACGAGGACAGACCGACGACGGAGGCGGACATCGCAGAGGTGGAGTCACGCGGAAGCGAACGCACGTGCCTGTGCGGCGTGGGTGTGATGAGGGCGCCCGATGGCTGGCGTGCACAGTTGTCACTCTCCGGTGATTTCTGACTCGGAAATCCCGGGGACGTGGCACTTCCGAAACCTCCCGAGATTGAGAAACCTCCCGACTGGCCGTTGTCACGAGACGCGTGTGCTCTTGGACAAGCCACAGACGAGCACGCTCGGCCCAAAGCGCGAAGAAGTGTGTACACGCACGGTGTTCGAAGACCCGAGGAGTCGCTCAGCGCGTACCTCGCACGCGTCACCTTCGGAGCCGGTTGACGCATTTAGAAAAAGTAAGATGTCCGCGTCGAAAAGCGTCATCGCGAAGAAACTCATGGTGTTTGGAGGCACAGGGTTCGTCGGGTCCGCGATTGTGCAGGAAGCGGTGCGCCGAGGCCTATTGGTGACGTGCGTAACGCGCACAGGGACTCCCCCTTCGCACATCGCATCTCAGGCCTGGAGTGGCGAGGTGAGTTGGCTGCCCGGCGATGCGTTGCGACCGGAGACGTACCGCGACGCGATGCGCGGTGCTGATGCGGTGGTGACGTCGGTGGGGCGCTTACCGCTGCCGAGCCTGACGCACGAAGAGGTGGTGCGGGACAACGGCGAGACGAACATCGTGCCTGGTAAGACCGCCAAGGAACTGGGCGTGGAACGACTGGTGGTGGTGGGCGCGTCCATCCCTTCGTTCGTGCCCGGGATGGCTTGGGGGGTAAGCGCGGGGAAAGGCGTGTTCACCGCGGGGTACTCTAAAGGAAAGCGCATGGCTTTTGACTACGCGCGGGACGAGTTCGTGGGGAGCGGCGGGAGTGGCAGTACAAACAAACACGGCGCGGTGGTGCTTCAGCCGGGAGGCGTTTCCGGGACGCGTCACGCAAACGGCGTCGCGATGCCGCTGTGGATCGTGATGTCCCCGCTGTCGCGAATGTTAAACGCGTTCCCAATTGACGCGGTCGCCAATCTGGCGCCGACGCCGGTTGAAAACGTCGCGCGCGCCGCCGTGGACGCGGCGACGAACGAGGCGTACGCCGGGAAGTTTACCGTCATCAACAACCTGAAACTTCTCAGGGAGTTTGACAAGTGACACAGAGTACGGTAGACGTAGGATTTTTAGTACACTGATGTTTAGTTACGTTATGTTACACGAAGCGCGGTAGACGAAACGAGGTACAGAGGTACTTTGTGTGTCCGATGCGCAGAGACGTACTGTCGACTGTCAGACTGTATACAGAGATACACGAAAGGAGGTCTTCTTTTCCCAAACCTTTCTAAAACCCCGCGAGCGGTATTTTCGCCAGCGTTTCGTGCTCCACCATCCACCACCGGTGTTCCACTGTTAAGGAGACTTCTTTTATTCGTAACACTTCGTGCAGGCCTGGACAAGGGATTCGGGCTCTGGGGGACGGCGCGCCATCGACCGCGATGCGCCACCCGCCCGGCACCGCGCGCGCGTCCGCCGAGAAATCGACGGTTTCGTTGGCGTGCAGTTTTTTGGCCACCGCGTTCAAGTGCGAAACAAGCGCCTCAACCGATGCGACGTCCGCGCTTTCGGGTAACCGCAAAACCCGGCCCAGGGTGACAAGTATGAGTTGCTGCGTCTGCTGTGACGCGGAAGACGGCCCGAGAATAGCACTGCCGATGGAACGCACTCGGCGTCGCAGCTCGCCAAAGGTCGTGCGCGCGTCGGTTTCGGTATCGGTTTCGTTTTCGGGTGCTTCTTTTTCGGTTTCGTCGTCCGCGTTTTCGTTGGCGTCGTCGTCCACGAAGCACGCGACGAGCGCGCCATCGTCGCAAATGCGGTATCCATGTAACCGCAGGTTTATGACCGGTACCGGGAACGCCCACAAATCCGACCTCAGCTCACTGCCGAGCTCGTGTTTGAGTTTTTTTTCCTCGAGTGGGCGCCGCGCCGCGCGTTGCGCTGGCGGTGAGAACTCGGGATTATCTGAAAAAACACCAACAACGACGTGCCAGCTGGCAACTGGTGCCCACCACACCCCACGCGTCGCCCACTCCTTGCCCACGGCTGGACTCAAGCACTGTTCCCTCGCTTCTTGCAGAATATCAGAAAACACGCGCTGCGCTTTCGTCATGAGTCGGATGTGTGTCGGGTCATCACCGAGCAAAGCGACGACGCCGACGGATGGATTTCGGTCGAATTTTCTTGGCACCAACGCGCCATCTTCGAAACGCGTCTCGCAGTGCGTCAGGAAATACGCCGACCGAGGCCAGTCTCCAAGCTCAAGCGCGCTTGCACCGGTCCGGCCGATTTCGCGATACGCGCGTTTCAGACCGTCGTTCGCGCCCATCGCGAGGCCGCGGCACCGACTGACCCGCGCAGAGAGACTTCAGACTTGAACAACGATTTCGTTCGGCCTCAAAATATTTTGGGCGAACGTCTACATAACACTGTCCCGGTCGGGACGTGGTTAAGCGACTCGCCACTCTGGGTGTCGCGGAAGGCCGCGCCGCGTCTTCCTCGCGTGTCTTGTGTCGACAGTGGCAATGCCAGAGAAGCGCGCGCCTGGCGTCGCACTGGATGCCGCGCTCGCGTGGTCGGCGTTCCCTCGCGGAGACGAGGGTGCCGAAATTCCAACGACGAACGATGCGCCCAACACCCCGCCCGCGCCGCGGTTCCCCGTGACCCCGGAGTTGAACGACATCGTGCGTGTCCTAATCGCCGACGACGTGTTGCCGTGTGAACTAGACGTGGAGGTGTGCGTGTGTTTGGTGACCGAGCGTTTGGCACCTGTGGACGACGCCGCGCGCGTCGCGTTCCTCAACGCGGGTCCCGAATTACGAGCCGAGTGTGATGAAATCGGGGCGTGTCGCACTGGCGAGGCGAAGATGTGTGATGCGCGATTGTTGTGCGCGTCGAAACTGGTGTGTACCGTGGGCCCGATGTACGTTGAGAAATACCGAAACGCTGCGACGAACGCGTTGTCGCACTGTTACCGGGGCGCGCTTGAGTGCTGCGTCGAGGCGGGCAAGGAAACAATCGCGATTCCGGTGATGTACACTGCGGACAAACATTTCCCTCGGGAGTTCGCCGCGCACGTCGCGATACGCACGATTAGACGGTTCCTGGAGAACTGGCCTGGCAAACTCACGAGCGTGGTGATGTGCTTAACCAAAAGAGACGCCGAAATGTACGTGGGGAACGGGAAGGGGAACAAAGGTTTGCTCGCCTGCTATTTCCCGCGCGACGACGCCGAGATTAAGTTTGCCGGAAAAACGCTTCCCAAAGATGTGGGGAACGGACACGGAGAGATGGACATAGCGGACCGGGCGATTACGATCGGCTCGTTTCCAAGCAGTGTGAGCCGTGTGGGTGCAGCTGGGGAGAATAGGAGTGGGAACGACGTCTTGAAAGCGGATGGACGCCGGCGTAACGAAACGCACGACTCGGGTTCGATTCTAGGCGTAACCGAATCCCCGGAACAACGCCGCGCGCGTTTTGCGCGTCGGGAAAAGCAAAGGGAAGCCGGGAATGACGACGAGTTTGATTTCTGGTTCGGGGGGGGGGGGGATGACGACGACGCACCGCAAAGTGTTGGTGGAACGAACGGCGGTGCGCCCGACTCACCAAACGCCAAAGCGCGGTCCAATGCGGCGAGGCACGAAACCTTGGTGCGTATTGCGTTTCACCAAATCCCGGACGTCTGTTTTCCCATACAAGACTGACACTTTTTTTTACAATCACAGGTACGCGCGGCGGCTTCGGTTGATTTGCGCGACGTCGCCGCCGCCGGCGCGGTGACCGTGCACGGGCGCGATTTCATCGGCCGAAGAGTTTTTTCCGTCGACGCGGTTTCGCTGGAGTCGTGGCTACTGAAAGGACGGAACCGGGGCGAGGCGGAAAGAGCGGTGCTTTACCACGTCGCGAAATGCGTGGCGCCCGCGGCGGCGGACGCAAAGGGGTGCGCCTTTGTTTACTTCCACTGCGGCGGCGAAAAAGCGGAAGCGCCGAGTCTTGAGTTCACGCAAAGACTGGTCGACGCCGCGCTCGGCAACGGGAGCCTGGAGGGGAACTTAAAAGTGTTTTACGTGGTGCACCCGACGGCCTGGTTGCAAGCCGGGATGCTGTGGGGATCGGTTACCGGGGCGCTGTCGCAAAACGTGTTTTGGAAAGCAACTGCGGTGCACCGGCTCGGGGACCTAAACGGGTTCATCGGGGAGGACCAAATGGCGACCCCGAAACACGTCAAGGAGTACGACGAATCCCTGGGAAGACAGTAGATAGCATAGGTAGGCGGTCCGGTAGCGTTGGTATGTTTCTATACGATTCATTTTTACTAAAGTCCGAATACCCCGGGTAGTATTGGTTTGTTTCGGGAACGAATCATTTTTTAGGAAGTCCTTAACACAAAGTACCCACTAGTAGTACCTCCTAGTTGTACACCTGTCTCAGCTCAATCACGGACGCGCTGACCCCGCGCACGCGCGTCATAATTCGCTCCCGCTCGGTTTCCTTGATCGCCGCTCCGAAGTTCTGCGTGAACTTATCCGGGTGCCACCGCTGGATGGCGCGCATGACTTTCTTTTTGCACGCGGAATGGTCATCCCGGGGAGTGAAGAAACACAGGTTGTTGGGGTGCGGCCAGGGAATGTCTTTCTCCTTGAGCGCCCCTGGTGGGCAGTTTTTCATCGCCTCAAACGCCAAAACGTGCGCTTCGTAAATGGCATCCGTCGCGGTGGCCACGCACGTGCTTCGCGCCTTTTCCCGAATCTGCCTCTCCGTGTGCGCCATCCGCGCGTGGTGCTCTCGCTGCGCCGCATCCTCCTCCTGCTTCCTTCGCATCTCGTCAAGCAACTCCTTCTGCGCTTTCTTCGTCCCTTGCTTCCGCGCGCGTTGCTTCTCCGCGGCGGCGTCCGCCTGCGTTGCCGCGAGTTTCTCGCGAGCTTGACGAGCAACCTCTTCTTGGCGTTTCCGTGACAGCTCTCGCGCCCGTTGCTCCGATGCGGCGAACTCCTTGGCTTCCCGTTCCGCGTCTTCTTCCTCCTCCATTTCCACATCCGCCGTTGACTTCTCCGGGGTTTCGTCGTCGTCGTCGTCAATCACGGCCTTGAACTTGGCCTTGGTGCTTTGCGAAGCAGGCCCGGCGGCGTCGCCGTAAAAGCGCGCGGCGTCGGGAGACGCCCCGGTGGGCGAACCCGAGGGCGAGGGGTATTCAGGCGCGCCACTCGCCGCACCCGTGCTTTCCCAACGCTCGTAGTCCTTCGCCCATTGCGCTTGCTTCGCGGTGTTGTTCGCGGTCTTGACGTCGCGTTGCGCTTTTTTCATTGCGCTCTCGTTTTCCTTGGCGCTCGCCTCGGCGCGCCTTCGGTCCGCCGCCGCGGCTTTGTACGATTGCTCGTCATCCTTGTATTTCTTAACCTCCTCCCACGCCGCTTTCTTTTGCTCCAGGGTTCGCCGCGCCTCTTCGTACTTGACAGTCTCAGCCTCCACGCGTTCGCGTTCCTTCACAATCGTCAAACGTTCCTTCTCCACGGCTTTCTTTGCAACTTCCAACGACAGTAACGTAGCTTTGTTCGCCTCGAGCTGCGCGCCGAGCGCGGTCGCGTCACTCTCCGCGCGTTGTTTCTGGGTCTCCAGCCGTGCACGTAAGGTGGCGAGCTCGTTGCGTTCGGTTTCCAGGGCGCTGCGTTCACCCGCCGTCGCTTTCCGTTGCTCAGCCAAAGAATCGACGTCGCGCGTCAGGTCCGCCTTCTCCGCCCGAGCCGCTTCCCGCTTCTCTTCGATTATCACCTTCGCGCGCGCGATGTCCTCCTTCGCAGCTTCCTTTTGAACCCGCATGTCCTCCACGCGTTGCAGCTGTTCAGACAGCTTCCGTGCTTTTTCGCCGTCCCGGTCAACCTCGGTCTGTTCCCGTTTGCGCTTGCGTTGCAGCTCCGCTTCCGCCTGCGCGAGCTGCGCGGCGACGATTTTCTTTTGCCGTTCCTCACCCTTCGCCGTTGTCGCCGCGTGCTTGGCGGCGCACTTCGAGCAGCACCCCAAACCCGCCAGGTGCGTGTTCTGCACCTCCTTCGGCGCGCCTTTCAGCGTCGTCAGCGTCTTCATCAACCGCTGGCACTCCGAAGCCGTGGCCTTGATCAAAACCTTCACGTTACTCTTGTCCTCCAGCGTCAGCTTTCCCTCCTTGACGTGTTTGCCGTAGATGGCTTTTATCTGCGCCACGTGCATGTCGTTGGCGAACTTGTCGGAGCCGAAGCGAAGCACGAACTTGCGCTTCGCGGTCATGTCCGGAACTTTGTGGTTGTTCGCGCTGTAACTCAACTGGCCGTTTTCCTTGTCGAGGTCCGCGTCGCGAAGCTCGAGGTGTCTGTTGTAGGGGCGGATCGAAACGAGAGGTCATTGGGGGATCGGGGAGGAACGGCGAGGTCAGAAAAGCCCGGTAGCGGTGGAGACGTGGAGGTGAGGGGAACACGAGGCCGCGCGGATGGAGAGCGTCGGTGGGGACGGGTATCGGATACGGGGACGTCGCGGGATCGAGGTGGATACGGAGAAGGAGGTACCGTCCGCCCGGTCCTGTTTCCGACCCGGGGGAGATTCAAAAACTCGGCGGAGCCGAGGATCCCGAGCTCGGCATGACGCGACGCGGGGGGGAAACGCAACGCGAGGAGGCGGACGCACTTGAGGGTGTTGCTGCTGATCACGCCGTTGCGCTCGAACTTCGCATCGACCTCGAAACACCACACTTCGGCGATGGGCGCCATGGTGCGCGTTCGTCCGTGTCCGCGCGCGAGCGAGTGGCATCGGAGGAGACGAACGCGAGAGGGGCCAAATCCACCTGTGCAGCGATTTCAAATTCTTCTTCGATTCGGATCGCAAACAAGCAGTTTTGGGCCTAAAAAAAGTCGACTTGTGCATCTCATTACAACAGCGTCCGTCGCGCTCTCCTGTCCCCTCTCCGTGCGTCCCACGCTCCCCACAAATCCACGGCGTGTATGTTATCCGCTCACGAGTCGTCCTGAAATCTTTGCAAAGGTAACAGTCTGACGGAGGATTCGGTGGTTAGAAGCTCCTATTTGCGTAGGTCCAAAAGGCGTGAACAACGAATTTTGGTTGCTTATACCGGCGTTTGCTATGCCGCGACTACTCTAACTATCTCTACCCTTGTCTCTTCATGAACGGAAACGCCTGCGGGCCAGGGGGCGCGCCCCTGGTGTGTTCGAACTTGCACTGGTCCCCGCGGTGGCACCCGTTGGGGGAGTTGAAGAACGCGCACTGGTTGCCCGCTCCCGGCCGCGGGCCAATCTGGCCGCCGTTTCGAGCCCCGGCCGCGCCCAAGTTGGCCATCAAAGCGGGGTTGGACTGCATGGAGTTGAGCAACGCTTGCAGCGCGTCCGCGTCCACTAGTCCGGGGGGGGCGCTCGGGGGCGGGCCGAACCCGGGGGGAGGCGCCCCCGGCGGCAGCGGCGGCCCTCCCAGCGGGCCGCGCGGTTGCAGATGCGGAGCCATTCCGTGTTGCTGCCGCTGCTGCTGCATCAGCCTTTGCTGTTGCTCCTGTTGCCTTTGCTGTTCCGGGGTCATCTTGTGAAGAAGCGGAATTTCAACCACGTTGGTGATGTCAGCCCCGAGTGCGGCGCCGGGGGGCGCCTCCGCGGGTGAGTCCGGAACCAGGCCGTTGGTGTGGACGACTTCCTTCGTGCGCCGCGCGATTTCCCGCAAACGCCCCGCTTCAAACGACTCCTCGCCCTTGCCGATCTCCACGTCCTCGCCGTACGGCACTTTCCGCGGGGGCCGCCACTTGATTTTCGCCTTCATTTCGTTCAACCTTCGCTGCCGCGTCAGCGCCGCCGCCCGAGATTCCGCGGCGAGCTCGCGTTGCTGCCGCTCACGCGCCTTCGCCACCGCGGCTTCGTCTTTTTCGTCCTCCTCTTCGTCCTCCTCCTCATCCTTGTCCGCTTCCCTCTCCGCTTCTTTCGCGACGTCCCATCTGCTTGGTTTCCGTTCCGACACAAGCACCAGCCGCGCGACGACATCCGGGTCGGGGTTGCACGCAGCGGGGGGGTCACTTTTGTAGAAAAACTTCGCAGTCTCGAGCGAGTCGTGCGAGTCCGGCCAAGTAACGCCAAACCCGGCGCGCACGGAAGGTTTCTTTTTGAAAACCATCGGCGCCGGCGGGGGCGAGCCGGGTTTCGGCGCCGTGGCGGTCGCGGAGCCCCCGCCCTGCGCCTTGACCAACCCCGCCGGGCGTTCGGGCGCTGCCTTGGTGCCGCGAATGTTTATGCCGCCGAAAGACAGCCCGGTGGGTTTCGCGAGACCGGCTTGCTTGACAATCGTGGTGGTCGTGGTGGGCCTTACGACCTTCGCGACAATTTTCGTCGCAACCGCCGGTTTGGACTGGTCGGTTTTAACCCTCTTCGCGTTTGGCGCCGCCGCGGCGGGAACACGGAAGGCGGCTTCCCGTTTCACGCCCCCGGATGCGGCTGCCGCGGCGGCTGCTTTCCACCGCTCCGATTTCAGCGCGTTCGCGAGTTTTTCTTCCCTCTCCGCGACGTCCAGCGCTTCGCTTTCCATAAGCACCAAACGTTCCCACCGGCCCTTCACCGTCTGCGCCGCGTCCTTCACCCTTCTGGTGAACTCGACGTGCGTCAGCTGCGCGGCCTGGTTCTCCTTGCTCGATTTCTTCGCGTCGTTGTCCTTCGCAGGAGGCGCGTACTTCTGCAGTTTAACAACCGCCTTGCCCCACCCCGTCTCTTTCAGCGCCGCCACGGACACGGGCATGCGTTCCAGCGTGAGTAACATTTTCAACAACAACGACGACTTGTGCTCACCCTTGGCCAACTCGAACCACTTTTTCATCACCTCCAAGCCGTCCCCTTGTACGAACGACTTCAAATAAACCAGCTTGGTGCGGTGCAAAACGCGAATCACAAGACTCTTCTCCGCGTTGGTCATGACGTTTTTCATCATCCAAACCACCTTCGGGACGTTGGTTTCTAAATTCACCCCGCCGTCGTCGTCTAGGAAGTTATCGAGCTGTTGCTCGAACAGAGTCGTTGTGGCTGATGGTGTTTTGACAGTAGCGGGTTTCGGGGAAGAGTTTTCTTCCGGTTTCTTCTCCTTCGCAATCTCGGTTTCCCGCGCCTTCGCCTCCTTTTCTTTCTTCGCCTTCGCCTTTGCTTTTTTAGTAGCGCCGTCTCGTTTCTTCGGCGCGGCGCTCGGGTCAAAGCCTTTGGGGTGGTACCCGGTGTCATCGAGCCACTTCTTTAAAACGCGGCCGGCGCTCCCGTCAGGCCCGACGACGCGTACGGTGAACTTCCAGTTCTTCGACGCGCCCTTGCCGGCGTCGCGTTCCAGCGTAGCGGGGGTGACTTTCGAGCCGTCCGCGTAAATCACGTACTCCTGGAGTTTCGAATACCCTTTTGGTAAAACGAGCGTGGCGTGAAGCGCGCCGCAGCACACCTGCGCCCGGACTTCGTCCGAGATGCCGTGTTTCGTGGTGAACGTGGTGCTGTCGTCGTCGTCGTCCACCACGGCGGCGCGCTTGCCGGGGGAAACCGGGGGGGCGTTGCTGGCCGGCGAAACGTGCGCGCTTCGGAAGTGCTCCACCACGGCGAGGACCTCGCGCGTCGTGATTTTGAACTCAGCCGCCAACGAAGCGGTCTCCGCGTCGGGCAACGACGCGTCCACCTTCAGGGCCCTGCGGAGAATAAACGAGGAAAAGCGGGGTCAGAAAAGGACGCACGGGCGACGAAGAGAAACCAAAGAAAAGAAAACCAAAAAAAAACACGACGCGACAAAAAACGCCGTCTCCCGTTTTTCGACAAATTTGCAAAAATCGTCTTCCGATTTCCAAAAACCGTCTCCCGATTTCCATTCTTTCAGACTAGCCGTCGTACGAACGCTTCCACGACGAATTATTTAACCGTCAACGTCCAGTTAAACCGCCATACATCGACCCGGAATTGACGCACGCGTCTCTCTCGGCCGGTCCGACGCCACGGCAAACCGTGGGTCGACTCATTTTTTAGCTTTTCTTTTTCTCCTTCTGGCTGCGACGTTGCACTCCCTGAACCGCACGCGTTCTCGTCGAATCGCAGGGCTTAGTCTGCAGGTCTCGCCACCGCGCACATAACGCGCCGACGGCACCGACGGTGTCGCGAATGCGGCGTGTCAAACGACTTGTCTCGCGCTCTTCAATCGGCTTCGAAGAAAAACATACATTTTACTTTTTGGTTTCTTCTGAAAATCGTCACGACGCGAATGGTCGTGGATGGACGCATCAAGTCGTTCTGTCTGCTCTTCGTGACCGATACAAGCAGTCTCGTGGCAGGGCGCGTGCGGACGTCTGACGGCTACTCGAACGCTCTCGCGCTCGGTGCTCATCTGAACGTCCGGACTTTGGTGCAAAGGCGGCGGTGTCGCGTGGTTTGAGAAATCCAAACAAAGAAGTTTCTCCCCAAATCCACACATCTGCATCTTGTCATTCTTTTTCTTCGGCAGTCTATGTGTGGCCCATATATCTTCTAACCCCAATCAATCCACACTCTATGGTATCTCTCGCATTTAGATGTGTGTGTGTGTAGTGGCGATATGTGTGTATCGGGTTGCGTGTCTTGTGTGTTGTGTCGCGCGTGAAACAATCGGGGTTGGGTTTTGCGAGTGGAAAAGTGTCGTACGCACTTGGCGATGTCGGTTAGTTTTTTCTGCGCCGTAAAGGTAAGCTCCTCCAGGACGTCGTCAGCATCCACGTCTTCCTCATCCGCGTCGGACTCCGTGTCCTCGCCGGAAGTCGTGGGGTCTTCGGGGGGTGCTTCGTCCTCGTCCTCGCTCTGCGGATCACGGATGAATCAAAAAAGAAATAAAGGCGTCAGAAAACAAGCGAGCCTTGGTGCGACTGAGGCTCGGCTCATCCCCTCCCGATCTCGGCTCCTCCAGCGATGGCGAGCACGGGACGTGGGTAACGTAAGACCCGCAAAATGTCTCACAAAGAAAGATGCTACTGCACGCGTTGTTCAGCGAAAACGTACCGCCGTGTCTCCCTCGATGTCGTCCAGGTTCTGTGATTCCCCCGCGACTTCGGTCATTACGACGTCCCCGCCATTTTGCTCCTCGGATCCATCCAACACGACCACATCCTCGGGCTCCGGCATGTCCGCTTTTACGAAACCACCACCTTCTGGGTGTACAAAACGTGATGCGTACAGCTACGAACTACCCTACAAACCCACGCGCGTCACCGGGAAAACGTCGCCTCGAGTCACGGACCCGCTTCGCCGGATCTCGCGGACGCGGAAACCCTTCCGAACCCTTTCGCGTTCTTCACGGAATCCCTCGGCCCCGAAACGCCGGCGATGCCTCCGCGGAAAAGCCTCGACGAGTCACACGGCGTGTACCGAGGCGTGGCGCGTAGTCGGACTAAACACGCGCGGCCGCCTGTGCTAATGAAAAAGGGGTCGGGGTAGGGGGTACCACCACCGCTAGTCGGGGTGGCCGGCGCGTCCGATGTGAATGCTTGCCGACTGAAAGGCCCGCTTTTCTTCGTTTTTTTTGCGGGGTCGGCGTGAAAAATAATTTGCTCCCGTGCAAATCACAAAATTACCAGCGTTTTTCAGTCTTGAAAGAAATGCTCGAATTTCTCGTTGCCCTCGTCATTCCGAGCCGCACACAAAATTGTGCAGACACGCCTCCAAAACCCTGATTTCGTCACAAACCTCTGAACATGTGGGGGCGGGCGAGAATGCGATGTGCTGTGTTAATCCTCCTGCTAGCTTCCTGCTCGGCGGGTGGTGGTGGATCCGACTTGCCAAGAACCGTCGCAGAACTTCGCAAACTCAGTGGAAAAGGCGTCGTCACCCCAACTGACGTTGATGGCTCACAGGAAACTGAAGTGCCGGGGCACCTTCGAGCTGTTCCTGGCTCAACCACCGATGCGATGGCGGATGGATCTGAAATACATCTACCTGATCACGGCGACGCGAGCGCAGATCCGAATTTGTGCCCTGGGGTGGGCGGAGCTTGCGAGGACTCGGCACCATCGAGATGCTCTCCAGGCTGCGAGGAGCGTGGGACGTGCAACCAGCAGCTCGGTCGCTGTGACTGTCTACGAGGCATGTTCGGGGAGTCTTGCGAAATTGGCAGCTATGAGCCTTTCGAAGGGGACGGTGGAAAGCCCGAAAACGACTTTTGCCATGGTGCTTGCAACGAGCGCGGGATATGCATGGGAGGTTTTTGTCACTGCAAACCAGGATTTTTTGGCGCCGACTGCTCGACATATCTCGATCAGTCAGGAAAACCCAGATTGGTTGATGCCCAATGGAGAGGCAATCGACCTACACCAAAAGTGTACGTATATCCATTGCCCCCGAAATACAACGCGCACCTCGAATTGTTCCGCCTTGACCGAAAAGCGGAGCCTATGATGTATGAACGTCTCTTATCTTCTCACCACCGCGTGGCTGATGGAGACGAAGCCGATCTATTTCTGATACCGGTATCCACCAGATCTTCGTTTCGGGATAAATCAAGAAATGGTATTGATTTAAATGAGCTCTTTGAGTATATCAACATTACCTGGCCGCAATGGAGCACCCGCAACCAGTGGAGAGATCATATCATGTTTTTCACGGATGATTGGGGCCCGTGCGACGCGTATCCAAAACTCGCAGAAAGAAATCCTCCTCCGGCTCTTCAAAATATCATCGTCATCACCTTCTGGGGTCTCAAGGATGATGATGAAAGATATCAAGGTGGCGGTCCGTGCTTCTTCCCAAGGAAAGATGTGTTGATTCCACCCATAAATTCTTTGAACCACTATGATTTATCACCGTACCACCCTGACGGCCTCGCGTCGGATGACGACGGTACTCTCCCCCTCGTGAATTATCACGTGAAGAATCGAAACGCATCTTTGATTCCTTCATTCTCAGAAGCGGTTGGTTCTGAAGAATTCCCAGTCCGTCGTTGGCTGTTATATTTTGCAGGTAATGCAAAAATTGAACAAAGTGGATACACCGTACGCAGGGAGGCGTTACGCCTGTTTGCAGGTCGTGAAAGCGAAGGCTTACGCTTACTACAGAGGGATGAAAATTATGAGCAAAATATGGCTGCTGCGACATTTTGTCTCGGTCCCACGGGAGCAGGATGGGGCCGCCGCGTCAATCTCGCCATGCAGTTCGGGTGCATTCCAGTCATCGTGCAGGATAATATCACACAACCGTACGAGGACCTCTTACCGTACGATAATTTTGCAATCAGGATCCCGGAATCCGAGATGGAATCGCTTCCAGAAATGTTACGTTCCATTCCGGATTCGTGCGATGGTTTACCTCCGGGCTCGCGGTGTTTACAGCGAATGCGCCGAGAGTTGACGTGCGCGACGCGGGCGACAATGTGGTCCAGCGGACTCGGGAGTGCGTTTGGAGAAGGAGGTGAGGACGATGCATTTGCGCTCTTGATGTTATCTCTCCAGCATAGGCTCGCGACATACGTCAATCCGATTGGCCGAAAGCAACCCGCATGGACACCGGAGTTCCCGTTGAAAGACGCGTGCGATGCGCCTCGAGCTTTATCTTGTTTGAGGTCAGTCACGACACCCATATGCAGGGCGCCGTGTACCAAAAAAATGCAAAGGCAACAACATAATTCGTTTCCAGCCGGAGGGGCAGTATGTGGTGAGAATGATGACGTGCCAGAGGGAAAGCACACGTGCGACTAATATGATATTCATCCGTAAACTATCTACTGTCGACTGAGGCTCGGCTCATCCCCTCCCGATCTCGGCTCCTCCAGCGATGGCGAGCACGGGACGTGGGTAACGTAAGACCCGCAACATGTCTCACAAAGAAAGATGCTACTGCACGCGTTGTTCAGCGAAAACGTACCGCCGTGTCTCCCTCGATGTCGTCCAGGTTCTGTGATTCCCCCGCGACTTCGGTCATTACGACGTCCCCGCCATTT
>Ga0222633_1000087_pt1 | contig 97269 bp, 86 predicted proteins | sample AntAcemetageno48_FD_179816 | JGI IMG/M metagenome (GOLD analysis project Ga0222633, IMG submission 179816) | Saline water microbial communities from Ace Lake, Antarctica - #48 | ecosystem: Environmental > Aquatic > Non-marine Saline and Alkaline > Saline | place: Antarctica: Ace Lake | collected...
CACCTCGACATACTGCAGTGGGCGTACTCGAACGGCTGTCCGTGGGACGAGATTACGTGCGCGTGGGCGGCTCATGGAGGGCAACTCGAGATACTGCAGTGGGCGCGCGCGAATGGATGCCCGTGGAACGCGGAGACGTGCGCAAAGGCGGCGCTGGGCGGGCACCTAGAGGTGCTTCAGTGGGCGCGTGCGAACGGCTGCCCATGGAGCGAGTTGACGTGCACGAATGCAGCGAAGGGGGGACATCTCGAGGTGCTGCGGTGGGCGCGCGCGAACGGGTGCCCGTGAGACAAGTTGACACACGAGTCGCGGCGGAGTTCCCACATCTCTCGAAATAATGAACTGGGCGCGAGTGAACGGGTGTCCAGAGTGATAAGACCACGGTACCAGTAGATCGAAAAAACGAATGCGAACAGAAGTTGCTCGTTTCAGCAAAGGTACACATTTTACTTCAATCCAAGTCGTTCACGTCTCCTCGCGTCGCTCTCCTCCTCCCTGCGTGACGCGTCATCACACCTCTCACGCGGTGCGCAGCATCGAGGCGAAGCTGACCCCCCAAGCGCTCGCGGGCGCCACAACCACCACGGCATCCTTCTCCATCGCGGCGGCGATTTGGTGGGCGAGCGCGACGGGCGCGAGCTTGACGGCAGCGGCGGCGTTTGCGGCGGCGATTTTCGCCGCCCTCGCCTTGACCACCGCGCGAGCTTCCGCCTCCGCAGCAGCCGCGGCTCTGGCCCGTGCGGCGTACGACCCATCCGGCGTGGCGTTCGCGACAGCGGGGTCGTTGTCGGGGGTGGTCACGGCGAAGTCATCTTCGTCCATCGCGTCTTGCGCCGCTTTGGTCGCGTCACTCGCGGCGGCGGCGAGCGACGACGCGGGCGCGGAGAGCGCGCGGCGCATCGAATTCGCGGGGGTGTGCACCGCGGCCCGCGCGGCCCAGCTCCCTTCCAGGGCTTTCCCGGCAGCGGGGGTGAACAAAGGCGCGCTCGCCACGAGGTTCACGCCGACCCCCGTGTTAGTCTTGGAAAGCCGCGCCGCCATGGAGATGCGCGCCGGGGCGTCGGAGGAGGTCTTCGCGCCAGTCATCACCACTCCCGCGTTCGCGAACGGGGTCTTGACGTTCGTCCCGAGCCCGGAAAGCGCGGAGGCAAACTTCTGGTTCAAGAAGCTGCCTACCGGGGTCCCAACCGGCGAGCCGTTCAGGCTCGCCGCGCGCCGGCGCCGGCGGCACCGTTCCCTCTGCGCGTCTTTTTCCTCCTCAAAGATGAAATCCCAATCTTCTTTCGTCGCGCGTTGCTTGAGCAAGCTCCAGAAAACCCCCCCGGGTGTGCGTCTTCGCGAGCCGTCGCTGGTCATCTGCCCCCCGGCGCCTTCGATGTTGCCAACGGTGATCGCCAGGTCGTTGGCATCGACCACGCCGATGACGTCGATCGCGCGCCGCATCAGCGACTCCTTGGGCTCACCAAGGTCACCACACAAATCACGAGCCGCGCGTTGCACGTTCACCCCGCCGTGCGCGCCACCGGCGCCCTTGCGCCGGTGCATCTTCATGGGGGGGGAGATGATGTGCTTGCGCTTCTGCGCGCCAGCCGCGGCGGCGCCTGGCCTGCCGGGCGTGGTCGCGTTCATGTCCACGGCGTCCAGAACGTGCAAATCGCAGCCTGCACCAGATTCGCACTCCACGGACGCCACCGCAGCCTCCGCGGCAGCCTGGGCAGCCATGCCGCCCTCGCCGTGCGCGGCGCGCGCGGCGAGCCGAGCGCGCGCGGCGGCGCGGGCACCGTCTTCGTCATCATCGTTGATCATCTCCTGTTACGTGAAAGGGTTTATGAAAGGGGGTTGGGGGACGAGAGCGGCGTCAGCGGAGGGGACAATTTGAACTACGACCCTTGAGAGGGAAGGGTCCAGAATTTGGGAACGGCCGATGGCCGAAGAAGCGAAGAAACGCGCTTTCGTTGTTCGCGAACCGCTTCTGGTGGCCAGACCCCAAACGTACCGGCGGCGAGGTCAGGTACGAATCCAGTTCCTCCATGTCGATGTCGGAGAAGTCCTCCGATAAGTGCGACGCGTCCGCGGACATGACCGTGTTCTGGCCGAACGAGCGAATTTCGTGGCTCGGTGAGAATAGAAACTCTCGGATCCGCCGAAGAGTCTCGCGTTGGTACGGCGAACGTTTACGCGGCGCGAGAGGAGAGCGGGCGCGTGTGCGTGGAAGCGGTGGGCGGTCGCGACGGACCGGGAGCTGTAGGCGGCTACGGCGGCGTCTAGAACGCGCGCGCGGGTGTGCCAACGCGAGGAGCGACGCGGGCGAGTTCAAACAACGGGAAAAGGTCGTTGTCTGGCCAAAACGATTTTGAATTTGTTGGATTGTTCAAAAAGGCAAAGATGATTGTTGACAGGCGGACAGGTGTCTACACTCAAGATGTCGCTCTCCACCCCTTCCCCCCCCCCTTGAATCCCCCCAGCACCTTCCACCTGCGGAACAGGACTATACACGCGGCTAGCAACACCGTACACCCCGCAGCGAGAAACGAGTTGCTCCCGCCCCTCGCGCCGGAGTTGTAGCTGTGATTGGGAAAGAAAACGGTCAGTCGCTTGTCTCTCGAGTGTGGGTGTACTTCGTGATGTGTATATCCGGGATTGGGTAGTTCCGTGGTGGTACCGGGCTTTCAACCTGTACTCAGTAAAACGCGGATGGTAACGCAGGCGTTTGTGATGTACGCGCAAGAGTTGCCAGTACGTGTAAGTGTTACGGCCGTAGTGCACCAAACAGGGGCATCAAACAGTCTTTGGATTTGGGAAATGGGACAAAACACGCACAGCTTCCCGAACAGAAACGGCGCCGCGATTCGCGCCGCCGCGTTGACCGCGGAGTCGGCGCCCATCACCGCGCCTCTTTGCGTTTTCGGGACGCACTGCATTAGCAGGATGGGTACGGCTGGGGTGAATAGGGGGATGCCGCAGACATACACCGCGGCAGCCGCGATGGCTTGGGTTTCGCAAGTCGCCGCCCCCACGCCCAACAGCCCACATGAAACTATTGTCAGCCCCAGCGCCGCGGTCAACGTAAGCCCGACCTTCTCCTGCACCTTGGAAAACACAAATGCGGACATGGCGAAGGAAAGCGCGGCTAAACTTGTCAACGTGGCGCCTATTTTGGTAACCCCCATCTCTAGCGTTCCGGCCGCGTACACTGCGGTTGTAAAAGAAAAGGGTCAGTCTTTCGAATGTGTCCTAGTAATTTACTCTGGACAATCGGCAAACAGTGTGCCTGGATTCGGGAAAGCCGCGTCCGGCCGTACCGGGAAAAAACGAGTCGAACGTGCTTTGCCCGGCGTTGTCTGTGATTGTAAAGAAAAGTGTCAGTCCTGTATGGGCAAACAGTGTGCCTGGATTTGTTTGGGAAATGCAATACGTACACAGAAACGACACGACGCAGATCGTGGCCACGGCGGTGACCAAGCCGGTACCTAGCGGGCAGGTTTGAAGGTTGTCCTTTTCGGTTTCGCCGCCCTGTTTCGCCGCGACAGTCGCGGCCGACGCCGGGGCGGGATTAATCCCCGATTCGTAGGACTGGGAATCGAGTAAAACTTGCGTATCCGGCGCAGGTACGTTACGTAATACCTGGTCATCCGGCGCGTCTTCGCAAGATTCCTCCTCACCCTGGGTGGGCGCTTCCACCATCAGCGCCACCACTAGCCCCGCGGATAACACGCTTAGGTACCCGGTGACCCCGATGCATTTGGATAATGATTTCGTGCCAGAGAAGAACCACCCCCCCAGCGTGGGGCCCGCGATGAACGCCAGCGTACACACCGCTTCCCGCCACGCCATGAACTTCGGGAGCTGTTGCTCGGACGCGACGTCCGCGAGGTACGCCTTGTACGATTAACGCCGAAAGGGTCAGTCTTGAGTCTTGCTGTATGGGCAAACAGTCTACTTGTGATGTATTCTCTCGTGATGCGTATGAGGGATTGGAAAGGGTAGGCCCTGTACTCCATACAGGGCAGTAATCCGGGAGGCGGTGTGTGGTGGGTGGGAAAGCCCCGCACCTTGACAATCGGCGAGGCGCCCGCGAACGCGCCGCTTGCGACTCGTAACCAAAGAAAAGCGGAAAGACTCCCCCCTTGTTCGATACAACGCGACTGCGCGACCAAACCGCACCCCACGCCAAACAGGGAAGCCGCTAGCACCGGTTTCCGTCCTACTTTATCGGACAAACGTGGCCACAGGAAAAGCGCGAAGAACATCCCGAGCGGGTACGCGCTTGTTAAATAACCGACTTGCGCGTTTTGTAACCCGAAGTGCGCGACCAAACTCGGCGTGATGGGCCCGGTAACCGTGAACCCCAGTAAGTGCAGAAACACAGCGAGCATCACGCACCCCACACTGGCGTTTCTTCGCCACGTGGGGAGGGAATTTGGGAGGGAGGAGGAGGAGGACGCAGCCGTGGAGGAAGCGTCGAGCGCGCGCGTCGACGCGTCACCGGCTGCGTTGTTTCCGGGAAGATGTGAGGTTCTTCTGGCAAGATGTGATGGCGTGCCGAAGCAATAACTCGTGTGCGTAACCAACACGAACCCAACGCGGTGGTCTTTGCGTTGCGATCCGGAACCGTCCAAAGTAGCACGCGCCGTGACAGCAACGCGCTGCGTGGGTTTCACCCTTACACCGGTCGCACTCGAACGCCGCGACCGGCGGTCGTCAAGACGGACGTGCGGTGCCCTCTTTACACGAAAACGAAATCGATCCAAACGGCGCGTCCGCACGTCGTGTGCTGAACACGACCGCGCTCCAACGGTCGCCATCCCGACGGGCAGCATGACACACACGTCGCGTACCCCGCGCCACGGCCTCGCCTTCGCCTCGCCGCGCTCACGCCAAACCGTCAACCCGGTGGTACGCGCGGTGATATTTGCGCGCAGATTCCTTGTCAGCAAAATCTCTTATTCCTACGTAGAGCTCCCGATTGGTAATCTGCCTGGCACTTCGCCCGTCGGCGACGCCACGATGCGCCAGTCAATGACGACGGCTTGTGTCGCGCGCCCCGTCGCGCCTTTGCGACGTGCCCCGCGCGCCGCACGGCATGCCTCCATACGGCCTCACGCCCTTCCCACGTCGTCCTCGATGACGTTTCAGTACACCACGCTTGAGCGCGACACCAGCGCACCTGGCGTGAGTCTCCACGACCTGACTCCCGACATCAAGGCTCTGGTGAAATCGTCCGGCATCACCAACGGCTTCGTGAACGTGCTTTCGCGGCACACCACCACCGCGGTGACGATCAACGAAGCGGAACCGCGTTTGATGGACGACGTCCGTGTGTTCCTCCGGAAACTCGCCCCGCCTGAAGAGTTTTACCTGCACAACGATTTGCACCTACGCGACGCGCCGACTGGCTGGCCGGGCGGCGACGACGCGTGGCGGTTACAGGAACCAGCAAACTGCCACTCGCATTTACTCTCCATGCTTGTTGGTAACTCGGAAACCGTGCCGGTGGTGGACGGCGAGCTGGTGCTTGGGAGGTGGCAAAGCGTGATGCTGGTGGAGCTGGACGGTCCGCGAGCGCGAACAGTCGGCGTGCAAGTAGCGGGAGTTTAGGGGAGAGGTGGGGGATGATCTTTCCGAAACAACATCATCTCCATCAATGCATTAGATTCATAACTCTTACCTAATACCTTATACCTTGCATGCCTCACACCAAAACCCCTCACCCAAACGCGGTGACTCCCAAAACGCTGAATTCATAACTCCATACCTCATACCTCATACCACGCATACCTCACACCCAAACCCCTCACCCAAACGCGGTGACTCCCATGCGTCTCATGATGTGTTGTCCTTTCAGCGCGTGCACGCCAACCGCGCCGACGTGTAAAGGGACGAAGAGCTGGTAGTAGTACCCCATCTGTTTATGCAATTTAAAAGCGCGCCCGGCGAGCTTCCCGTTGGACTTTTCAGCGCCCGGGATGGTCGCCCCGAAGAACGGGAACCCCTTGCCTCCGAAATACCCCATCACCCACCCCGTGGCGGGCATGCCTACGAGGAACACGTACATCAACGCGTGGCCTGCGGTTGCTGCGGTTTGTTCAATGAAAGACCCAGGCACCGCTGGTGGTATTTTCGTTGTCAAGCGCAGCGCCAACCTCGGCGCCGTTAACATCAACACGCTCAGCCCGAGGCTCTTGTGTAGCATCATGGGCGTTGCTTTGTCCTTGCCTTTGACTTGCATGGCGTACTGCACGCTCGCGAACGCCCCGATCGTGCCGCCCGCGATGAGCCAGTGCAGGTATCTCAACGGGGCGGCGTACTGTTGCTCAAACGCGCTCGCCGTTTCCGCGACAGAAGCAGAGAAGCCTCGCGATCCGGCAACCGTATTCTGCACGGCCGCTCTTGCAGTTGCAGTCCCAGGAAGAACACCAGGTGCGGGCAGGGACGCCGCTCTGGACACAGTGCTCGCCACCGCGCGTGCCGCGGAAGACACGAGCGGCGAGGCGTTCCGGAGTGACGCGGTGGGCACGGCCTGTGATGGTCGGGAAGAGGCGTCAGTGTGGATCGAGGGAAAAACGCGATTGTTAGCGTCCTAATGACATCCGATGTCACCCGATTGTGATCGGCGAGTGGGCGGTCTGCACGGGGGCTTCTCTCGAGGTCTCGCGCATCCGAGAAAAGTTTTCGTGTCACGCACCGTGGACACGAGCGCGGCGCGCGCTGTTTGCAGACCGACGCGAATCATGGTAAGCGCGGTGCAGGAACGTCTGCCTCACCAGACGGTGTTGTGAGACTCGCGTTATTTTCTTGTCTTTTGTTTTCGCACTCTCGGCGTTGGCACACTTCTTTTGTGCCTCTTGGACCACGCGAAAGGACCTGTTCCCTTGTGTCATTTCTGTCGCACCACACCGCGCGTCGGCGTGATGGAAGACGCGACAGACACCACCCCTGACGCGCACGCCCCCGAAATGCCAACTCAGGTCATGGCGCTTCAGCCCGTCGCGGTGGTGGACCACGTGGTGTCGGTGGGCACCCGTTTCATGGCCGAAAACGTGCTCGGCGAGGTTGGCGGGTCCAAGCGAGTGGACGAATGGGAGCTTACGAAGTTGCTCGACAAGGTGGAAGCGGGGAATACACAAACAAAGCACATACGCACTAGAGCAGGCGGCAGCGCGGCGAACACCGCGCGTGGTTTATCCAAGGGTTTCGGGGTGAGAACCGGTTTAGTCGGCGCGGTTGGGGACGATGAATGGGGCGCAGTTTTTTTAAATGCGATGCGCGCCGCGAACGTCGACGTCGGCAAACTAGTTACAAAACCAGGAAAAACAGGCAGATGCGTGTGCCTTGTGGACGAAGCAGGGCAACGGACCATGCGTACGAATTTGGGTGATGCGGTAAAAGTGGACAAGGAGCAATTGACGGACTGCTTAGACACCGGCGCTACGCATTGTAAGTGGTTGGTCATTCCAGGGTACGCGTTTTACAACGACGGGCTCGTGGACGCCGCCGTCGACGCCGCGAAAGAAAGAAACGTGAAAGTCGCGCTAGCACTGTCATCCTTCGAGGTCGTCAACAAATTCAGGACTGCAATCGAAACCCTTATCAGAAGCGGGGAGGTACACACGATGTTCGCCAACGAAGATGAAGCGGCGGCGTTGTTGAGCGACGACGACGAAGGCAAAATATACGATGAAAATACAAAAGAAGAAGAACAAAAAAGGAGAACGCCTTATCGGTATCTCGACGCGATTCAAAGTTGGGCCCCGAACGCCACCGCGGTTTGTACTTTAGGCGACGAAGGGTGCGTCGCCCGGAGCGCTGGGGTAACAGCCGTGTGTAACGCCGTCGCAACGCCAACGCAAGTCAAGGACACGACCGGGGCTGGCGATTTATTCGTATCAGGGTTCCTCGCCGCGGCGATTTGTGGAGAGAGTTTGCAAAAGTGCGCGCGCCTGGGATGCATCGCGGGCGCCGCGGCGACGCAGTGCGTGGGCGCGGAGGTGAGTGATGAGGTGTGGGACTGGGTACAGGAGAAGTGCTGTGAGGATTTTTACAAGTAAAACCTCGAAACACGAAACAAGCGTAAAGAAAAAGGGAAATCGTAACGCGCTTTCTCGGAAGCCTCGACGCACAACGACGGGCACACGACGCGCACACAACACCCTCCGCGTTGTCTTCCAACGCGACGCTCGATATGGAAACTCGTGTGCGAAAGCAACAGCGTGAGCGCCGCGATGCTAACGCGGGCGAGGCCATCCCCGGCCTTCTCAACGACATCGTCGTCACGCACGTTCTCAGATCTGAAAATTTCGACGACCCCGCAGATCTCGCACGGCTCCCAGCGGTGAGCCGCGTGATGCGCGACGCGGTGGCGGCGACGGGGCTTCGGTTTGAAGAGCTTGGTGAACATGAAGCAACCATAACGCTCGGATGTGTAAGCGCGGTGGAGCGCCTGTACCGGGGAGGTCGCCTGTCGCGTCAAGAATACCTTTGTGCGGCAGCGGCGAGGAGCGGACAGCTGGAGAAGTTGAAGGAGTTTCGCGCGGACGGTTGGCCGTGGGACACAATCACATGCTGGGTGGCGGCGTTGGGTACTGCAGTGGGCGCGCGCGAACGGCTGCCCGTGGAGCTGGTTGACGTGCGCGAAGGCGGCAAGGGGCGGTCACCTCGAGGTGCTACAGTGGGCGCGCGCGAGCGGCTTGCCTGTGGAACGCAGACACATGCACGAGCGCGGCGGAGGGCGGGCACCTTGAGGTACTGCAGTGGGCGCGCGCAAACGGCTGTCCGTGGAACGAGGATACGTGCACCGGCGCGGCAAGGGGCGGAATTCTCGCGGTGCTGCAGTGGGCGCGCGCGAACTGCTGCCCGTGGAACGATAGGACATGCGCGTTCGCGGCGGAGGGCGGGCACCTCGAGGTACTGCAGTGGGCGCGTGCGAACGGCTGCCCGTGGAGCTGGTTGACGTGCACGTATGCGGCGGAGGGCGGGCACCTCGAGGTGCTGCAGTGGTCGCGCGCGAACTGCTGCCCGTGGAACGCAAAGACGTGCACATATGCGGCGGGGAGCGGGAATCTCGAGGTGCTGCAGTGGGCGCGCGCGAACAGTTGCCCGTGGGACTGGAGGACGTGCTGGAGAGCGGCGAAGAATGGCCACCTCGAGGTGCTGCAGTGGGCTCGCGCGAACGGCTGCCCGTGGACCGCACGGGCGCGCGCTGAGGCGGCAGAGTACGGGTATATCGAGAGCGACGGAAGTTTGTCTGACGAGTCGGACGATGACGATGATGAGACGAGCGAATAAGAGACTTGTTTTACATGCGGTGACGCGCCGCTTACGACGATAAAAATGCACCTTTGTTAAAATTACTTCCTCTTCTTCGGCGGTTTCGCCGTGTCCCTCCACTCCCCCCGCGGTCCCCACCCCGGGTTTTTCGTCGGGCGGTACAGCTTGTTGTTTTCAATTCCAGTGGCGTTACACGCGACGCACGGACACCTTCCTTTGCCAGCACATTCTTTGCAATAACTTAAGGTGCCATTCTTCGCGTCGCCCAGGCTAATAAGATTCAAGCCTGTTTTTCCCCGGCCCGCGCAGGATTCGCAAATTGTCCAGCTCATGCCCAAGCACGTGACACACCGTATCGGTCGTAGCTCGCGCTTCACCGCCGGCCACGCAAAGAGCACCAGCGCCACACCGGCCGCGGTGCCTGCCACAAACTGCGCGGTTTCCCACACAGACCCGGCGTCGGGAACGGCGTGCGAATGTGGTTCGCGATGACGTGTTTTTTTACATCGGTGCCGACTGTGGTTGGGGGGTTTGACACGGGTACACCGCGTGGTAAGAACGAGAGCCGCGCGCATCTTAGACGCCACCCGGGGTGTATCCGAAGCGTCACACCCGCAGGCGCCGCCCCGCGCCCGCGCCAAGCAGTTTGTCCAGTCTGTTGCTTCAGCCGTGACTGGTTCTCGAATTCCAATATTTTCGTTTCCGATAAATACGCCGGCGGCAGTCTTTTTCCGACGGCACAAGTCGACGCGCGCGCCCGGCGCGATGGGCGATACCGGCGACACGAAATGGCACCGCGCGCTTTTGAAGAAGCTCCGCAGTGCGGTGGCTGTGAAGAGCAGGGTCGATGCCGGTGACGCCGGGAGCCTTCAAAAGAGCCAAGCGGGTAAAGGCACGAAACGCGCCATCGACGACGCACTCGCGTCGTTGAAACTCGCGGGCCTGGGACGGGACGCGCCTTTGGTGGCCGCCGCGTTTGAACAAGGCTTAAAGGAAGGCGGCGTCGCGATGGAACTCGCGAAGAAGCGAGGCCCTGATGGGGGCGCGGACGGCACGACACCGAGCAAAAAGAGGCTGAAACGCGAGGCACGGGCGGAGGCGTGGACCACGAGCGGCGGCGGCGGCGGCGGCGACGAAAAAAGTGGCTTCGGTGCGGCGAATCGAATCGACAAAACGATCCCGGACCCCGCAAACGCCACGACGATTCGAAACCCACTCGTCAGCGGGCACGTCTTCGCCGCGTGCAAACGCGCGGTCTTCGTGCTGCACGCTTTGACAAAGGAAAACGAACACGCGAGTACCACGCAAAACGATAAGTCGTGGCGCGTTCGGTTCCACGAAGCGGTTGAAACGCTTTGCGAAAAGAACTCGTCTGAAAAGAAACCGTCGCTGGTGGTCGCCGCCGACGCGCAGCTCGCGGGCATAGGGCTCTGGGCACTCGCCAAGACCTCGCGACGGGCATTCGATATCACTGCTAAGGATACCACTAAGGATACTAAGGATACCACCACCACTACCACCACTACTAGTATCCTTAGTACCTCCTTGAAAGCGCGAGCGCTTGTTACTAACTTGTCAGCCGCTTTGTCGCGTCGGTTCATTTCGGTCTGCGATTCCTCTGACGCGCGCGGCGCCGCGACCGCGGCGTGGGCGGTCGCGTCCCTCGCCACCGCGCAGCCCGCGTGTATGGACCGAGCCGTCGCCGTGACCTTGTGCGGCCGGGCGATGCGACGGCTGGACCGACTGTCATCTGGAGAGAGAAAAAAAGAAAGCGCGGTGAATCCCCAAGACGCGGCGAACGCGCTGTGGGCGTGCGCCAAGCTGCGCGTGGTTGTGGATGTCACGTGCGCGAAGGCTCTGGTTGGCGTAGTCGCGAATGGAACTGACGACCCATCCAAAATAGACAAAAAACAGCAACCAACCAACCCGCGCGAGATGAGCGCGGTTTTGTGGTCCCTGGCGACGCTTCACGGAGACGGTTTGTGTCCCGACGCGCCGTCGCTCGGCGTCGCTTTGGCCAAGAAATGCGGCGACAAATGCGGCGCCCAGAACTTCTCGCCGCGAGTGCTGGGCGACGCCGCGTGGGCGTGCGGGAAACTGTTCGGCGCCCTTGTGGATGGCAGTGCTGTGACGCATAAAGAGCCGTTTAAATCCGCCGTCACTCAATTCGCCCGAGCCGCTGCAGCAAGCATCCAACAAGGAACCTCCTCCTTCCCCCCCCGGAACGCGGCGAACGTTTTGTGGGCGTGCGCCAGCGTTCGCGTGGACGCCGAAGTCGCCGAACCGCTCGCGATGTCGTTCTTCGCCACCGCCACCGCGGCTGGCCGGGCGGACGCGGAACGGAAACGGAGGGGGTTGGCGAAACAAAGTGCCGCGGCTGGTGGTAAGGGGGATTTCGGTAAAGGTAAAAAAGGACACAAGGAAACAAACGTAACGAAAACCGAGTCAAAAGTTCAGGAGTCACTTAAAACCAATGACTCTTCTGACTCTTCCGATTTCGATTTCGCGGAAGACGCCTCCGACTCGGTTTCGTTTGAAAGCGCGAGCGCGAAGCCGTCGCCGAGCGACATCGCCGTCGCGGTCGAGGCCGTGTCCGTTCTTCAGTTAACATCCGTCCCGCTTGACAAAATCCGGTCCGCGATATCAAGCGCCCTGACCGCGCCTAAAGACGGAACCCCGGAAATCAACTGGCGCGCGGCGGGTCGGCTGGTAAGTATTTTCCCAATCACCACACACCGCCTCCCTGTTTGCCCATACGATATTGACACTTTCTTGTTAATCGTATCAGGAGCACGGCGCTTTCGGCGCGCTGCGGGTGGGAATGGCGCGGTCCGTCGTCGAGGTCGGCGCGGGGGGCGTGACAAAACAGGACGCCGAGGTTCTTAAACGTTTGTTGCGACGAGGCGCCGCTGCTGCTGCTGAGGCGGATTTACAACGCTTGACCCTGGAAGAGGGATCGGGTAATCTCGTGACTGACTTGCTGGTCAAGGAATTCGGAACGGCGGTGGTGGATGATTTATCCACAGAAAAGAAGAAAACAATCCTGTGCGTGGACGACACGCACCGGTAAGTATTTCCCAATCACCACACACCGCCTCCCTGATTGCCCATACGAGACTGACACTCTCTTGTTAATCGTATCAGGTTGCTTTCGCTCCCGTTGAGGGAACAGTGCGGGTTCAAAGTCACGAACTGGAACCGGTTTTGTCGCCGGGAACGGAGTGGGTCTGTGTGGCCCGCTAGTACCAAAGAGCTGTTCACCTGCGCCACCGTGCGGTACCCGTCCACCCGGAACGCCGCTGCGATGGTGATGACCGCCACGGCTTCGCGACTCGCGCCAAACGCGAGCATCTACTTGTACGGCGCGAGGGTGGAAGGGATACACAGCGCGTGTTTCGTGACTGGAGGTGCCGGTGACAGAAAAGGAAACGAGCAAGGTGACACGTTTCATCCCGCGGTACCCCGAGACTTGTTCACGGATCCGGAAATCGTGTCCACGTCGAGATGCGGCGGGTTCGCGGTGGCGCGGTGTTTGCGGAAAGAAACACTCGCGGAGGAAACGTCGGACGGAAAAGCACAAGACGTTTCCCGGAAAAAGAACCCCGGCTCTTCCATGGAAGCTTTCAGAAAAACAGCCACCCTGGTTCTTCCCGCCAGCGATTCCAGCCCAAACGGCGGCGAAACGACCACGGTTACGGACTGGCACACCTACCCCGGTTTGTTCGCGGGCGGCGGCCTTGACGTGATGACGAACGTTTTGCTGAAAGCGATGCCTGGGAAGTTTGGGCTTGATCGTAACCACGAAAACGCCCCGTTCACCGTGTTGGACTACTGCGCCGGTTCCGGCGTGCTAGCCGCAGCTTTACAATCCAGGATTCCCCAAAACTCGGTGCTGACCCTGTGCGACGCGGATTCCGTGGCCCTGCACTGCGCGCGGGAGAACTTTGTTGTGAACGCACACCACACTCAAAGAACGGTGGTCGTGCCGTCCGATTGTTTCGGAGGTTTGTCCCCTACCGAAACCTTCGACCTGATCGTGTCGAACCCGCCCGTGCACCTCGGGCTTCAAAGCGAGTTCACGGTGTTGAGACAGCTGCTCTGCGAGTGCGTCAATCGGCTCAACAACGGAGGCACGTGCTGGCTCGTCGCGCAGCGGTACGTCCCAGTCGCCGCGATGGCGCACGAGGAAAACGTGGACGTCGCGTGCGCATTCGCGGATGACAAGTTCGCGGCGTGGGTGCTTCGCAAAGGGTCGAGTGACTCGGAGGAGAAGTCGGATACGAAAGAGGGTACGACGTCGAAGAAGGACAAGAAGGACAAGAAAGAGCAGAAGGAGAAGAAAGAAAAGAAGAAATAGACTAAGAAATAGAAATACACTATTATCCTAAACCTGCTTACAAAGTCAATACTGAAACTGAATATTGAGTTTCAGTATTGCCCCGTATAGAAAAAGAATAGGATAAGGGTGTTTTCGTGGTTTCGTGTCCTAGAATTTCAAAAGTTGAAAGCAGGGTTTCGCGAGTTTTTGGGGGGTTTTTCAAGAACGTGCCAACATACGATTTTGAAGTGATTTTTCACGAATGTGCCAACATACGATTTTGATGAAACGTTTTTGAAATTCCCAAAATTCCTAGAAGTTTCGTCCGCGACCGACCCGTCATTTTCGTTTGAAAGTTCCACACGCGGGTAAAACCATTGCTCCTATCAACCTCCGTTTTTGAAGTGTACTTCCCTAAATTTGGCGTGAGTTTGTGTCAGTTGCGTTGATTTCAGGATGAAATTGATCGATGACTCGCCGCTCGCGTCAAATTCACATGGGCGCCACTTTCGGCGACTTATTCGTTCCCGCCGAGGGGAACAGAGTGTCCGACACCACCTCCCCCACCGGCAACGCCGCGCGCAGGCCCGCCTCGTCGGTGGACGTGGTCCAGCACAGCACGCTCGTCTCCCCTGGCTTGGACACGAACGGAATCGCGCAGTCGAACGCGACGCCAGCCGGGTCCTTCACCGGCAAGTGCATCTCCAACCTGCAGTTGGGAACCTGCACCAAGTCCCCCGCAAATGAGCTCCAATTCGTGACCATCCCCACGCGGGCGCTGTCTTTCCCGCAGAACCACTTCCCGCACGACGGAAGCGGCTTGCGCGTCGTCCTGTACGGCCGCGTCTTCAACATCTTGCGGATGTTCCCCGGCGCGCCGAACACCTCATCGTCCAGCACGAGCGCGGTGACGTAGTTCCCGGCGCTGTGGCTCTTGATGCCGTCGATGCGCTCGCGGCAGTCCAGACCCATGAGCCCGATGCGCGACCCGCAAGCGTTGAAAAACGCGCTCGTCACCACGTCGTTGGCGCTGACGTACTCTAAACCGCTCGCTTTCGCACCCGCGCTTTTCGCCTCCGCCAGGCGCGCGGCGTCGAGCTTGAACGCCACGCACTTCGCCTTCTTCCCCATCCCGAACAGAGAGGGGAGCATGCTGCACAGGAACATGCACCCCGCGTCCGTGGAGTCGATCCAACGCAACGCGTCCCTGCCGCACGCGTCGCGCATGTCTTCGGGAAACGCGTCTCGCCGGTTCGCTTCGAGCGCGGCCACCTTCGCGCCCGGGCTGAGCATCTTCAGGACCTCGTAATACGTGCGCCCGTCCCCGACGCTGTGCGAGAGGGAGAATGTGAGGGAGAACGTCGTGTTCGTTGAGCGCGCGAGTTGAAGCATCGCCACGGGCGCGTCGGGTTTGTTCACCAGCGCCGTCCCCATCGGGACGACGCGCTTTTTCGCGTACAACGCCTTGCACAGCTTCGGGTACGGGACGCCGAGACTCAATTCGCCCGATGCGTCCTCGGCTTGGTCCGACGCGAAGACGGCGTCAACGTGCGCCTCGGTCGGCGCGACCGGGTGCCTCAAGACGAGCTTAAATTTCGAGGTCTTGTCTCGCACCAGGCGCCCCACCAGCCACGGGTTCGCGTGCGCCACCTTGTCGAACTGCGCGCGGAGCGCCTGAGAAGCCGCGACGATGTCTCCCGAGAAAAAGGTGATGGTGGCAATTCCCGTCTCGTACAGCAAGCCCCCTGCCTCGTCGCGCATCAGCTCGACGTCGTTCGTGTCGGGGGACGCCATCACGGTGTCGACGCGCGAGGCTCGCAAGGGGCGTGGCGAGGGCGAAACGGGGTGCGGGGGCGGTGTGGTGCGGGGGTTTGACCGAGGTGTTGAACTCTTTTGCCGGCAGCCAGAAACGCATAACGGGAAAAAAACGGACCAGCCCTAAATTCGGCGTGAGATTGGGTCTTCCCTAAATTTGGCGTGAGTTTGTGTCAGTTGCGTTGATTTCAGGGTGAGTTTGACCGATAAGGTCAACCTCCCTGATTTCACGAGGGAAGTACGGTTTCTGTTGTTCCCGAGGTACGCTGGGTGGACCGTTAGGTTCTAAAAATCTAAACTACAAAACCTTCACCCAAGCATCTCGTCCAGCGCGAGCCGCACGCCGTTTGGGTTGCCGCCTTCGTACGCGACCAACTTTTTCGCGTCGAACGTTTGCAGGGCTATTTTTAACGTAGCAGGCACGCACCAACGCAAGTACTGCCGGTCCGCCAGCGCGCGGGCTAGTTCTGTCTGGTGGTTTCCCATTAAACCCGCGTTAACAACCACCAAACAAGGCACCGGAAGGTTGAGGCATTCGAAAACGCTGCCCGCGCCCGCGTGCGTCACCACCAGGTCCGCGGACCGCATGTCTTCCCGTAAATTTGGTTTGAAGTCGAACAAGGTCACGGTTAGCTCTTCCCCAGATACTAAATGCGCCAGCCCGCCGCCGGTCGCGCGTCCCAACTCGCCTCTCCCGAACTGCACGGTGACGTGTTTGAACCCGGCTCGGCGTAACAAAGAAACTGTGTCCGCATCGTCCAGCGCGTGAATCAACGCGTCGAAGGAAGTGGTACCCACGGTGACGAACAGTTTCTTGCCGGTATTAGAAACCGGGGTACCCCCCAACCCCCGCGCCGCCCCAGATGTGGACGCGACTCCAGACCCGCGCGGAGGCATGCCACCGGCGAGGGGAGGGATTGACCAAGAGACAAGGAGAGACGAAGCTTTTTGTGTCCAGTGCGATTTTGCATTTTCACGATTTTGGAAAAGTTTGGCAAGTTTCGCAAGAGCCACGACTCCTCACTCCTCCCCCTTCGCCCGTATTTCCACCCGCGCCATGCCCTCGTTCGACCTTTTGTTTCCCGCCCGCGACATCGGGTCTGTTCTCGGCAGAAACGGCGAGTTCGCGCAACGCCTGGTTGCTGAAACCGGAGTGGCCATTGAGCTCCTGGCGCCGCCGAGCACCTCGTTTTTCTCCTCCCCGTTTGAACCTTGTGCGGAGAAGTTTTGCGTTCTCACCGCGCAGCCGGACAAAGCCCTGAAGGGTTTACACGAATCCGACCGCGCGGTGCGGGTGTCGTGCGGCGACACACACAACACACACACCGCCACCGCCAATCACTGTCCCGCCACGGAAGCGGTGTTCAAGCTGTACGCCCGGCTAGCGTCGTCAGAGAGGTCCCAAAAACCTTTCCGCGTGCTTGTGAAAAAAAACACGTGCGACGTGAGGTTTGTTTGCCAAAAAACAGGCGCCAACGTGCGGGTCTTGCGAATCGAACCGAGGGCGCGCGCTACTCGGTTCAGCACCTCTCCACGCACCAACCTTTGCCACGACGACAGTGACACGGAAGTTATAGAGATTTGTGCCAACCAGGAGGTCTCCGCGAAACTCGCGGCGATGCGGTTGGTGTTGCACCCGAGGACGGGGTGCGAAGAAACCGAAACCGAAAGAAATTTGGAGGACGGTTATTCAAGAAACAACCGAAAGTCGCAACGCAGAGCGAAGGGACGAAGCGACACCCGAAAAGAACTCAAGACGTTTCCTCAAAAAGAACAAACAAACGTGTTCGTCACGACCTTGACGCTTTCCATTCCCTCATCCCTGGTTCGCCTCGTGGTGGGCAAAGGCGGCGCCACGATTCAACAAGTGCGCCGCGAATCCGGCGCCAAGGTGAAGCTGCACGACGCCTCGCCGGGGTGCGCGGCGCGGACGCTTGAGCTGGGTGGCGAGACAAATAAGGTTACAAAAGCGAAAGCGCTCGTTATCAAAGCGCTGGAAAGCGCGAGTTTCGCGGACGAGAGTTGATTGACAGATTCGAGGTAGAGAGACTGGAGGTTTGTTTCGTCTAAAGCTTCCCTTTATCACACCTCACCCTGTATTTTCTATTATCCTACTGTGTCTCCGTCCACCTCACGTATTAAAAGGTGAAGTTGATCCCCTTGCCCACCGTGAACCCGAAAATTTCCAACAACCCTTTCCCAGCCACGAGCTCCACCAACAAAAGCGACCACCACCCCACCATGGACGCCCTACTGTTCCACCGCTCCGCGTTCTCCACGAACCCGAACGAACCCGGTTTCAGCACCGGGACGTACGGGGGGGGGGGGACGCCGGGGGGGGTAGCCACGATTCCCTTGAGCTTCTCCTTGGCTTGGTAGTCGTCGATCTTCGCTTTCATGTCCTCCACAAGGCCAGCCTTGGTGAAGAAACGCGCGGAAGATGTCGCTTTCGGGACCACCGCGCGCGCGGGGACGAAATGGAGGGAACTCCCTCCCGCGAGCCTGGCGACACACGAAGATGGGGAAGGGGGGGGGTGAGTTTGGGTGGTTGGCGGACGCCAAACGGGGGTGCACGGACGGACGCCACCGGGTGGAGTGTCGCAGGCGGAGCGGCGTGGGTGGCAAGATGAATGGCGCTATCCACACGCCTTGCCCGCGCGTCGCGAGAAAGGGGGTGATTTACGCACCCGCGGCGGGCGGTGATCGCCGTGGGGCGGACCGCACAGGCGGAGATGGTCATGGAGGCCATTTCGTGTGCTTGCGTGGGTGGCGCGCGCGTTGTGGCGGCCAGGGAAGGCGCGTGGAGGAGATGGTCGTCGTGGTTTTGGCTGTGGCCAAAACTCGCTGGCGACCTCGAATCGACGTGGCACGCGTAGGACGCTGATTTGCTGCAACCGCCACGCGCCTCGCGCCACACCAGCCTTTCTTCGCTTTTACATATTGCATTATTCATTGGCGCGCGCGCGGTCCCTCCTTCAAGATGCCCCCCCCCGAGTCCCTGCTGTTCCTGAACTTCAACCAGGACCAGGGTTGCTTCGCGTGCGGCACGGACAACGGTTTCCGGATATACAACGTGGAGCCGTTCAAAGAGACGTTCCGCCGAAGGTTCGACTTGGACGAGGTCAACCGAGATGAGGGGGCTGCTAACTCCGGAAACACGGTCGTGCAAGGCACCGGGATTGGCATCGTGGAGATGCTTTTCCGGTGCAACATCCTGGCGCTCGTCGGGGGCGGCCACACCCCGCGGTTCTCTCCGAACAAAGTCATGCTTTGGGACGACCACCAGTCACGGCCGATAGGTGAGCTGAGCTTCCGGGTTGAGGTACGAGCGGTGAAACTGCGACGGGACAAGATCGTGGTGGTGTTGGAACACAAGATCTACGTGTACAACTTTAGGTACGTGATGCGTTTCGTGAAGAGTACTTTTTACACACTTGGTGTGTGTTGTCTCAGACCAGTGTCCATGGAGTCTCAGGCCAGTGTCCATGGCGTGCTTCGGCACTCCGGCGGTCCCGAGACCTCGCCGACACCCAAATCCAAACGACTGTTTGCCCATACACTCCTGACACTTTTCTTTTTCTTTACTCAGCGATTTGAAAATTCTGCGCCAACTCGACACGTGCGCCAACCCGGCCGGGCTGTGCGCTTTGTCCCCGACGCAAGGCTCCACCGTGATGGCGTGCCCTGGTTTGAACAAAGGCCAGGTTCGAGTTGAGCTGTTCGATCTCGGTTCGACGAAGTTCGTTTCCGCGCACGACGGCGAGCTGGCGCACCTGGCGCTGTCGCTTGATGGCACGCGCCTGGCGACGGCGTCGGACAAAGGCACGCTGATTCGGGTGTTCGACCCGTCGACCGCGACGCTTCTTCATGAGTTCCGCCGGGGCGCGGACCGAGCCACGATTTACTCAATCGCGTTCTCACCCACCTTGCAGTACATCGCGTGCTCCTCGGACAAAGGAACGGTTCACGTCTGGGTGATGCCGGAACCTTGTGGCGGCGAAGACGGCGAGACGTCGCGACACGGCGAGATTGCATCTGAGGCCGCGTCGTCTGCTCGCGCGCGCGAACGCGAGTCGAGCGAGTCCACGTCAGGCCGCGCGCCGGTCCGGTCTGGATCGTCTGAACGCGTTGGCGAAGACACAACCAACACCAACGGCGCCGGGCCCCTACTCGCCACCGCGCACGGCGCTTTTTCCTTCGCAAAAGGGTTTCTTCCCACGTACTTCTCGGGCGAGCGGAGTTTGGCGCAGTTCAGGCTTCCCGACTTTACGAAATCGTGCGTCGCGTTCGGGCCGTCGCCCGAAACGCTGATAGTGGTCACCGCGGAAGGGACGTATTACAAAGTCTCGTTCGACAAAAACGGTGGGGGGTGCGAACAACGCGAGTTCAATCGGTTCATGAAGAGCGAACTGGAGGAGGAGGAAGGGGGGTGGGGAGCCGCCGCAGGGGGGGACCGGATGTAGCAAGGACGCGCCGTTCCCCCGCCGCCCAGCTGTCTCTCATTAGGACAGCCGGGTGTTATGTACATTGAACCATTCGAAGAAAAAACTTTTGAGAAGACCAAACGTCGTGCGTCGCGTCAGCAACTTCTCTTCCATTACTCCGCGCCCTCGGCGCGACGCCAGTCACAACGTCGTGTACCTGGCTCGTGTAGTGCTGTGTTTCTCGGGTCATGCGGTCGTCTCCCCGCGGCGACGCGGAGACGCACTCCGGGGACCCGTTCTCGCCGCGAGCGCACGCCGCACTTCCCGAGCAGCGCGTCGATGCGTGGCGTGCGCTGCACGAGACGTTCGTGCGGGAGGCGAAATCCGCGGGCACCGCGGGCCGGCCTCGGTGCCGCACTTTGTTTTTAGGGGACTCCATCACGGAAGCCATGCGGGGGTCGCAATTCGGGGAGGTTTACGACGAGCTCGTGACGCGCAGGGTGGTTTTTGAAACCTGGTTCCCGTTGCGCGAGGCGAGCGCGTTCGGGGTGAGCGGGGACCGGACACAACACCTGCTTTGGCGCATCAAAAAAGGAGAGCTCCACTTTCGGCACCCGCCCGGGGTGGTCGTGGTGTGCGTCGGCACCAACAATTTAGGGCGGGACAACGACAGCGCGGCGGATACTTTCCTTGGCATTCGAGCCGTGGTCCTGGAGGTGCTGCAGCGGTTACCGGGTACCCGGGTGTTGCTCACCGGAATTCTACCGCGCGGGCCGGGGCTCGCCGAGGGTAACAATGGCGACCGCGCCGGCCGCCCTTTAACCCCTCCCGCGCCCGGCGAAAGCGCCGGGTACGCGGAATACGGTGCGACCCGCGAGTCACCCAACACTTCTGCACAAAGCAAGTACTCCCAGCCTGGCGTGCACTCCCGGGCTATCCATGATGTCAACGATAAACTGAAAGCGCTGGCGGACGGAAGCGGCGGGAGCGTCGGGTACTGCGACGGGTCTTCCGCGTTTTTATCACCCGACGGATCGGAAATAGTTCCCGAAACAATGAGGGACGCGCTGCACCCGACCTCGGTCGGTATGAACAAGTGGTTCGCGATTCTGAAGCCAGCAGTCGAGGAGTTACGGAACCGCCCGGCCCCTAGGGAGAGCTGGTACGAAGGCGCGCGTTTTTTCGGTGACACTACGTGGAACGGCGACGCCAACCGAAACGGCAGTTTAAAGTCGGTTGACAAAAACGTCCGCCTCGCGCTGTCGCGGCTAATCGCGTGGTCCCCGCACGCGCTTTGCGTGTGCGACATGCGTGAACCAGACGCCCCTATTGTGTTCGCGAACGACAACTTCTTCACCCAAACAGGGTACGACTCCACCGAGGTGATTGGCAGGAACTGCCGGTTCCTTCAAGGCGAGTCGACGGACCGGAACGTGGTGGCGCAAATGAAGGTGAGGCACTTTCCCACCCAACACGTTAAGACACGACTGTTTTATCTCTCAGCTGGTGACTGTTGTCTATACATCGCGATATACTCGTCCTGCGAAGGGACTATTACGACCAGAAGGGACTATTCCCTCTGACTGTTACCACGACTGTTTACGTAATACTATGGAGTACAGTATTTCCAATCCCTCATACTATGGAATACAGTATACCCTTTCCAATCCCTCATACACACTACGACCGACTGACACTTTCGGCTTTTACACGCAGGACAAAATCGCAAAAGGGTCCGAGTTTTCGGGAAACGTTTTGAACTACAAAAAGAACGGAACGCGATTGGTCAACTCGTTGGTCATGTCCCCGTTGTACGACACACACGGCAAGGTGACGCACTACATCGGCATCCAACGGCTCGCCACCGAAGACGCGCTGAAAGACGCGCCCGCGGAGTACCAACAGAGAGCGGCGCTTTGATTTGTGCTTTTGACGTGTTTTTTTTTCCGGAGACGACGAGACAGAGGAGTAGTCGAATCTCCCCAAACTGTAAATGAATGTAAATCAGTGGTCGCTATTGCCGAAAAGTGATGTGAAACAACTCGCGAATATTTGGTGGTAAATCTCACATGACAACGTCTTTGTATCTTCAATACGTAGATACAATCGCTCGACTCAACAAAATTACGCTTCGTCCAGGGCGTCCACGCCGGGCAGCACCTTACCTTCCAGGAGCTCCAAGCTCGCGCCGCCGCCCGTGCTGATGTGCGACATCTTGTCCGCCAAGCCGGCCATCTCCACGGCAGCGACTGAATCGCCGCCCCCGATGATGGTAATCGCATCCAGCTCCGCGAGGGTGTCGCACACCCCGAAGGTTCCTTTGTTGAACGCCTCCATCTCGAACACGCCCATGGGGCCGTTCCAGATGACGCTCTTGCACTCTTTCAGTTCCTTTTGGAACTCTTTCAGGGAGTCGGGGCCGATGTCGAGGCCCATCCAGCCGTCGGGGATGGCGTCCACGGACACGATCTGCGTCTTCGCGTCCTCCGCGAACTTATCCGCGACGATCACGTCCGTGGGAAGCAGAAGCTGGACGCCCTTCGCCTTGGCGGACGCCATGAGCTCCTTGGCGAGTTCGATCTTGTCGTCCTCCACGAGCGACGCCCCGACGCTCTTGCCCATGGCTTTGTAGAAGGTGAAGATCATGCCGCCCCCCAAAATGACCTTGTCCGCCTTGTTGAGAAGGGTCTCGATGACGCCAATCTTTGACGACACTTTGCTGCCGCCGACAATAGCGCAGAAAGGCCTTTCCGGGTTGCTCACCGCGCCGTCGAGGTAGTCGAGTTCTTTTTGGAGCAAGAAACCGGCGACGCACGGTGACAGGAACTCGGTCACGCCCGCGGTGCTGGCGTGCGCGCGGTGCGCGGTGCCGAAGGCGTCGTTGACGTACAGATCCGCGTGCTCCGCCAACTGCTTGGCGAAGTCCTTGCCGTTCTTCTCTTCGTCCGGGTAGAACCGGACGTTTTCGAGAAGGCACACGCTGCCGTTTTCCATAGCCGCCACGGCGTCCTTCACCACGTCACCGACGCAATCGTCGAGCTTCGTGACCGAGCAGGACAGGGACTCGCTGAGCCTCGCGCCGATGGGGGTCAGGCGGAACTTGTCTTCGGGGCCTTTCTCGGGGCGACCCTGTTTTTTTGCAAAAAAGAAAAGGGAGGGAGGGGAGAGAAGGTTAGCGTTTGATCGCGTTCGAGACACAAAAGTCTAAAAAAACAAAAGCACCCGCGGAAAGTAACAACCCGGTTTTTCGAACTCTCGTTTTTCGTCCGGCGTCCGCCGTGGCACAGCTGGCGATCCGACCTGGACTTCCGTTCTATCCGTCGCGTATCGGGTGCGCGGTGCCGCGCGAGTGTACGCGCGTGTCGCGCGGTATTCGCAGTAACTCCTTTCGCGACACTCGCGTGTTGTACACACGACACGATTGATGACATAATCACACCGAAACTCCGGTCGCGGCAGACGAGCGTGGCGTAACGACGGGTTGGTCGATCTATCCGATTGGCCGAATGGCATCACTCGCCGTTGCGGATAATTCCGACTCCGAAACATCCGCGCGCGTGTTCGGATTCGTGCTGGGAAGTGTACTTACGAGGTGCGAGGTGACCAGCACCTTGGCGCCCATTTCGACGAGGTACTCCAGGGTGGGAATCGCGGCCCTGATGCGCGTGTCATCGGTGATGACGCCGTCTTTCAGCGGGACGTTCAAGTCGCACCGCACGAACACAACCTTGCCTTCCAGATCGGCTTTCTTCAGGTCACCCACGGACTTCTTCTTGGCTTCGACCTTGAACGCGGCCCTCGGGGCCTTGGTAACGGCCCTGGCCTTGACTTGAGACCTGGCGAAGAACGCCTTGGAGGAGAGCGCAGGGGCGGCGGCGGTAAAGGCGGCCATGGTGTAAGGGAAGTACGGAAGGTGGAGTGTGCGGGAATTGTGCGCGATCGAAACGCCGAAAGCGAAACAAGGATGAAGTTTCCTTGGTGACAGCCGATCTCCATTGAGAGGCCGAAACGAGTGCCGAACATCGTCGTGACTGTACAAAGACAAAAACTGAGACGTTTCGCAGCAGTACTTTTCGTACAGCTCGTGTCTAAAGTCGGCAGACGGGTGTGTCTTCCTGACGTCACTCTTGTAATAACCACACTACACGTTTGGCAGACTAGGTCGAGAGACCTCTAGACACGCAACGCCGCGACCGTGCTTGCCGTACCGTCCGACAGTACACTTTCACAGAGAGAAAAAAACTGGAGGAACGTCACGTCAAATTACACGTCGCGTCTCCTTGCGTACTTCGGCCCGGGGGGGAGCCCTTTCTTGGGAAAATACTACCCGGTATAAAGACAATACCAAGTGCACCGCCTTCGCGCTGTTACGCCTTGATGACCCTGCGCAGCAAAACAAGTCGGTCATCCTTCGTGAACGCGACGATGCGGTCGTGCGGCGGCAGCAAGTCCACGGCGCCGTTTCCCCACAGCACGCCGAGGCACATGCTCCGCTCGCCTCGCGCTCGCAAAACCGTGGTCCGTACCACTCCGAACTTCATCGGTACGTTCAAAGGCACGTACTCGCACGCGTCCACGTTTATCAACCCCGTGCTTGTTTCCGCGTCGTCGAACAACTCCGCGCGCGCGCTTTCGATGTGCGGGTACGCCAGGGTTTGCACCAAGCTCCGCGCCTCTACGGCCATGTTGTTCACGAAATCCGGTTCGTGCTCCATGCGCAGTTCGCCCGCGATCATCTTCCCTTTCCCGAATCGGTGCGGCGCCAGCGCGAGCTTGGCGGTGATATCCACGGTGTTCTCCCCCACCACGTGCATCGGCGCGAGTTCGTCTTTCTCGAGCCACAGCTTCCGGAGTAACAAAATGACGTTCAAAACCCGGGTATCCCGGTGGTGCCCCGCGAGTTTGAAGTTAGCCTGCGTACCGAGCACGATGCACCCGTCGATGGTGTGCTCCGTGATCACGGGAAGTAACACGCCCGGCTTCGCCGCGTCGCCTTTGACGTGTTTGATTTTTATCCCCGCGAACGGCGCCTGCATGTCGTACACGTTTGGCTCGCCTGGAGCGGGAACAACCCCGATCGCAGCCATGATCCCACCGAAGTCGTCCGTTTCGACTTGGTTGCAGAAGATGATCATGGAGCCCGGCAATCGCTGGCTCGTGATTTCCTTAATCCTCGCCCCTAAGCGGTTGGGGTAGGTTTCCCAAACCGGACGCCAGCCGCACACCAGCAGCGTTCGCTTGCGCTTACTGTTCGTCAGCCCGTGCTTCGCGCGGTTGATTTCGATGTCGGGGTGAAGCCCCGCGAGCCTCGCCGCTTCGGCTTGGTACTCCCCAAAGCACGCGTGCATTTGCGGTGAGCACACTGGGGAGGGTCTTGGGCCCACGAACACCAGCAGGTCCTCGGGTTGAATCACGATGTCCATATCGGGACACAACCCGAACCCGTTCGGTTGTTGTTCGTGTTCGGGAAGGCCCGGGCGGACGATTCCGATCATCGCCGCGGCGCTGAACTGTTTCCGCATCTCGCCGAACTTCTGGCCGATGCAGTCGCCCAGTTTGTTTCGAGGCCCGGATCGTAAGTTCTTCGCTTTTCGGCGTCGGATCGCGTTGCCTTCGAAATCCAGCATATCAAGCAGAATCGCGCTCAAACCTGGTTGCGCCGCGCAGTTGAACATGAGCGAGTTGGCGAACCGTGAGAGGTCGATTGGGAAAATAACCCGCCGGCCGTCCTCGTGCGTGAAACAAGCCGCTTCCACGTAATCGCTGGGGTGCGACATCTGAAGCACGATTCGCAAGTCGGGGTGCGGCTGCGCGTGCCCTTTCGCGTCGGTGGCGTACGGGTGCTTGAAAATGACGTGTCGCAACGCCAGGGTGGCCCGTAAGGTAGCGCCGTTGTGAATCGTGCCTTCGCTCTCGTCCTCTTCCACCTGGTCTTCTTTACTCATCATGACCATAATAGCCGCGGCGCGATGCGCGCCCACACGTAACAAATCGTTCACGTCAGTCGGCGACCCCACCCGGCAGATGATGTTCCGTCCTATTTTCGTCCGGCGCTGCGAAATGCCGCGCTCCGCTAACACGGATTCCAACATCTCGTGCATCTCTTCCTTGGTGTGAGTGTCGTTCATTAGGATGATGTTCGAGCTGGCTAAGCTGGTGGACGGGATTTCAAGCAGTCCACACCATTTCCACACCGGCCACAGCCACGGGCACCACAACAGAAGTCCCCCCGACTTGGCCTCGCACGCCATCTGGTGATTGTAACAGAAAAGGGTCAGTCCTGGTGTTGGCAAACAGTAATGTGCCTGGATTTGGGAAAGGCCCAAGGCCGTACCTGGTACTGCCGTCGTAGGAAGCTTATTTGTACCACCACCCTCATCGTGGCTTCATTCCACCCCAGAATCAGGGTGTGGTCCGCCTCGGCGACTTTGGTTTTCCCCGAGCTCACCGCTTCCATGCCGCTTTCAATAGCGTTTGTGATGAAACCGACCACGATGGCGAACACGACGAGGCCGAATAAAACGCAAAACGTGTCTGAAACGAGTAAAAAGAAGTGTCAGTCTTGTGCGCGGGCAACCGCCAGTGCACTTATGATGTATGTAGTAAAAAGTAATAGTCAAAGAGGGGCGGTAAACAGTGTGCCTGGATTTGGGAAACGCCCAACACGTACACACCCACCGCAATCCCATGACCTCCGGGGTGTCGGGATCCGGCCCGCCCGCCATCACGAGCTGCGCGGCGAGATAAATACCGTCCCACATCGACGTGGACCCGTACACCTCAAGCGAAGGGTCCGCTTTCTCGGCGAGAAGGTGCCACCCCAACCCCGCGAGTATGATGACCACACCCGTGTTCACCACTAACAACTGGAACGGGTAACTCGGGTTCGCCGCGATTCTGTTTTCCAGGCCGTACGTAAGCGTGTCCATCGTGGAAATCGGGCTCAGCATGTTCACAGGTAACCCGGCCGCCGTGCGTGCGGCTTCCGCCATCGCCGCTTGCAGGCCCTGGGTCTTGCCCAGGGAAGAGGGTTGGCTGCCCGGTTTCGAGCCAGGGGAAACTTTCCCCGAGTCTTTCGGAGGCGCGGCCATTTTGGGCGAAGCGATCGGTTCCGGGGTGCCGTGGAAGGTCAGTAGGGTGACGAAGAACGGGGTTACGAAGAACGGGGCCGCGAGTTTCGGACGAGCGCGACGCGTGGTGGACGAAGCCAAGTCCGCGGGACAATGGATCGTTCGATGTTGAACGCGTTGTTAACTGTCTGCAACACGGTTATTGGCTGACCTGCTGCGGGATCATGATGACATCTCACATGGTTTGAAAGGGTTTGATCGCAAAAGTGTTTGCGATCTAAATTGCGATCAAAAACGTTATACCTTTCAAACCACTTTGAAAATCCCTTTCGCACTCACGCGCGTTGTTTGTCCGCCTCCGGCTTCGTTTTTTTCCCATCCTCTTTCGTGTTCGCCCCAAACGCGCACCACGCCCCTACCACGAATCCAACGCACGTCATGGTGACCAAACAGTCTACCCGTGTCACCCCCCGTTTCGCCGCCCACAGCGATTTCAGCGTATCACTCGCCCGGTCCGCCCTGCCAATCTCCGCCCGGGCCTTGTCCATACGAAATCGAATCGTCGAATGTTTCGACTGCGCTTTTTCTCTGCGCCACCACGCCGCGGCCGCGCTCGCGTCCTCCGCCATCTCCCGTCCTGTCCTCTCGCGCCACTTCATGTCACTCTCGTGGTATCGCCCGTGGTGCTTGTCCTTGGCTCCGGATGCTTTGTTTGTGTACGTTTCGAACCCTGACCATTCGGATTTTTGCATCGTGTCGACGGTACTTCTTTCCAAGCTCAAGGTGTAGTCATAACTCACGCGCTTGGCCTTGTCACCAAGCACGTCGTACGCTTCCGCGATCTGCGCGAACAAACCGGGGGTCGCGTGCGGATTGGTATCCGGGTGATTCGCCTTCGCCGCGGTTCGGTACGCGGCTTTGATGGAAGACTCTGTGGCGTCTTCGCGAACGCCGAGCACGGAGTACAGGGTCATTGTGTTTTCTACCAATCAGAAAGGTTTTTCCGGACTCGCGTGCCGACTCCAGAAGCGTGGGCGCCCACAAGCGGGGCTCCGTACGACAGGGTCTAACGGCGGCTAAACTCGCCCGCAGCGCGTCCGCGAGTATCGAGCGCGAACGTCCGGAGGGGCACCGCGGTCACCTGGGCATGCTGCCGTGGAAGGGTCCGGTCGCGTGTGTGTCCGCGAGGGCGCACTGTGGGGCGGCTCTCGTTGTGAATCATCGGGTCGGTGCGACCCAAGGGCCAATCACGGAAAATAAAAAATAAAACTGAAAACACCTCAATCGGTGGCCTTCGCCGTCATTGACGGAGCGCGCCCTGGTGGTCAGGGACCCTCAGGTCCCAGCCGTAGTGCGTCCCTCTCGGGTTCTGTTCGGTCCGACCGGGTTCCGATCGGCGCGTGCCACGAAAAAAAGAGCGAGGCGTTTCCCTTGCACCATGGGGCGCGGTCCCAAGAAGGCATCCAAAGACGGCGGCGGCGCCTCCGCCGCCAAGAAATCCAGGGATGACGATGTCGAGTTGGAGGACGGCGTGACCACGATCACGGGCGAGACTGATTCGGAGGACGAAGAAATGGACGGTAAGGGGGACGGGGACGGGGATAGGTAAGGCGAACGCGACCTTTTTTCGTGAGCCTGGCATCCCGTACTTCGTCGATATCGAGCGCGGATCATCTTCGTTTTGGCTTTTTGGTTTGTTTTCCCTTTTCGCTCATCGCGTCCCGGGTCTCCAAAACACCACCCAAAACTCGACGCCGTGACCAAAAAAGAAACCCCAAAAACGACACGCGCTGATGATTCCATATATCTGTCAATCCCCTGACCCACGGGTTTGATGAGACACAACTATGGTGCCCTTCCACTGAGCGGTCGCTTGGGGTTCTTTTTTTGTTCGGTTTGGTTCGGTTGGTTTTGCGGTGAAAGTTTTTTATTTCCGACAGGTGGGTCTTTGTACTAAGTATCAAGACTAAGTACTACACGTTAGCAGTACTACAGTACTACGTGCATCAGTACCAAGTATTGCCGACTGACCCTTTCCACTCAAATTCACCCTGTTTGTAGGATGGACGAGGGCGCCGCGCCTCCCACACGCCCCGAGGTGTGGCGCCCCGGCGTGGACGCCCTTGACGACGACGAGGAGCTTGAGTACGACCCCACGGTTTACGACTGCTTACACGCGTGGAGTTTGGAGTGGCCTTGTTTGAGTTTCGACGTGATCCGGGACGAACTCGGTGACCAGCGGACTCACTTTCCCCACTCCATGTTCATGGTGGGTGGCACGCAGGCGGAGACGGCGGCGCAGAACACGCTGTCCGTGATGCGGTTAACGCGTTTAAAGAAAACGCGACGCACGGAGAAACCGGTAAACAACGACGACTCCGAGGAAAGCGAGAGCGAATCCTCGGACGACGACGACGGCGACGGCGGCGGCGGCGGCGGGCGAGGCGGCGACGGCCCGCTGTTGCAGGTTCGGAAAATAGCGCACCACGGCGCTGTGAACCGGGTGCGGTGTATGCCGCAACAGAGCGCGATTTGCGCCACCTGGAGTGACCAGGGCGTGGTGCAGGTGTGGGACACCTCGAAACAGCTAAACGAGTTGATGTCCATGGTGGACGACGCCGCGGAGGATGCGCGGAGCGCGCGCGTTGGCGGCGCCAAGGGCATGAGCCAAGCCCCCCAGCGCGCGGCGCCCCGGTTCGCGTTCACCGGGCACAAGGACGAGGGGTACGCGATTGACTGGTCCGGGACGAAACAAGGGCGGTTGGTTAGCGGTGACAACAAAGGGGTGGTGCACGTCTGGGAGCCGTCCGAGGGCGGGCGGTGGGCCGTGGACACGAGCTCGTCGTGCGCGGGTGGGCACGGGTCCGGGTCCGTGGAGGACCTGCAGTGGAGCCCTGGCGAGGACAACGTGTTCGCGTCCTGCGGCAGCGACGGACGGGTGTGCGTGTGGGACACGCGGACGCGTGGCAAGCCCGCGCTTGCGGTCAAGGCGCACGCCACCGACGTGAATGTCATGTCTTGGAACAAGAAAGTGAACTACATGCTCGCCACCGGGGCGGACGACGGGGCGTTGCGGATTTGGGATTTGCGGAGTTTTGGCGCTGCCGCCGCGTCCAACGAGTCTGCAAAGTTCGTGGCGAACTTTACGTTCCACCGAGCCCCCGTGACGTCGATCGAGTGGGCGTGGTTCGACGGCGCCATGATCGCAAGCGCGTCCGCGGACCACACCGTTTGCGTATGGGACCTCGCCGTGGAACGGGACGCGGAGGAGGAAGCGGCGGCTATGGCGGCGGAGGGCAACGCAATCGCGCCGGATGACCTGCCTCCGCAGCTCATGTTCGTGCACCAAGGCCTGAAAGACCCGAAAGAAATCCACTGGCACCACCAGATTCCCGGGATGTGCTTAACCACCGCCGCCGACGGGTTCAACGCGTTCAAGGCGTACAACGTGGGGAACGAAGTGGTTTAGGCGTGGTAGTGTGTGGGGCGTAGGCGGGTAGCGACGGTGTACAAAAAATATCACGCTGTCAACTTTTTAACTTTGTCCTCGTCCAATTTCTTTATCCAAAATCCTCCCAACGACGTGTCTCGGTCGTGTCCCCTTCACTCGGCGTGGCGCGGTTTCTGATGGCTTGGATGGCGTGCGGTGGTGTCCCCGCGGTGGCGGATGCGTGTACGCGGGGTGTGGGTTTCGTGTCCGGGTCGGGCCGAGCGTGTCGAGTACCGCGTGGCGCGCAAGTGACGTGTCCGAGACGAGTTCGCGAAAAGCGCGTGCGTCACCCGGTTCATCGCGGCGTACGCAGCGCGGTCCCCCGGGGCGACGACCCCAGCACAACCTATACCTTCGGATCCAAGACACCGCCCGATGACAAACACCGAAGAACCCGACCCCCCCCCCCGTCATTCATGAGGTTCGACGTGGTGAAAACCCTGGTCGTGCCGGTTTCCGAACCGAGGCACGTGTCGCATCTGGAAGGCCGCGGTCCGAAATCGCTGGAGAGTTGGATCGCGAAACCCGAAAACGTGATGAGCGTGGTTTTCGAGGAGGGCGGGGTGGATTTGATACGGAAAGACTTGTGGCGAATTTTAGTCGTGAGGCTGCAGTTCATGGACTGGGAACTGTGCCCGGAGTTTGACCTTGAGGTGTTGCCGTTTAACAGTGTCGCGGCGAAAAACGAAAACGCGGTGCGCATGCGAAGCCAAACGTTGCGGCTGTCACAGAAAAACGAAAAGAAAAATACTAAAAGAGCACCGCCCGGGTTCGCGGGAATGGACGTCTGGAGCGACATAGAGTGCGAGCTTTTCGTGAGGCGAGGGACAGGGGGCATTGAAGACAACTCCCCTGTTTTCGGAACCACCGCGGTGTGCGCTAGTTTGAAAATCACAATCGCCGCGGACGTCCCATGGGGTTTGCGGATACTTCCGTATTTCCAAAGCGCAGGGGAAATCGCGATCGCGTCGAGCATAGACGGGGTGGGGAAAAGCGCGCGGGGAAGAGTGCAGGCGGCGTACACGCAGTGGGCGGAGGACGGGGGCGATGTAGGCGTGAATGGCGTGACGGAAGTTGTCCAAAAGGGAGAGGGAGTGAGGGTAGAGTGAGGGTCTGTGAGAAACTCGTGACATTCACTGGCAGCAAAAAAAAAAAAGCGTTTCAATTTTCGACGAGATGGATCGTGTATTCATCTGCGAGTGGAGTCGCGGGGGTCTCACTTCCACAACCCCCGCGCGCGTACACCGACGCGCGGACCCACACTGCTGTCATGAGGAAAGACACCATTCCCGAAGAGGAACGCGCCATGTTCCCCGTGGACCCGCGCATCCTGGTACGTCGCGCGTGGCGTGTCCTGGACCTGCGCATTCTCGAAACACCGCTGTCACCTTCGTTTTCCTGGTGTCGAAGAGAAACGCCGCGAATCGGCTCGTCCGACACCGCACGCGCGCGCGCGTGGGAACCCCTCCGCGTCTCGACGGAGAAGCGACATCGAAACTAACACACACTTCTTCCTTTTGATCGTTCTTGCAGGCGCACGCGGTGGAAGGCGCGCGCTTGGCGACGCTCGCGGCGAGCCGCGCGAACGCGACTCGCGACATGGCGTTGCCGCCGCCCGGTGGTGCACCCGCCTCGGCGAACGCCGTGTACCGCGAGGAAGAAGCGTTCGCGAGCGTGCACGACCTGGTGCACTACGCCATCATCTCCAGCCCCGCGCAAAGGTAGGGTCGACCAACACCTTTCTCGCCTCCGTACTTCACGCATCCGAGCTTCTCGAGACTCTCGTTCCGAGACTCGAGCTGTCGCGCGTTGCCACGACTTTCGGCATGGCAAATCGCGACCGCTGAGCGCTGACCTTCCACCCTACCGCTCACCCGCAGAGCGTCCCTCCGCCAGGTGTACCACGTGTGCGAAACGCAAGGGCGCATCGCGCACAAACGTACGTCCACGTCTCAATTTCCCCGCGCATCGCGTGGCGCATCCCCCCCTGTCGGACGTCCGACGCGTGAAGGACGCCGCGGTCGTTGTTTCTTCCCTCAGGAATCGTCGTGACCGAACCCGCGAACGCGCGAAATCACAGATGCATTTCGAAAACAAAAATCCGTACCTGACCCTCCCTGTCTCCACACTTACCCAGACGGCGGCGGTTCCCGCCACCTCGTGTGCAACGAGCACTGGAAGTCTCAAATCCGCCACGCCCTTTACACGTCTCCTCGATTCACGCGAGCGATTGATAACGAAGATGACTGGTGCGTGGTGAACAAAAACGCCCCGGCGCCCGCCACGACGACGGTGCGCGTGTTTCCCGCCGACGAGCCGCCCGTCTCGTCGGGCGTCGCGAAAGTTCGCGGCCGCCCGAGGAAACGGAAATCGCCCGACCGTTTGGGCTTGGAAGCCCCGGGTGCGGTCGGCGCGGAGAAAAACACCGCGGTCGCCGCACCAGGGCCTCCGTCGAAAAACGCAGGGCCTCCCCTTCTTCCTCCTTTCGTGGCGCACCTCTCGCAACAGCAGTCGGTGGACAAGGAAATCTGGGAAGGCCCTTTGCTTGGCTCGAAAACTTCCCCCCCCTCGCTTCGGCTGAGCATGCAACCGGCCGCGGGTGCGGAGACCGTTTTGGACATGGACGCGGTGAACGACGAGAACATGACCATCGTGTCCGCGACAGCTTTCGAGTCACCTCCCACGGAAATCACACCGAAATCGCCGCCCCGTCCGCCGTTCGGCGCCGCAAACGCCAAACAAAAACAAAGCGACTTCCCTTTTCGCGGCGTGTCGAAGGAAACCTCTCCGAAAGCGGTGGGCCCTGAGGTGACGAGGAGGACGAGGAGTTCCGGGACGGGCGTTGTGGCACGCCATGTGGCTCCCATGATCACTGCTACCGCGATTCCGGTCGCTCCCGCAATCCCGGTCGCCCCGTTGAGTACTGTTCCGATGAAGACTGCTCCGACGAAGACTGTTCCGACGAGCACCGTTCCCAAGACGAGCACTGTTCCCAAGACGAACTTTGTTCCCAAGACTAGTGCTGCCCCGAAAACAACCGCTCCTGTTCTCCCCTCCCCTCCCGCCCCGGCCGCGCGAACCAGCCCCGCGCGTCCCGTCCGAACGCAAGTACCGTCTGGTCCCGTGATCGTGATGGTGGGCGACAAAGCCGTTGTTCCCGTGGCGAGGGACCGCCGGGTGAACCGCCGCAAACCGCGCGTCGGGCACAGGGCCGGGCTTCAACAAGGTGTCGTCGCGACGTCGCCTGTGAAGAAAATCGCCAGGCGCACCTCAACGCTAAGCAGCTTGTGGGAAGCGGAGCAAAGCGCGGCGCAAGCGTGAGCTCCGCTGATGGAAAGAGGCGCGGAGTGACGTGCTGCTTTCGCGCGTATTTGAGACGATGGCGTGTACCTTGTTTTGTTTCGTAATACCGTGTATTACCTTGTATTGTTACGTATTTTTTCTTGCTATTTCCTATTTGCAAGGCATCTTCACAACACCACAGACTAATAGAAGGTATTTCTTTCGATGCCGTATTAAGAAACCTACTCAAGTACTCGCGACGTTGTCAAGTACACGCCCCCAGGGAAACCCCCTCCACCGCGGCTTGCAGCAGTTCTTTCGCGCTCGGTTTTATGATATCCGCGCTGTAGATAGCGTCGCTCATCGACCGTTGCTCGCGCCACTCCCGGGCGAGCTTTGCGAGCCGCAAGAACCGCTCAGGCGTGCTCTCCTCCAGCTGCAACCCCCCCCCCCCGTAAAACCGCGCGGCGTTTGTTTCGTCGCGCACTGCGATAAATAAAAGAAAGTTTCAGTGTTGTATGCGCAAACAGGGAGGCGGGATTTGGGTAACTGGAAAGGCCCGTACCTTCGTGGTCGCGTCCGTCCCGCCGCGCGGCGCTTTTGTTTCCGGTACCGCTGTTCTTCTTGAAATCCTTCTTGAAATCCTCCAAATCAATCTCACCAGTCGCCCTTTGCCGAATCACCTTCTTCCGGTGCAGCCCCGCGAGCTGGCCGTTTAAGCGACTGTGCGCGCTTTCCGTGCTGTGCCGGTCGCTCTGGTACCCGCGGGTCTTACGAGCGGCGAACGCAGCGTACGCTCTTTTTTCGTTTTCGTCCATGGATTGGAAATCCACGGATTCCCCGTTCCACAAATCGTCGTCGCTGGAGCAGCCGTCGGTAGGACACTCTTCAGCCGCCTCGGCGGCGTCATCGTTGTCATCATCTTCTTTTTTCGTGTCTTCTTTCGTCTCATTCGCGTCTTCGTTCGTCGTCGCGTCGTCCGTGAATTGCACCGCCGCGGGCACCGGCGTTGGCGTCGTGCTCAGCGGCTTGACCACCCGTCGCCGGCGTTTCACGGGCGCCGCGGCCATGGCGCCGAGCTGCGCATCCAGCTTAGCTTTGCGCTCGGATTCTTCCATCGGGCGCATCACGGGGTCGGTGATTGGCGATGAGCGGGCACTGTCACCACCACCGAACGCGCCATCGCCAGCCGCGTGACTCGTACCGGCGTACCTCGCCGCCCAGCGCCAGTCGTGCGCGCTCCACTCCAGGTGATCCGGCAGCTCGACAAAGTCGGAAGCGTCTTCGCTCGTCGCCAGGACTTGGTACGCCTCTTGCAGTTCGTGGAACTTATCCGCCGCGTCGTCCGCCCTGGCGATGTCGGGGTGGTACCGAAGACACAGCTTGCGGAACGCGCGTTTCAGGGTCTTGGGGTCGGAAGCTTCCTGTTGGTGTGGTTTTGGATTGAATTGGATTGGATTTGAGTTTGAGGGTCAGGTTTTTCAGCAGTAAATTTGGTACATCTAAAGTCTAAAGTCGGCAGACGGGTGTGTCTTCCTGACGTCACTCTGTTTACGCTAAAACTCGTAAAGAAAAAACTTCGAAACGTGTCTTCGGGACGAGTTCGGCAGCAAGCGGCTCGTCTGACGCATGACGCGTACCTCTCTTGTTAACCCCATCAAGTCCGCGGCTCGCCGGCGGCCGTCGTCGGTCCAAATCTTCGCCGTCGTTACCACACCTCCGGGTTGTCGTCCCCGGGTCATGACCGGCCCTCGTGGACCGGACGAACCGACGCGGCGGTGCCGATCACACGTCAGCAACTTTTTAGCCGCGTTTTCGAAACAAAGCCACCCGCGTAACGACGCACCGCGCCGCGGTCTGACAGACACCCGCGATGCCGCTGCTGAGCTGAACGCCATCGCCGTCGCGGACGCCATGGCGGCGAAGGCGCGGTGGCGCGGGTGCGCGGAGGCGTCGGGGTCACGGCGCGCCTTTGACGCGCGGCCAAGATTGGGGGCCACGGCACCTACCTGCTCGCAAAGGCCCGCTTCATTTTGAGGACGGCAATGTGCCATCGCAATCGGCCTTGTCCTTCGCCGCTTCGAGAGGCTTCTGAAAAGCGGCCACCGATCGTCGGCGGGCGCGTGGTCCTCCGTGCTCGCAGACTTTCTCGCGCGTCGCGACCGGTCACCATGGCCGACGAACTCAAGGTACGTCCCACTCCTCGCTTCATGCCTCTCGCACGGACGGCTGTGGTACGGCCGCGCTTGTCACAGGGCCGCGCGCGCGTGATCGAAAGCGGGCACTTGTTTCCACGCCGAGATCGACGCCGAAACGCCGCCTCGTCGTCTTCCTGTGGCTGGTTGGTTTGACACGCCGCCGTGGCCCTGGCGGACGTGCGGTACACGGAAACGCTTTCGGGGATGCATACGCGAGTTTGGGTTCCCTCGGGCACCAACACGACACGCACCACCACTAAATGACTTCGTGGACTGACCCACCGTTCCCTTCCTGTGTCACCTCGATCCGTCCAATCGTCGTGTCTCCCAATCGTTCCATTCTAATTCTCCTCTAGAAACTCGGCAACGACGCGTTCTCCGCCGGCAACTACCAGTCCGCGATCGATCACTTCACCTCCGCCGCGGCGTTGGAACCTACGAACCACGTTTTCTACAGCAACCGAAGCGCGTCGTTTGCTGGTTTGGGGGATTTCGAACGTGCGCTGGAAGACGCGAACCGGACGGTGGAGTACAAGCCGGATTGGCCGAAAGGCTTTTCGCGCAAGGGCGCCGCGCTTTTCGGGCTGAAGCGCTTCAACGACGCCATCGAGGCGTACGAGCAAGGCATCGCGTTGGACCCTGGGTCTGAGATTTTGAAAGGAGGGCTTGAAGATGTCAAGGCTGCGAAGGTAAGGGCGGAAAGGCCTCCAAGGCCTCCCGGTGGTATGGGCGGCGGGTCGTCGAGTGACGACCCCATGGTAAGTATTTCCCATTTACCACATTCCGCCAACTGATTGCCCATACAATACTGACATTTATTTTTTTACAATCAGGGAAACATCGGCGCCATGCTGTCGTCCCCCGACCTGATCGCCAAGCTCGCGCTGGACCCGAGCACGCGGGCTTTCCTGTCGCAGCCCGACTTCATGGCCATGCTTTCCGAGGTGCAGCGCAAACCCGATAGCTTCGCGCAGCACATGTCCGACCCGCGGATGATGAAGGTGCTGTCGGTGGCGCTCGGGATCAACGTCATGTCCGGCGCGGACGCCGCGGCGTCCGGGTTCGGGGACGACAAAGACGACGCCATGGACACCGGGACGTTCTCGGCGCCTGACCCTGCGCAGCAGCAAAGCACGCGCCAAGTCCCTCCCCCTCCTCCTGCCAAACCCGTAAGCGGCCCGAAACAGGACGCGCTCGCGGAGAAGGAGCTGGGCAACGCGGCGTACAAGGCGAAGGACTTCGTCGCCGCGCTGGCGCATTACGACGCCGCGATCGAGCTGGACCCGGCGGAGATTTCCTTTTTAACAAACAAAGCCGCGGTTTTTTTCGAACAGAAAGAGTTTGGCAAGTGCATCGAGGTGTGTGATACCGCGGTGGAGAAAGGGCGGGAGTTGCGTGTGGATTACAAGATCATCGGCAAGGCGATGACGCGAAAGGGCAACGCGCTTTGCAAGCTCGATAACTTGGAAGACGCGATTGAGGTGTACGCCAAATCGTTGATGGAACACCGCACCGCGGATACGTTGAAACGCAAAGACGAGACGGAAAGGACGTTGAAGGAACGCAACCGAGTTGCGTATTTGGACCCTGTTAAAGCGGACGCCGCCCGGGAAGAGGGCAACGAGCTTTTCAAGCAACAGAAGGTACGTGTTGCGCGTTTCCCAAATCCGCCCGACTGTTTGCCGACACGAGGCTGACACTTTTTTTTTAAACGAAAAAAAAGTTCCCGGAAGCGGTGGAGCGGTACACCGAAGCGATCAACCGCGACCCGGAGGACCACCGGGTGTATTCAAACCGCGCCGCTTGTTACACGAAACTCACCGCGTTCAACGAAGCCACGAAGGACGCGGAGACGTGTATCAAACTCAAACCCGACTGGAGCAAGGGGTACACGCGGAAAGGACACGTGGAGTTCTTCACGAAACAGTTCGACAAGGCGCTCGAGACGTACCAGCTCGGGTTGAGCAAAGGTACGCAATCGGGGCTTTCCCAAATCATGGACGACTGTTTGGACATACAAGACTGACACATTTGTTTTACAATAAAGACCCTGAAAATGAGGAGCTTAAAGACGGGTACCGGCGAACCGTGCTTGAGATCCAGAAAGGCCAGACCGGCCAGGTCGACGAAGAGGAGATGAAACAACGCCAATCACGCGCGATGCAGGACCCTGATATCCAAAACATCCTGCAAGACCCGGTGATGAGACAGGTGTTGAATGACATGTCCAACGACCCGAAAGCCGCGGCGGAGCACCAGAAAAACGCCATGATCATGGTAAGTACTTCCCAATCACCACATTCCACCTCCCTGATTGCCCATACGAGACTGACACTTTCTTTTTTATCTCAGGCCAAGATCCAGAAACTGATCAACGCGGGAATCGTGCAGACGCGCTGATCGAAATAGTCTTGGGATTTGGGAAATACAATTACGGAGATGGATTTTGCGGCGCGGAGCGGAGCGAGTGACAGTTTCCGTGCACTACCGCAACACGGAGTGCACATCGTCAACGGGGTACAAAGTAGTCCTCGATACATCTAACCGTTACAATAACCGTTACAACGAATCAGTCTTTCGCCAGGACGACGAACAGCGCAGTGGCTTTGGCGAAGACGTTTTCGTCCTTTTCGTCCTTTTTTTTTTTTTCGCCTTCGGTTTCTTCGCCGCGCGCATCGTAGTACGACTCGCCGTCCACTATTCTAACATCGCACCGCACTTTCCTCCCGTCAATGGACGTGACTTTCGCGGTGACCAGCACATGCGACTCCGTTGGCAGTGATTTTATAAAATCGACGGACAAATTCGCGGTCACACCTGGTCCCCGCGCGTGCTGCACGAACTCGCAATACGCCTGCCCCGCCATTTCGTCCAGCAGCAACGACGTGAATCCGCCGTGCGTCATCCCGGGATGGCCCGCGGTCCGCGCGCCTGTTTTCAACACCAACAGCACCGTCTGTTTTTCGCTGTCTAGTAACAACAGCGGGTCGCGAAACGCACCCCCCCCGTGCAGCAACCCGAACACGCTGTCCTCGCCGTGCACCTGTCGCCCGCCCACGCCCCGGTCGCCCCCGAGCCAGTACAAATCGGGCGCGTCTTTGAACCGGGGCGGAAACTTTTCGCGAAGCGTGTTTATCCACGGTGGGGGACCTGATTCGGTGGAGCACGACACCGCACGCGACGTGGACGTCATGGGCACCCTGAACGAGGTGCCGGCGCGCGCGAGATCCCCGAAACGCGACGCGAGCCGAAGCGAAACACCACGCGCGCGCATCGGCGAATGGCTGGCCGAAACACGATACAACGAAACGAAACATGTTAAGAAAGGACGTTTGTGAAATACAACCGGAGTCCGACTGCGGGTCACTTAAACAGACTTTGTGCCATGCTCGCGCTCATGGAGGCGCGTAAGTCGTCGTGTGGCGTCGTTTCCGGTGTTGTGGACAAATCCTCCGGCGACGTGTCGTCGATTTGGTCGCGCCACGCGCGAGTATCGCGGTCGCGCTGCTTTTTTCGCGTACCATCGCTCGGCTCGCCGCCTTTGGGTGTCTCCAAACCGTTGCCGCTCACTTCCGCTCTCGCCACGCATCGTTCCCGTTGTAGTGACCCGATCCCAGTCAAGAGGTTGACTGAATACTCACACAGCAACGCGTCGCCGTTCACCGCGACGATTCGGATACGGGTTTGTTTGTGTTTGCCACCCGTCGGTTTCGCCGACGCAGAGGTGGAGGTGGACGCGCTGGAGGTATCGGAAACCGTTTCCGTTTCCGTTTCCTCCGTCTCGTCGTCGTCGTCGTCGTCCCTCTCGTGTCTCAGCACGCACGTCCCCGCGATTGGAAACCCGCCCTGTGCCGCGGCACTTGCTCGCGCTTCTTTGTGTCCCTCACCGCAAGACGGAAGGTGAACCGTCGCGACGGAATGTTCTGCGTCCAAAACGTCGCTCGCGGTTTTCGCGAAACCGGCGCCGAGCGCTACGCCCGCGAGTCGCGACGTCAACGAAACAGCCGCACTCGCCAACCCCGAGGCTTTCCCTATGATCTTTGATGACAGCCTGTTTTGTGTTTTTTCCTCCTCTTTTTCGTACATACCCCCTTTCCCACCTCCCTCGTCATCAAGTGATTCCACTCGAAACACGTGTACCGTCCCCTTGGCGGACGCGGCGGCGAGGAACGTGACTCCCGGGTGAATTGTTTTGTGCGGGCCAAACGACAACGAAGCGATCGCGGCGCTGCCAAAGCCTCTGCGGAAACTCTTCGTGCATTTCCAATTCGCGCCCGGAAGAAAGTGCACGCGCACCACCGTGCCTTTCGTGGAAGCGGTGGCGAGCATGCGCCCGTTTGGGCTCAACGCAAGCGCCGCGATTGGAGTAGCGTGCGCCGAGATTTCGCACACCAAAACGTGGTTCAAGCAGTCGTGCACCGCCACGACGCCGAGCTGTTTGTGGTTGTTTTTTTCGCATTCTTTTTTTTGCAGCACGGCGTTCTTTCCGCACTTTCCACTTCCCTTCGATTGCCCACTCGGGAGCGCTAGAAGACACACCGGTTGGTTTGTTTCATCCGCGGTCATCGCCACGACGCCGTTTTCGTTCAACGCAGTCGGGATGATGCGCTGCACATGGAGCGTGGATAGGTCGTGCACGAGCGCGCGCCGCGGTTCCACCACCACCAGCGTGTGTTTGTCCAACCGCACGCCCACGATGGTGTCAGCGAAGAAAAGGTCCGCGATGACCTGTCTTGTTGTGGTGTTGAATACTCTCAAACGGCGCGGAGACGTGTGTTGGGTGTCGCCTGTACCAACAACCACGAGCAAGCTGCTGCTGAACAGCATCTCGCAGATGCGCACCGCGCCCATCGATGACTCGGAAAACACGCACACACCGCCCAAATCCAAACTGAAGATCTTCACCCCAACCGTGGTGCCCACCGCGAGGCACGACCGATCTTGGTTGAAGCTGACGCACAGCACCTGGAATGCGCCGTCCGCTCCGGCGCCGCCGGCGCCGTCATTGCGCGCCATGGCGGTGTCTCGAGGAGTGCGCATTCGCGTGGAAGAGATTGAGAAACGTCAAAAAATGAGTTGACGGCAGTTTCCGAACTCTTTCCAGTTCCGAGAATTGGTGCAGGCCCTGCCCTTGGTGCAGGCGCAAGGACTTGACGCTGCGCACCTCGCGTCTCCATGACGCTAGAGCGTGATGAGGCCGCGCGCGCCGCGTCCGCGCGTGGCATAGAGTCACCTGAGGTTTGTATGAGCAAACAGTCACCCGAGGTCGACCCGTGGCTCGGCACGATCCGAAATGACAATCGCGATTATAGTCACGACGGGGGCGGTCCGTCAGATTGGCCCGATGAGTTGGCACGTCTCGACAAAGTGTGCGTCTTCGCGGCGTGCGCGTCGCACCGGTCACGCATACGACACCGCGTTGTGGCCAAGGCGTTTCGGAATTGGCGGTGGCGAAAGGTGGTGGCGAACGCGGCGCGGCGATCGTTGGTGAGCTTTCGCGGGAAGATGGACCACGCGCGAATCACCGCAATCGCGGCTCTTAATGTTTGGAGATGCTTGATGGTACAACGACAGCGGCACGAAAACGAGCTCAGCTTCGTTCGAAACCAAACCGCCAAAGACGCGTGTGCGTTGCGCGAATCCAGTGTCGATTTAATGGTTGAAAGGCTGGTCCATACGAAGTTAAGGGCGGCGCAGCGGGAGGTGGAAACCGCGACCGCCGGCGAAACCGAAACTAAACGACGTTGCGCTCTTCGAGTCGCCGCCGCGGAGCTTGAGCGGGACGCGCACTGCGAGCAGGCTGAGCGAGAGCGATTGCGGGCCGATGTGGCGACTGCGGAGGGTATCGCAGCAGCTAGACGAGTCGCCGAGTCCGTGTCAGCTGACGCGGAGAGGCGGATACGCGTTTTGGCGCAAGACGCCGCGGCGGAGCGGGAGTGGCTCCGAGAGGCGCTTGAAAAGGCGTGGGCCGAGGTCATCGCTTTCCGACGTTTGGCGGGCGCGCGAAACGCGGACGCGAGTCTTCACGAACATTTAGTCTCCGTGGCGGGAAGCGCGTGGGCGGATGAACTCGCCAAGGCGCTGGTGCCGGGTAACACGAATATGCTCGGAAAGGGTACGACGAGTACGTTTCGCGGACACGGTCACGGCGGAGTACTGGCGGTTTCCAACGGGGCGCCGTTGGATAAAACCTCGTCTAACACGAGTCCTAACAAGAGCACGGGGAAGAGTCCTAACAAACGCAAAGGGTCAAAAACAGAAACAGAAACCAGCGCACCACGGAAGGTGTCTTTGCACCTCACGAAACAAACGCAGAACCTGCGTGGACCTGGTGCGAACAAACCGAGTACGGTGGGGCGCGTGGTGGGGCTGGCGCGACGGGATTCGCCGAAAGCTGACGCGAAAATACAACCGCCGCCGCTGCCAGAAGCGACAAAAGCCGCTTGGCGCGCGCCTTCCGGTGCTGACCGCTCGTTTCTGGCACGTGCGGACAGAGAGGAGGACGCAGACGCGGCCCGGGCGCGGGCTAACGCTCGACGCGACGGACGGTTCGGGGATTTATCCCCCTCCACGCGTTCCAAATCGTCGCCGTGGACCCCGCGAAGCGTAAACGTCTCAACGCGCGCCGCGTCGCTGTTGGGGCTGGTGGGTGGGGTTAACGACGAGTCCGCGTTTGGGAAGTTTCTCTCCCTACCGACAGCACCGTATGCGGTTTTGTCCCTCCCCGGAGTTGAACCGGCGCTGTCCGTCGGGTCCCTAAACCCTCGCAAGCCGCGGGCGACGCAAAGCGCGAAAGACGCGCGGAGCGACTTGGCGTGGGAAACCACGCGCGCGCGGTTCGCGTTGTCAAGACAGGCTTTCCAAGCCGCGGTGGAGCAACGGCTTCTTGGAGAGGAGGGTGAGAGGGGGGGGGTAGGTGATGGGTCTACGCATGAACAGGAGACAGACCAAGGGTTACCGTACGTCGTGCAGACCCCTGGCACGCACCAAAGTTCCAAAGGTAAAAAATCTATGTCGCGCGCGGGGTTGACCAACGACGCGGAGGGCGGCGCGCTTGCGATCGCGGCGATCGCGGCGAGGCGGTTTGTGTTGCCTGGAGACACGTCCGATGAGGAGTCGGTCCTTGACGGGAGCGACAGCGACGACAACGAGTGGTTGTTTCGATGACGTGGCGTTGGGAGCGGTGGTGGTTATTCAACAAATGCACACAAAATGAAAACGTTTTACTGTTCAATCCTGAAACTCAATGGCTCATTCACATCGAGTGCGCGCCGCTTCGCGACATGCTTCGCGCGACGCGTGACGCGTTGCGACGCGCGTCTTCGTCGTCGCACTACACGACGACGACCCGACGTCACATGAGCACGGGGAAGAAACCGCTGGATGGCGTGCGACAAGCGGAAGAGATGACCGCGGAGCAGCTGGACGAGCTCTCCGTGTTCAACGCCGCGGGAGGTTTGGTGGGCGCGGCGGTGGGGGGCATCGGGGTGTTCGTGATTGGCGCCGGGGCGACGTTGGGGGTCGCCTCTGGTGCCGCGTCGTTGTTAGGGTACAGCATGAGCTCGAAGAGCGTCCCGGAGGACGCGCCGACACGAGCGGAACAGCAGGCGGAGCTCGATGCGAAAGCCAGGGAGGTGGATGCGGGGAAAAAGAAAAGCCGATGGTTGTTCTCAAGAAAAAATAACTGAATGTCTCGGTGACCTCTGTAATATTAGTCTATTGTCACTCCTAAAGTACCCCCCATGATGCTACTCCCTCCCCCCCCCCATGCTACTCAGTCTCGGCGCCGCTTCCGTGCCATCCAAACTTGTCAACTCCCCCAGCGCCAGCGCTATCGCGCGCGCCGCGTTTTTCTCGGGCAGATCTTTTTCTTTCAACGCGTCTGCAAACGTTTCGTCAAACGCGCGCGCGATTTCTCCAAAAACCGCCCCCGCGTCCTTTCGCGTCAAACCGTCCCCCACCACCCGGGCTATCGTTGCCAGCTCTTTGGCGATACTGTTTGTGATTTCTGTAACAAGCGTTTCAGAAGAAAACGGCTCATCCTGCCTCGCATCCGGTATCGCTTTGAGTTCCCCGGCGCGCGCGTCGCCGCGCTCGCGCATGATCGCAACGAGCTTTTGCCGAATTTCGAAACAGTGCGTGTCCAGGTCGGTTTTGACCCGCCGCGTTTCGGTTTCCAACGCTTCTTTTCGAGCCTGCGAAGGCATTAAACACAACAAGCAGTGCGCCGCACCGGGAAGCACCACGCCCTGTACGAACCGAAGCGAGCGGTGCGTCACCGCGAGGTGTTTCGCGGTTATTGATTTTAACTTATTTTTGTTTTTGTCCCCGTCAAACGTGCCGTCGCAATCCTTCGTCGCCTCCGCGCCCAACACCAGCCGGCACGACCGGGCGTTGAACGCCCTTGTGATTTCCAAGATTCGACGCCGCACATCAGGTGCGAGGTCTGGGGATTGTTTCACTAAAGCGATAAACTCGTTGACGAGCCTGGCGAGCCACAGGGACGACTTCGTGGGTAAGGCGACGCATTGCCAAATTAGATTTTGTTTTTTTTGTGTGTCGTCATCCGCGTCCGCCATCGCTAAGTCAAACTCGAACCCCGGATCCGGCGCGAGAAGCGTGGGTGACGACTCTTCCGACTGTTCCGGAGGTACATTGCCTTTCGGCGGCCTTTCAAACCCAGCGAGTTCGAAAAGCGCTTGAATCGCGTCAGCGGTTTCACCATCCACGGAACCGGCGGGCTCCCACGTTTCCAAAGCCAACTCTTCGTGAAGACGTTTCGTAGCGGCGGCGCTGCGATTGGCGAGCCACGCCTTTGAAACGTTTGTCGCGGCGCCGCGCAGGGACAAGCACTTCCGTCGTCCCAGACTTTCCGTTTTCCGTTGAAACAACACAATCACATCCACGAGCGCGCGGTGCTTTTGAACTGACCGCCAGGACCAAACCTCAGCCGCGGGGTGGTCACCGAATTCAACGTATGGGCAATTAGTCATAACGGATTTCAAACCCAAACCCAAACCTGTCTCGTCGGGCGCCTGTTGTTCCGTAAACGCCGCGAACGTTTTTGACGCGGCGTCCGCGATGAGCCTCGCGGCGTGGAGAGCGGCGGACCCGATCGCGGCCCGTCTGGTCGGCGGCAGTTTAGACGCGGTTGCCACCGCGTGCGACAGCAACGCCAGGACGTTCGCGTCGCGGAGGTCCAATTGGAAATCGCCAAACTCGGATGAAAAGTCGGAATTCGCGACTCCGGAAACGCTTGCGCCGTTGGACGCCGCGGCGGCGACGTGGTTCGAAGGCACGCCCAACGACACACCAACACCCGTAGCGGTACCGCTCCCCACGGCTACAGTTACCCACGACACGCACATCGCGCACCGGGCGAGGTGCTCGTGCGCCGCGGCCGCGACTGTTTCCAGAACCCGGACGTGCACGACGTCGGGAAGGGCGCTGTTTTTTCGCTTTTCAAATCCGTCGCCGACTTTGCAAACCCCGGCGGCTTTAAGCGCGGCGCGCAGTGCTCGTCGCATCGCAAATTCCACGTCCTTCGCCGCCGCTTCACCCCACTGTCGGATCGCGTCCCCCGCGACCCCCCCGTTGCCGACGCTGGCGTGCGAATCGTACTCGTGACTACTCGCACCCGACGCGAGCAGCGCTCTCGTGAGGCGCGGAAATAATTCCTGAGCGGCGTCGCACACGGAACCCTCCGCGGGGCCCAAACCGTTTCTGGATTCACCCCAGTCGTGGGGCCGGTCGAGGCTTGATGGTGATGCAAAAACTCGCCCCTGTCTCGTATCCAAAGGATCGTCCCACGTATCCTCCGAATCGTCCTCCAAATCCCACTCCCCTGCGCTCGGCGGGTGCAACCCCTTCGTTCTCGCCGCCGCGCCGACGATTGCTAAGCAGCTCTCGTTCGATGGCGCCCCTCCCCCGCGTGCGCTCGCCGTCGCGCCAAACGGAACCCTCGCCGCGTCTATCCACTGCGCGCAAATCGACTCACCGCAAGCCTTTTCAATTTCGCGCAAGCTCGCGTCCAGCGTGACGCCGACGCATTGGATATCACATAACAACGAACCCGCGTTGCTCTTTATCCTGCGAACCTCTTGGCACGCCTGCAGCGCCCCGGTGTGCTCCTCCGCGGCTACCAACAAGTGCAAATCGTGCCGCGCGTTTTTTATGTCCTGAAGTGCCAAACAAGTTTCGTAAACGCGCTGCACGTTTCGCCGGTTCGCCTGTTTCGCCGTGATCGAGTTCGCGCAACTCGCAGAAATCGCACAAGCGCTTCGCGTGCACGCCCTCGCCTTGGCGCACACCTGAGATTGTAAAAAGAAATGTCAGTCTTGCATATCGCGATGTATGGACAAACAGTCAGAGGTAAGACGTCCCTTCTGGTACGAGTATATCGCGTGTATTGGACGATGTATGGACAGCAGTCACCGTAATCGATCTGAACAGTCAGAGGTAAGACGTCCCTTCTGGTACGAGTATGGGCAATCAGGGAGGCGGAACGTGGTGGGTGGGAAATACTTACCACCTGCGCCTTCTCCACGGCGTCCACCAGGTCGTTGATCAACAGCGCCGCGGCGATGAACTGGTTTTGTTTGCGTTCGACTTTGTGTATAAGAAGCGTCTCCACCACGTCCAAGTGCCGCGCCAACCGCGACTGCAGCGCCGACTCGGCGCAGCGTTCCTCGCAGAGTTTGTCCGCGTCCGCGTCGGAAATGTGTTCGTGCTGGTGTAATCGCAGCTCGTACCGCCGTGATACCAACGCTGCCTGCGCGCCGTTGTTCAGGTTCGCGAACATAGGGTCACACACGAACGCGTCGCCGCACACCGTATGGAACACCTCCGGGTCTTGTAGCGAGAACTGTTCTTGGAAAAATAACGACGGCACGTCCCTCCACGAATCGTCGCCCGGCGCGTCGTCGCGTCGGGACGCGCCGGCGGTTTCCGGGGATGAAAAACCCGGGTCTTCCACAAAAGAGCACCCGGCCGGTTCATCCCCGGTCTCGCTGGCACTCGTGTCACTCGTGTCATCGACGCCTTTTTTGTACCGGTAAGCGCTCGAACCGATTCGGCTTCGTCGAAGGTACGGGTCGAAATCGGAGAGCTCAACCTCGGGAAGCACGCCTTGTTGCAGCGGGGGTACGTGGTGTGGCGTGACGAAGGACGACGACCCGACGCGCACTCCGGTGCTCACGAAAGGCACCCCCACGTAACTCAAAAGCGAGCTCCAGGACCCGTCAACGGTCGACCCGGGACACGTGTCCCCGCCCCGTCCAGGCCGTGGATCCGGTTGTAACGCGGACGCGACTTGATGCGAGATGCGAATTCGAAGCTCGGTTTCCTCGGTTGGGGACAGACCGGGTTGGGTGTCGGGGGTATCAGGGTCACCAAAACGGCCAACGCCGCCGTCCCCGAACCACCCGCCGAGGGACGCCATCGCGGCGGTGTCTCCACACCGCGCGCCGCTCCCACTGGAAACACGAGGGACGCGGACATCGGAACGCGCTGAATCTCGTACATTCTGAAAAATTGCCGAAAGCCGTGACTGGCCAAAGTGCGCCAAAACGATTTGCGGCGCTAAGCTTCGCCGCACTCCTTTCGGCGCCACCGCACGTCCCGAAAGAGCACCGACTCGCTTGCGGCGAAACTACCATGGTACGTCTGGTGTTTCGTTTCCGCGCTTCGGGGGGAACGCCGGAACCCGCCGAGCCACCCCAAGCCTCCACCCTCGCACTTTGGATCTGGCGTTCTTCACGAAGGGGAACGCGAATCCACCCATCGTGTTTCCACCGCCCAAGACCCTCCACCCACCGCCCACTGACCCACCCCTGTTCCTCGTGAAAAACTACAACTACCCCACCCTTGCCCCCAACCTCTCCCCACCAAAACAGGCGTCCCGTCAGAACGCGGACCCCGAAGAAGAGGGCTGGGAAAGAACCGATTTCCCGGTGGTGTGCGAGGATTGTTTGGGGCCGAACCCATACATCCGCATGCAAAAGACGGACTACGCCGCGGAATGCGCTATTTCCGGCCGGCCGTTTACGGTTTTCCGGTGGCGACCTGGTACGGAAGCGCGGTACAAGAAAACCGTGGTGTGCAAGGAAATCGCGTTGGCGAAGAACGTGTGCCAGGTGTGTTTGCTTGATTTGGATTACGGCATCCCGGTGCAAGCCCGCGACGCGGCGCTCGCCGCAGCGGGCGCTTACAATCCCAACAGCGACGCGTTACTCGGCGCTAAGTCTGACGTGAACATAGAGTTCCAAACTGAACGCATCGCGCAGCGCATTGCGAATGGCGAGGACGTCACGGAAGACGCGAGTCTGGCGGTGGCGGGCGCGGGTGGTAAGCAGCGGGCGCACGAGATCCTAAGCAAGATGGCGCGGAAGACGCCGTACTACAACAAAAACAAAACCGCGATTTGTTCCTTCTGGCTCAGAAACGCGTGCACCCGCGCGGATTGCCCGTACCGGCCCTGCAACGGCGACACGAACATGCCCGAGCTGCAGAGCTCGGCGGAGATGCGGACGCAGAACCTGAAAGACCGGTACTACGGTAAGGGCCTTTCCCATTCATCACGTTCCGCCTCTGCGATTGCCCAGTTCCGAGACTGACACGTTACTTCTTTTTTATCGTATCAGGCGTCAACGACCCGGTCGCCAATAAGATGATGGCGCGCACGGAGGAGCGAGACGCCGCGGCCAAAAAATCCATGGAGCCGCCGAGTGACACGAACATCACCACTTTGTATGTAGGCGGATTAGACGAGCGCGTCACCGAGGACTCCCTGCGGGACGTATTTTACCAGTACGGCACGTTGAAGTCGGTGAAGGTTCTTTCCGCGAAGAAGTGCGCGTTCGTGACCTTCGCGGATCGCGCGGGCGCGGAGGCGGCGGCGAAACAAGCCGGGCACGAAGTGCACGTCGAGGGGCTGCGGCTGAGGGTGATGTGGGGCAAACCCGCGGGTAGTAAGGGGGATACGAAGGGAAAGGGAGGTGCGGGTGTTGGTGGTGCAGGTGGTGCCCCGGGTTCTAATGCCCCGGGTGCTGATGTCCCGGGTTCGAACCCGACGAATCCCGACGCCATGCAAATGCCGTTTGCGCCGCCAAACGGCAAAGGCGCGTACCCGAGCATGGACCCCAAAGCGCTCGGGTCGTACGCCACTGGTGACGGGGAGACGAAAGCGAAGTAGCGTGACTTTGAATTAACTGGGTTTTTATGAATTAAAACGACCGTGTGCTTTCATACAGATGTCCGATTTTTCCGTGAAGTACTCCACTTACTCCTCTTCCTCGGCCCGCAGTTTTTGCGACAGCGCCACCCACTTCGTAAGCGTTTCCCCCCCCAGTCCCTTGGCATGCGCTTCTTTGCACATCGCCACGCCTTCCGCGACGGATTCCGCCTGATCCGCCGCCGCCATGGCGACGCCCGCATTGAGCATCAAGCAGTTCGCGACCGGTCCTTTCTCCCCCCCCAGGGCGTCCATCAGCATCTGGGCGTTGAGCTTCGCGTCGCCGCCCGCTAGGTCGGACAACTCGCAAAAGGGAATCCCCACGTCCTTCGGATCGAAGGAGTAGGTTTTTATCCCCCCGGGGGTTACTTCCATCACGCTCGTCGGTCCGCACGGGGTCATTTCGTCCAAGCTCAAGTTACCCACCGTGGAGCACACCACTAAGGCTTTCTTCATGCCCAGTTTCATTAGGGAATCGGCCATTAGGGGCATCAATTCAGGGGTGTATACGCCTACCAGGGCGTACTTGCTCGACGCCGGGTTCAGCATCGGGCCTAGTAAATTAAAAGCCGTGCGTACTTTCAACTTCTTCCGCACCGGCGCCACGGCTTTCATTGATGGGTGGTACCGTGGGGCGTACATGAAGCCCATGCCTACCTCCTTGACGCACTGTGCCACGCCCTCCGGTCCCAAGTCAATCGCCACCCCGAGGGCCTCCAACACGTCAGCGCTGCCGCACAGTGATGACACTGAGCGGTTGCCGTGCTTCGCCACCTTGGCGCCAGCCGCGGCGGCGAGAATGCACGACCCGGTGCTTATGTTCACCGTCCCGGCGTCATCCCCGCCGGTGCCCACGATGTCGAGCACGTCATCCCCCGCGAGTACCGGGACACCCCGCGCTTTCATCGCCCGCGCCAACCCCGCCATCTCCGCGCCGGTTTCGCCTTTCGCACGAAGCAACACCAGGAACGCGGCGATCTGCTCGGGCTCCGCATCCAGAAGCGCGTCCATGGAGGCCTGCGCTTCTTGTTCGGAAAGATCCTCGCCGAGACACAGACGCTCGATCAGGGACCGCAAATCCACCCCAGAGGCGCAGCAGTGCACCGCGCGTCGCGGCGTGGCGACCCGGGTGGTCAGACCGACGCGACCGCGACCGTGTTGGCCCAAACGCACGGAACTCGGAATCGAGGCGCGGATGTTCACGACGCGGGACGGCCCGGGGGTGGACCGGGCGAGAACGGGCGTCGTGGCCGGGACGACGGCGAACATAGCGGCCATCGGTGTGGTGTGTGCGAGCGCGAGGACGCACGCCTGCGCGTGGAGGAATGGGGCACGGACGAGCCAATCGATCGTCGATTGCATTATCCTAATCTCGAAGCTGCGAGATCCGCACCTTGGCAGATCCCGCGTAAAAATATAGTACAAGTTGCCAGAAAGCCATCGCTCGTCTTGCCTCACTCAGAACGAGTCGCGCGTGGCGACACTCACGACTTTGTCACGTCGCGGTCAGTGCCCGGGTTCGCGTCTTTGTCGTCCCACACGCGCCGATCGCGATGTCCTTCGGCATGCCCAGCCCTGGCGCCATGAACGGCGTCCCTAATCCCAACCGAGATTTCCAAGTCGCCAATCCCCCAAACGACGGCGTGAGTTCCCTTTCCTGGTCCCCCACGCAAAACTTCCTGGTTGCGACGTGCTGGGCGTACGACAGCGACAACGTGCTTTGCTACGAAGTCCAGGCGAACGGTCAGGCGACGCCGAAAGCGGCGCAGCAGCATGACGCCCCGGTCCTGTGCAGCGCGTGGAACCACGATGGCACTGCAGTTTTTTCGGGCGGGTGCGACAACCAGGTCAAAAAGTGGGACCTCGCCACGAACCAGCACACCCAGGTTGCGCAGCACGACGGCCCGGTTCGGCATTGCGTTTGGATCTCGGAAATCAATTTGTTAGTCACGGGAAGCTGGGACAAGACGCTGAAGTACTGGGATACGCGGCAACCCAATCCGGCGCTAACGGTGCAGCTTCCCGAGCGGTGCTACGCGCTGTCGGTGTCGCACCCGTTGTTAGTGGTCGGCACGGCGGAGCGGCACATCCAGGTGTACAACCTTTCGGACCCGCAACGGCCTTATAAACAGCTCATGAGCCCTTTGAAGTACCAAACGCGGACGGTCGCCGCGTTTCCCAACAAACAAGGGTACTTAGTGGGGAGCATCGAAGGAAGGGTCGCGGTGAATCACGTGGAGGAGAGCTTGGCTTCGAAAAACTTCACCTTCAAGTGTCACCGGGAGCAGGCTGACATATACTCCGTAAATGACATCAAGTTCCACCCCGTACACGGCACCTTCGTCACCTGTGGCAGCGACGGGGTGTTCAATTTCTGGGACAAGGATTCGAAACAGCGGCTGAAACAGATGGTACGCGAATTGGGCTTTCCCAAATCCAGGCGCGACGTTTCTGCCGCCCCTCTTTGACGTCCACCCGTTTCAGTCAACGGGTGTACGGGAACGCTAGTAGTAACGTTTACTGGCGTACTCGCGCCTGTTACGAATATATCACATACGCACTGTTTTACCGAATCTGGTGACTGTTGGGAACGCTAGTAGTAACGTTTACTGGCGTACTCGCGGCTGTTACGAATATATCACATACGCACTGTTTTACCGAATCTGGTGACTGTTTTTTCATACATCTCCCCATACAGTTACACTCTGCGACTGACCCTTTTCCTTCCAATCACAAGGCGAAAACCAACGCGCCGATTCCGTGCGGCGACTTCAACCGGGACGGGTCGATTTTCGCGTACGCGGTTTCCTACGACTGGAGCAAAGGTACGAAGCCAAAACGACCCCTTTCAACGAGTCAACTTGGCGATGAAAAAGCCCTTTCAACTCTGATTTGCTTTATTGCATTTCCCACGCTCCGCCTCTGCGATTGCCCATACAAGACGTTAACCACTTTTCTTTCTCAATCGCAAGGCGGGTCGGATCCGATGGCGTCCAGCGGGCAGAACAACATCTTCCTGCACGCGGTGACGGACACAGAGGTGTCGCCGCGGCCGCCGGCGGCGCGCACGGGAAGGAGGTGAGAGGTTTCCCGGTGACGACGAGTTTAGGTGATTCCGGAAGTACTGTCGATGAGTGACGAGAGTTTAGGTGATGAGATGAGCTTAGAGCTTTGTGTAGGGGGAAGGCCGACAATCCCTTGATGCGCAATCGACGCAATTAGTTTCAATCGCGCTTCTCGTCTTTCAAACCGGACGGTAGTTCTCCCTCAACCCAATCGCTGACTGGCCACCGGTCGCACCAAGTCGTACCGTTCACCGAGTTTCTCCGCGGCGTGCATCGCGGAGCCGAAGGCGGCGGCTTCGGTGACTAAATACCGCAGCGCGTCAATCGGCGTGGCGTGCACCGCCGCGGCGTGTGTGAACAAGAGTTGCTGCGATTTTTGGGACCGAGACGCGGCACCGGACTCGCCGCGGTGCCGCGTGTTCCGGGACACGCCGAACAACGCGTCGACGTGGTCGTCAAGAATCACGTTTGTTTCCTTACCCGCGATTTGAAACAAATCGAGTCTCAAACTGCTGTCCATGCTGCGAATCAGCGCGGAGAGGGACGGAGGGAGTTTCGAGTTTTGCGGGTTTGTTTGTTGGCCGGCGCGAGACGAGACGGAGGACGACGCCCTTTCCAACGGGGTAACTGGGTTTTTTGTGTCCGCGTCGTCAAACGCGCGTTGTTGGCGCGGGCGGCGCGAGGATTTCCTGCCGGCGCCTTCGCCGTCGTGGTCGCCGCGAGCGTTCGCGGTTGGCGCGTCGACAAACCGGACCGAATCGTCCGTTCCGAAACGAAACGCATCCAGCTCATCAGCGGTGTCCGCGATCCAGTCCCCGATAGAGGCGTGGTGGTTGTTTCCGTTACCACCGCCCGCGCCGGCTTCCATCGCCGCGACCCGCCGCCGCCGCCGCGCCCGCACCGAACGCCACGACTCTTCCGTTCCATCTAAACGTAACCACGCCGTGGTTTGCGTTTGCGGCTCCACCCAGTCCCCCACGGAGCGGGGGAACGCGGGGAGGTTGCCCGGTCGTCCAACAAGGGCGTTGCGGTTGGATAGCGCCGCATCCGCCATCTCCGCTTTGCCCGGCATACCGCTCTCGCCCCTGGATGCGCGTAACCACATGGACGCGGCGTCGCTCCTGCGGTTCAAACCGGTTCGCGAATCGGGACGCAACTCCGGACCGTCGCCCACGGTACCGTCCGAGTCGAAAGACCCACCGAAACCGTCGTCGAAACCGTCAAACCCCTCCTCATCCCCAAACCCCCCCGCATCCTCCCGGTGGGTGAAGTTCTCAAGCACCGCGCACTTTTCAAGCGCGACCCTAGCGGAACACGCTTTCAGAAAGTACCCGTACTGCGCCGAGCGCTTGTAGATTCGCGCCAGGGACGCGGATTGCGCCAGCGATTGCGCCGCCGCTAGGGCGTGCGGCGTGCCTTCCCGTCGCAAGCCTTCGATGGAATGCGCCGCCGACCGCGCGTCCCTCACGATCTGCGTGAGGTGGTCAAACACAAGGGTTTCGCTTCCATCGGGGAGCATCTCTTTTAGTAACCGGTTTGATTTTTCCGCGAACCGTCGTCGCGCGCGTCCGGCGCTAGCGTCCCCGCTCCCCGGCGCCTCTGAAACCGCCCGCTCCAACCCACGCGTTACTTCGATTTTCCCCGACGACCCGGTGTGCCGAGCGTGCCTTCCAGATCCAGGCTGCGCACCACAAACACGTGTCCCTTTGGTGTACTCCGAAGGGTCCACCACCAGGGGAACCCCGCAGGCGTTGAATTTGTGCGCTATCGATAGGTAAAGCGCGTCGCGAGTCTCCGCGGAGACAGCGGCTCGCTTCACAATCGCGCTCGCGTGCGCTAAATCGTCCGCCAGGGTTCTGTCGGCTGGTAGCCCTAAACCCCAAGAATCGTCGTCACCGCCGTCCAGGCCTTCCATCTTCCAATACTGAGGGTTGGGATGGCACGGATACGGGGGCCGGTGGAGTCCGCCCGCCGCGCGCAGGTCGAAGGCGAAAAAATCAAAGTCGAACTCGGAGTTTGAATCCGAATCCGAACCCGCGGAAGGAAACGACGTAGAGTCGAGGGGGGGCGTGGGGGGGACGCGCGGTGACGACGACGACGCGGCTTCAGACGCGAGGGCTCGGAGCTGTTGTCGTGGGATTAGGGTGGGATAGCAGAGTGGTGCGGCGGGAGTTTGTCAGTACGGGTGTTAAAAGAAAAGCAAGATTTGCCGAAAAAGTTTCCCTTTTCGGGTTTTTTTGTTTTCCGACACGACCGCGGGGGGGACGGACGCACCTGGTCCGCGAGCGCTTTGTCGAACGCCAGCGGGTCTGCTTTCATGATGAGCTCCAGCTCCGCGCCGACCAAGGTTTTCACATCAAGAGGCGCGACTCTGCCGGACGCCGCGGCCGCGTCCCGGGCCCGGGCCGCGTCCTCGTCGTGTTCGGATGAACGCCCTGACCACGCATCTTGCGAGGCGTGAAGCACGGTTTTTCCCCGCGTGCGTTGGACGCCGCGCCGGACCCCGCGTTGTGACGGTGGGTCGAACGAGCTTCGCGTTCGACATCGCGAGGCATCACCTACAAGCGGTTTTCCCCGCGAGCCTGAAGAGTCATTGACCAACCTCGCCAAGAGGCACGGCCCCGCGGTCGCGAGCGCCGGGCACGACATGAGACGGGCAATCTCAATCTGGTCGCGTGGATGCTAATCTGCTTTTCCCGAAAAGTGTCAACGACGTACGACGGCGTGCCAAACTCACGCGCGACAATTGGAAGTCGCCAAAGGGATTCGGTTTGTATCACGCAAGGCACGACAAGATCTGTTTCGAACCGGAGCCTACTTGCGGACGTCGTGTGCGACGCACTGTGGGTCTCATCTTGGCCGTCTGGTGCATCGGACTGTTTCGGAAAAATTATTAACGGGCGGATAGGACTGACACGTGGAGTCGCTGTTTCCATGTGAGCCGCTCCCGTCCATCATTGGTGTGTCGCGCCATGAGCGCCCTCACGCTCGCCTCCGCGTTCGCCGCGGGCGCGCGCGTCGCCTGCCCTGTGTGGAAGGGAACACGAAAACGAGTTTCATGCCGCAAAGAAACTGGGGCACGCGGAGCGCTTGTGGTCCTCGCATCGGTTCGCGACACAAATTTCGACGCCGACACTTCGATCGCGTCGACATCCTCATCCAACGTTTCGCGAAGACTCGGTCTCGCCCTCGCCGTGACCGCTTCTGGTGCACTCGCGCTCGGCCTGGCCGAGACATCACCAGCGTTAGCCCTGGGTGCCGCGTCCGGTCTGGACAGCATCATAGAGCTGACCCCCATGAACTTCGCAACCGAAGTGGAGTCCCCAAACGCAGGCCGGGTGTTCGTGGAGTTTTACGCGCCGTGGTGTCCGTTTTGCCAGAAACTGGAACCGGTGTGGAACGGGTTGCCTGGGAAGCTGAGGGAAAACAACGTGGCGACGAAAATCGCACGGATGAACGTGGACACGTACACCGACTACGGCGCCGCGTACGGCATTACCGGGTTCCCTACGTTGATGCTGTTTCAAGACGGGAAACCGATTGGGCAGAAAACCGGGCTCATCGACGAGCGCACCGCGCTGAAATACGCGGGAGTTAAAGATGATTCAATCGTCGCGAACTTAGGCCCGAAACCGCAGATGAACTTAGTTCTGAACGGACCGCAGGTAGACGCAGCGCTCGATGACGTGCAGGCGCTGAAAAAAGCCGTGGAACTGATACCCGCGGGTGAGGCGAAAACGGACGCGGCGTCGCGACTGAAAGCGCTCGAGATTGCCTTGAGCAAAAGAGCGCTTTGAATAGTCTACTCATTTTACTATTTTTAACCTTTCGCGTTTTGGTCAAACTACTACTTTACTTTATAACCCATACTTATACTCCTACATACTCATACTTCTCCTCACAACTTCTCCCCACCACTCCTTTGCCCCACCCGCTTGGCGTACTGCAGCAGCACAAGCCTCGCCGCGGGTGTTACGCCCTGTAACCGCCCGAGTTCCCCTATTGTTTCCGGTTTGTGTTTGGTCAAGGTTTCCACATCTTCGTTGCGCAGGCCGCCGATTTTCGTGTAGTCCACGTTTCGGGGAAGAAACGCGCTGATACGATAAAAGCCGAAAGTGTCAGTCTCTCGTAACGTGTATTACGTAAACAGTCAGAGGTATAGCCGTCCCTTCTGGTACGAGTATGGGCAATCGCGAAGGCGGTACGTTTACATGGGAAAGGCCCTTACCTTTCCTCCGAGTTCATTTCGGCCACGTCCCGGGCCTGCCTGTCCAGGTACGGGCGGTAGAAACAGTCCGTGGAGGCGGATTCAAGCGCGCTGCCGTCTTGTTCTATTACGTGTCGCAAAATTTCCGCGGCGCGTTGGAAACTCGCATCGTGCGGGGACGGGATTTCGTGCGGCTCTTCATTTTCTTTTCTCGCCGACACGATTCGCGTCGCCGCGGTGACCACGTCAAACGGACACACGTTCGACACCGCGAGCATGTCAACCGCGGAAAGGTGCCTGCCGTGTCTCGCCACCGGCGTGCTTTTCAGCAAACCGACGACTCTCCACTCGTGCGGCGTGCGTTTAAGCAAATCCAACCCAATTAACGCGCGGTCCACGAGTTGCACTCGTGTCTTCGCGACCGCCGCTCTTTCAAAAGAAACCAGCCCCAAACTCACGCCGATCGCCGACAACCGGACGTCCGCGTTTTCGGGGCGCACGCTGAGCCGCCGCTCCACTCGTGACGAGAACATCCGGTACGGCTCACTCGCGCCCCGTCGTGTCAGGTCGTCCACCAAAACCCCGATGTACGAGTTGTCCCTTCGGAGCAACGCGCGAAGGGACGAGGCGAAGGTTGATTCTCCTTCTAATTCTGAAGTCTTTGAAGCGTCTGAATTCATTGAAGCGGAGTCCGCGGCGTCCAAAAACCTTCGCCCTTCGTCGCCGTGTATCGCGACCCCCGCGGCCGCTGCACCAGCGACCACCCCCTGCGCCGCCGCTTCTTCGTACCCGGTGGTGCCGTTTATCTGCCCGGCGAAGAACAACCCGTTAATTTTTTTAGTCTCCAGCGTCACTCTCAACTCCCGCGGGTCCACGAAGTCGTACTCCACGCCGTACCTGAGGTTGGGAACGAAAAGGGTCAGTCTTGTGTGGGCAAACAGTGTTGGGATTTGGGAAACGCGACGCGTACCCGGGTTTCAAAACCTTCACATTTTCCAAACCCGGAATCGTGCGGAGCATCGCTTCTTGCATTTCCGGTTCCAGGGAACACGAAAGCCCGTTTGGATACACCACGTCCGTGTCAATACCTTCCGGTTCCAGCCACACCAGGTGGGATCGACCGGGAAACCGCCTGACCTTGGTTTCAAGGGAAGGGCAGTACCGTGGGGACGGCGCGGAGGGAACACTTGAAGTTCTGTTTTTATCGTACCCTCCGTTCGTATCGCCGTCTCCACCTTTGTCTTCGCTTCCGTCCGCTTTACCTCCATCCGTACCACCATCTCCACCTTCTCCACCACCTGCATCAGAACCAAAGATCTCGTCAAACTCCACCGCGGCTATTTCGTGCGGCGACCGAGGCGCGCTCGCGACGATCAACTCGGTTTCGGTCGTCGTGCGCGTGGCGTAGCACGGAATCTGCGGTGCGATTGGTTTGAACCGGTTGTCCTTGCCAGGTTTCGACCCGTTCGCAAACGCGAACGGCGTCGGCGATGCGTCGCCCGGCTTGCGATTGTTAAAAGGAAGTGTCAGTCTTTCGTAATGTGAGTGAGTAGATACGGGCGGACAATAGGCAAAACAGGGAGGCCGGAGTTTGGGAAAGGCGACGCGTACCTGTTTCGTTAAGCGCTCGTCGCTCCAGTCAATCGAGGTGCCACACAACCGGGGCGGCGTGCCTGTTTTCATCCGTCCCATGGTGAAACCGGAGTCGTACAAGCGCTTGGAAAGCGAGTGCGCGGCGTTTGTTGCGGTTCGGTCGGGCTTTTCCGTCAGCGACGTCGGCACGCGTCCCGCCACCCTCGGCGGTCGGGTGCCTACTCGAATCACGCCTCGAAGGAAAGTTCCAGTACACACCACTACCGTAGGGGCTTTCAGTGTGGTGCCGTTGTCCAGGGTTACTCCTGACACCTTGCCACGCCCATAACCTTCCGACTCAGAGGTCAAGGTCAAATCCCGCACCGCGGCGTCGACGACGACCAACCCGCGCGCGTCGCTTAGTAAGCTTTGAATCGTTTTTTTGTAAAGCGTTCGGTCCATCTGCGCCCGCGGTCCGCGAACCGCCGGGCCCTTAGTGCTGTTCAAAACTCGGAACTGGATCCCAGCGGCGTCCCCCGCGATTCCCATCAACCCGTCCAGGGCGTCGATTTCCTTGACCAACGCGCCTTTCGCGAGCCCGCCTATGCTCGGGTTGCAGCTCATCTCGCCGATCGTTTTCAAAGGGGACGGGGTCACGAGCGCGACGCTCGCGCCCAAACGCGCCGCAGCGGACGCGGCTTCCGTTCCTGCGTGACCGCCGCCGATGACGATGACGTCGAAATCGCGATCGGTGGGGGTGGTCCAGGACACCACGTTTCGGAAGGACGTCCCTTGGGGACTTGTACTCGTACGCACCGCGGACCACCGACACAAAACCAACGCCCTCCATTCGCGTCTCGAGTTTTCCAGCCCCGTCCCGCGCGAACCTCGCGACGCGCGGGCCACCTCGAAACCCGCGCCCAATTGGCGGCGCCACATCGTGACAGGCACGCGCAAACGGCGTCCTACTCGCGCGAACCCGAGTGAAGCGAGGAGGGGTGATGGATGGCGAGATAGAAGGAGAGATGGAGAAATAAAAAAATGGAGAAAACAGTTGCAAAAAATCAAATGGGTGAAGAGTTGTGTTCATCATTAATACCTCCCCAACCCTACTTACCGCCAATAAACCCGGACAACACGGTTGCTTACTTGGGCGCCTTGGAGGCTTTGATTCCCGCGATCGCGGCGGCGTAATCGGGCGAGTTGAAAACCGCGGACCCGGCGACCAGCGCGTTCGCGCCGGCTTCGATGACCTTGTACGCGTTCGCGGGGGTCACGCCCCCGTCCACTTCGATCCACGGGTTCACCCCGTGCGCGTCGCACATGGCTTTGATCTTCACGATCTTGCCGATCTGGGACTCGATGAAGCTCTGCCCGCCGAACCCGGGGTTGACGGACATGACTAGAATGAGGTCCACCTCTTCGATCACGTACTCCAGGCACTCGGGGGGCGTGCCGGGGTTCAAAACGACACCTGCTTTGCACCCCAAGTCCTTGATCATCTGTACGGTCCGGTGCAAGTGGATGGTGCTGGTACCGGGATCCGCGTGGACACTAATTATATCCGCGCCCGCTTTGGCGAAATCCGCGATCCGAAGTTCGGGCTCGACGATCATGAGGTGGCAATCAAGAACCTTGTCCGTGATCGGTCGAAGCGCCGCGACGACCAACGGGCCGATGGTGATGTTGGGCACGAAACGACCGTCCATCACGTCGATGTGGATCCACTCCGCGCCGGCTTTGTCCGCGGCTTCGACCTGGGTTTTGGGTTTTGTTAGGGGGTGGGAGAGACGTGGGAAGGAAGGTTAGGCGCCGTGGGTAGATCGCGTAAACGAAAAAAAGAAATATCTCGGAAGGTGGCACCTTTCCGGACCCTCGGCGGTTTGCTTTATCCACGATCGGCGGGTCTCGGGGGTGCCTCGTGCTCGCGATTGCGGATCACGCCGGTCCTGGATCACGGCGCGATCGACAGGTGAGCTGTTACTACGTTTGGGTAACTACTACTCGGACCCGGGAAGATGCGTGGCATGGGGTTTACACTTCGTCACGTACCTCAGCGCCGAGGGTGGCGAAGTTGGCGGACAGGATGCTGGGGGAGACGATGACTGAGTTCTTATCGCACTTGTCCACGCGGGCGTTGGCGCTGACGCGGAACGCGGCTTTGGTGTTGACCGCGGTGCGCTTGGCGGTGACCCGCGCGCCGGCCAGGGCCTTGCGCGCGAAAACAGCGGAGTTGGCGGAGATGGCGGACATGGTAGACGGAGTGCGTCGAGGGAGTGGGCTCCGTTCGGTGGAGGAAAACTGAAAGGTTTTCTGGCGAAAAGCGGTCGGTTGCACATTTTCTCTGATTTTTTCGACGCGGTTCGCGTCTCGCGCTTCGACTCGCTTTTCCCGGCGCCTTCCCCGCGCGTCCCCGACAGTTCGTTCGCGCGGTTCGTCCTCGACGACCCATCGCCACGCCCACGATGGCTTTCTCGCTCACCATGTCCTCCGTCATGATCGCGGCGCCCTTGAAGGTACGTCGAGGCCCTTGCCAACGCGCGTCTCCGGCACCGAAATCGGAACCGCTTTGCTTCAGGGTTAGGTCTACGTCGATTGGAACGGCGCGATGCGGTGTGCGCCGGCACCGGCAACACGCGTTGACGCGACATGCGACGTCGCATCCGCGGTGGCGACGGCTCGACGGCGACACGTGTGGTGTCAGAAAGACACCGCAGTCGCACGAAACGAACCAGGTGGCCACGCGTGGACCGCCGCGACCGCGCGCCGCGACCGGCGCGGCGTGCACGTCATTCCTTCGGATAGGCCTGCACCTTTTGCGAGTCCTTTTTACAAATCATCTTCGCCTACGCGTCTCTGACCTTTCCACTCCGTTCCCTTCCCTCCCATTTACCCCCCCCCCTCCAGGCGCGCGCGGTGGTGTCCCGCAAAGCCGCGCGCGTCGCGCACGTGGTCAGGGCCGCGGAGGGCGACGAGAAGGCGGCGGCGGCGCCCGATGCGCTCGCCGGCATCAAACCCACCAAAGCCAACGACTTCAAAGCCATGAGCAACGACGATTTGCTGAAAGAAATGACGACCGCGAAGAAGATGCTGTTCGAGCTGCGCATGAGGCAATCCACCCGGAAGGAATACAAAGGACACCACTTTGGGATTTTGAAAACCAAAATCGCGCAGATCCGGACGGTGAAGCGCGACCGAGAAGTCGCGGAAGGCGTGACGAAGCGGGATTCGCGGAAAATCAAGCGCGAAGAGCGAAACGCGAACTTGTACCTGTAAGGAGGTACTTTTCTTACGCTCAGTGCAAGTACCTGTAAGGAGGTATGTAGAGGGGATAGTGTCGTAGCGCATCATATTTTTTTAAAGACACATACATTAGCAAAGTAAAGGTAACTCTTAAGTACACACTCGAACTACTTCACAAAAGGATTGCAACGTCTAAATCGTCAAAAAATATGAACCCCCTTATTACTTCCCGTTGAACAAGTTCAGGGTGTCCCTCAAAATGAGGAACATCCCGCTCCCTAGCAACAAAAGCACGCCGGATGCGGTGATGCTCTGTTCCACCGCCGTGGGGAGCTTTTTACCCCCTCGAAGGGCTTCGATCGCGATGAGGAGCAGAAATCCACCATCAAGCGCCGGGAGCGGAAGAATGTTCACCACGGCTAGGTTGATGTTTATGACTGACGCGAACTGGTACAGGCCTGTTAGGTCTGACCCCCGCATTACCTCAGCGCCCACCCCAACAATCGCAATCGGCCCGCTCACGTTTTCCTTTGCCTTGTCGAAATCGGAAACCAGCGAGAACAGGGACGTGGCGACGAGCACGGTGAGTCGCGTGAACTCGGTGGTCGCCAACTTTACCGCTTCAAACCCGCTCGCTTTTCGTTTCTCTATAACAGCGTTCGCCTCGAGCTGCGCCCCGATGCGCCCCTCCCCGGACGGTGCCAAGGACGGCGTGACTTCGATTTTCAGCGACTTTACGGAAGGCGCGGTTTTGTTTGCGGCGTCCAAATAAACCGTGCGATCGACGTCCAGCACCACGACGTCGCTTCCCGATGACCGTACGGAGTCCACCACGAACGCCACGCTGGCTCGGTCGGGGGTAAGCACGCGGCCGTTGACTTTCGTTATGACGTCACCTTGCAGTACCCCATACTCCCTCGCCGCGCTTGTTTGTGTTAAATTAGTCACCCTCACGCCGGGCGCGTACGTCTGCGTGACCAGCCCCACGGTGTTCACTTGCACTAGCAAAATGGAAAGCGCGAAAACCACGTTGGCGGCGACGCCCGCGCTTACTACGATCGCCCGGTCTTTCGTGGGGCGGTTTCGTAACAAATCAGGGTCGTCCTCCGGGTACGGACAATCCGGGTCATCATCCGGAAACGCCACGAAGCCGCCGAGCGGGATTAAACGCAACGAGTACTCCACCTCGGGGCCTTGGTAGGAAAGAAGACTCGGGCCGAAGCCGACGGAAAACTTTGAAACGTGGATGTTCTGCGAGCGCGCGGCGAAGAAATGCCCGCACTCGTGCACGAAAATGATGGAAGCGAGCACCACTATAGCTTCCGCGGTTGACGCGGGGCCGTCCAGTTGCAAGCCGCTGCCGAAAACCCCGGCGCCGCCCAAGGCGAGGCCGGCGGGGAGCGCGCGCTCTGTGATGGGTTTGAAAAAAATCGACACCCCACCCTGAGGAGGCGTCTCCGCCGACGCATCTCTCGACCGGTCATCGGGCGACGACTCCAACCCCGATGCCGTTTGTTCGGTGTGCCCGTCCTTGCGCTGCGACGCCCCGGGTCTTGCCGCCCTTTGTCTTGTGTCACTGCCTCGGGTGCTGGCGAGCCCTTTGGGGGTCACGTTGGCACGACACGCGCCCGCGAGACCGACGCGTCCAAGTCTCGCGAAAGCGATCGTCGACAACGAAGTCGACGTGGACGCGCGAGTCACGTGACTGCACCGGCGCGGTTTCGCAACCACGACGGGACGAAGCACCAAACCCGTCAGCGACATCGTCACCGCGGTCGCGGCCATCGCTTGCGTAACGAACGCGAGCGGGGCTTTGATGACTCCGGAAGGCAGAGGAGCCTTGCCTTGGCAGCCGACGGCACCTTTGATGAAAGTGGTGCTGGCAAACTCGTCAAGCAGCTCTTCTCAAAAGTCGTGGATTCGGATTTTGAGTTTTGTGCACGTTTCTGGGAGTGACCGAAGGGCGTTGTTCCCCACCACTCGCACTCGCACCCCGCGGCTTCCGCACACCTCCTGGAGGTGTGCCCAACGCCACGTCGAGCGTCGGAGGAGGGCAGGTACACGCCCCAGCACCGGTACCCTGACTCGCGGTTCCAGAAACGGACCCGACCGACCCGGCCGCGGCCATTGTCGAATTTTCGCGCGAAAACCGTGCGCGCGCTGACGTTGCATCTTTGGTTTTTTGAAGCTCCCTGCTCGTCGCCCCCATGGCGACCCCCCCCCCCCGGCGCATCATCGGCGCCAAGTGGGAGCTTCACGACCAAATCGGCAGAGGCAGCTTCGCGGTGGTGTGGAGGGCGAAGCGTGTGTTGACTGACACGGAGAACGAACACGAGGACGCGGGGGAGACGACGACAACCGAGGCGGGGGCTGCCTTGACGCAAGAAAAAGAATCCGACGACAAAAGCGATGCAAAACCAAACCAAAACGGGTGGGTCGCCGTGAAGGAAATAGCGACGTCGCAACTTTCGAAGAAGCTCCTTAGGAGTTTGTCCCTTGAAATCGACGTTTTACGGAGCTGCACCGATGAAAACATAACGCGACTGATTGATATCGTGCAGGACGACATGAACCACCCGGGGTACGTGTATTTAGTCCTGGAGTTTTGCGAGCGCGGGGACGTGTCTGCGCTTTTGAAAGAAAAAGGCGCGCTGCGCGAAAAAGACGCCCGCTGTTTAACCCGGCAAATCGCCAACGGGTTGTTCGCGATGCGGATGAGGAACTTAATTCACAGGGACTTGAAACCGCAGAACTTGCTGCTGACGCGAAGTGGTGAGAAGACGAGGAGGACGACGGAGACGAGGAAGACTATTGAGACAACGGGCACGACGGGCACGACGGAGCCGATCAACACGAGTACGGGCGGTAGTCTCGCCGACGACGACGACGCCGACGATTCCTCCCTCGATTCCCCAATCTCTTCCTTGACCCTGAAGATCGCCGATTTCGGCTTCGCGCGTGCCTTGGACCCGGAAGCCGAGATGGCCAGCACGCTTTGCGGCAGCCCCCTGTACATGGCCCCCGAGATTCTCGGGTACCAGAAGTACGACGCGAAGGCTGATTTGTGGAGCGTCGGGGTTATTTTGTTTGAGCTTCTTTGCGGTGTGCCGCCGTTCACCGGGCGAAACCCGATGCACTTGTTGCGGAACATCGAGCGCGGCGACGCGAAGATCCCGGCGAAGATCGCGAAGACGCTTTCGCACGAGTGCGTTGATTTGCTTCGCAACTTACTCCGAAAAAACCCAAACGAACGCATGGAGTTCACCGCGTTTTTCAACCACCCGTTCGTGGCGACTGGGACGGTTAACGGAGGAAGAGGTGTTCCCTCCGCGGGTGGACGGAACGAGCCCGTTCTTCGAAACGCGTTTCCGACAAACGCGTTTGAGACACAAAAAAATGCACTTTTAAACTCCTCGGATTCCGACACCGACGTGTTCGACGAACCGGGTGGGATCGCGATTACCCGAACCCCGGGGGGCGGGGAGAGGCGCGGAAACACAACAAACGGAGATGGAGACGCGATTCGCGGAAACGATTGTATGAGCAAACAGTCAGAACCCAAATCGTCGATCACCGGATCTTGGAAAAAAGGGTTCGCGGGCGCGTCGCACGGGTTTTCCCTTCCCGCCGGTAAGTTTTCCCATTTACCACATTCCGCCTCCCTGATTGCCCATACAACACTGACACTTTCTTGTTAATCGTATCAGGGAACTCGCTGGAGAGGGCGTTTTCCGGTGCGTCCACAGTGGCGAAAGAGGCGGGGCAGTGGCTCGGATCGTCGCCGCTGGGAAGACGCGCGGGTACGTCTTTTCAAAAGTTCATCGGCGCGTCAAAGCCCCGGTTTGAAGGGTTGCACTCAGAAAGCGCGGGACGCGTGGGTAACGAAATCGGCGCCGAACACGACGAGGAGTACGTCTTCGTGGACCCGAGGGGGTTCCGAGACGGAGGTGCGCTTGTGCTTCCTCCGAACGTGTTTCCGCAGTCCGAAGTTCTTTCACCGCGACCCGAGGGGCGCGATGTCGCGGGTGACAAACCAAGCGCGGACGCGGTTACGTCCGACGCGCTTTGTTCCGTCGACGTCGAAAAAAAAAAGACGTTACACTCGAGCGCGCACCCGAGTTCCGGCAACCGAAGACCCCAATCGCAACACGCGTACGTCATGTCGCTGGAGCGCGCCGCGCGCGTGCTTAGGGACGCGGCTGGCGAGCAGTGGGACAAGGGCAAACGACTTGACGCGCTCGCGATGTCCGTCACCGCGACGGCGGCGCTTCGGCGCGCGCGAGCGCTGGTTTGCGCACACGGAGAAGAAGAAGGGCTTTTGGGAAGGGAATCTGTAAATTTCAAAAACGTGGATTTCAACCGCCTGGACGCCGCGTACGTCGCGGCGCTGCGACGCGCTGAAACTGCGTTTTCGTGCGTTTTGGAAACCCAGCCCGATGCTTCCAACGACCAAATCGTTCCGAACAGCATGCGCTGTGTGTACGACACCGCGCTGGCGTGGGGCCGGGCGGGCGCGGCGGAGGCGCTGGTGGGCGAGTCGGGCGCGGCGGCGTCCAACTTCGCGCGCGCCGAGTGCTTGCTAGAATTTTTGCTCACCGAAGGCCCGGACGGGTTCGGAATGGACGACACCGAGGTATCCGTCCACGAAGTGCCGCGTGATGCGTGGGCGGGGCGGCATCCAGATCGCGACCGCGTGGCAAAGTTCGCGACCGCGTTGGCGGTGAGACGTGCGGCGTGCGCGGACGGGTAGAACGGAGAGAATGGAGAGGTATGTATTATCAGTGTACCACCAGTACCTTTGACGAGTTGCTTCGAGGAAGAATAGATGCTCAACGACACAAAAGTAATCCAAAGGATTGTATAAATAGTACAAAAACAAAAACAAGTAGTCACTCACTGGTACCGCACGACCACCACGCCGTCTGCTCCGTCGCCGCTTTGTCCAACAAGCGCGACGCCGCCGCCGCCGCCGCTGTTTTGATGCCCGTCGCACTTGCCAAACAAGCAAACCGGTTTCGCGTCCCCGCCCGTCTCGCTTCCGGCGGAACACCCGTTACCGTTTTGCGGGTCCGGGTCGCGTACACAACAACCCCCCCCCCCCCCGTCCGCGGTGGGCGCGCCACTGGTTGAAGCGATGATGGCGTCGCCCGCGAAATCCCTCCAGTTGCCGTAACCCAACACGCCGGTTGCGTCGTAGTTACCGTGGCTCGCGGCGCCCGCCGCGCCGGCGTTCGACTCGCCCCAGCCTCCTTGCACGGAACTTGTCGCGACGTTTGAGGCGCCCCCCCCGCCTCCAAGGGCGGTCACCACGATCGTGGCGTTGGCAATTGCACCGAATTCGGATTGCCCGCCGTCTGCGCCACCAGTTGAAACCGCCGATGACCCCGTACCACCCGCGCCGACCGTGATTTGAAACGTGGCGCCCTTTGAAACGTCCACGGTCGTGATTGTCACGAAACCGCCGCCCCCGCCGTTGGCGCCGGTCGCGGCGTTCCCCAAACCCGTGCCAACCGCGCCGCCGCCGCCGCCGCCGCCCACCACGAGTACCTCCACCTTTCGCAAGTCCGTGCGCAAAACCGTGAAGGTTTCGTTCATGGTAAACGTGTGCGTGGTGAACCCGTCCACGAAACGCACCACCCCGCCCACCGCTTTCAAGCCGCACTCGCCGGTATCGAAACCCGCCGAGGACAAGCACGCGCTGCACTCCGCGGGCTCGGGGGCGTCGCACCCGTCGTAATTTGCCCACGCGCCGCACGGCGCATCCGACGGAATCGCAGGCGGGGACGTGCGAGCGTGCGGGTCAATCACGGCCGCCGTGACTGCGGTCGCCACCCACGATCCCGTCGCGCTCGCGGCGTGGCCGAAACCGCTCGCGTCCACCTGTTCTCCCACTCGGTCGAGGGGCAGCCAGATCAATAGGAACTCGGATTTGGGCGGCGCGCACACGCCTTTCCCGGTTGGGAAGTGGGGCGCCACCGCGGCGGAGTATACTTGGAAATCCGAAAACGAAACCGTGCTCGCCCCCCCCGGGCCGATTGTGAGTCCGTTCGTCACCACTTGAAGAAGCGCGAGCGCGGGGTTCCCAACCTCCACGGTTTCCCGAACCACCACGGGGGTGGTTCGCCATGCGGTGGTGCCGTCTCCGAGCCGGCCGTCATCGTTGTTTCCCCAACACACCATGCTTCCGTCTATCAGCGCCGCGCACGCGTGCCTGGCACCACACGCAACGTTCGTCGCCGACGAAATGCCTGTAACGTTAACGGGTTCGTTTCTACTGCCCGTGCCGGTGCCGTCCCCGAGCTGGCCGTTCGAGTTTAGCCCCCAGCACTTCACCGAGCCGTCTGTAAGCGAAGCGCAGGAGAAATTTTCTCCAGCGTCCAAGCTCACCGCGGTGGTGATACCGGAAACGTTGACGCCGGTGTATGAAACCCCTGGGTTTGACCCGTGCCCGAGCTGGCCGTTCGAACCTTTCCCCCAGCACTTCACCGAACCGCCCTCGAGCAAAACGCACCCGTGGGACTGACCGAGCGCCAAGACGTTTGTCGTCCCGGCGACGACGGCGTTCGTAACGGGGGCGCTTCTGTCCGCGGCGGTGCTGTCCCCACACTGGCCGTAATCGTTTTTCCCCCAGCACATCACAACGCCACTTTCGAGCACGGCACAGAAAGTACCCGGGTACCATCCACCAAACAGCTTTGTAACCGTCCCGGTGATGCCGGTTACGTTGACCGGGGCGAGTCGGTTCGTACCGACGGTACCGTCCCCGACCTGCCCGTCGCCGTTATACCCCCAGCACCGCACACCGCCAGCCTGTAGCGCGGCGCACCCACCGATATTCGCGGCCGCGACACTACTCACCACACCGGCGGTGAGGCCGTCCACCGGGACCGGGGCGTTTCTGTTTGTGGTGGTGCCGTCCCCGAGCTGGCCAAAATTGTTTTCCCCCCAGCACACCACCGAGCCATCTCGACGCAACGCGATGGTGTGCTGGTTTCCCGCATCCAAGGTGGTCACCGTCCCGGCGGTGATACCGACAACCGCGGTGGGGCTCGATCTCGCGGCGTTGGTGCCATCGCCGCTACTGCCACCCGAGCCCCAGAACACCACCGCGCCGTCCGACCTCACGGCACAGGTGAGATAAAATCCAAGGCCCATAATGGATGTCGGGGTAACGGACCCGGAATCCACCCCGACGCCGCCGTACCCGTTTTGGTACGGGTAATCCACCTCGGAGGAGGAAACCCTCGCGACGCCGTTTACGAACAAACGCCACACGCCGTTTTCGTTGTCGCGCTGCACGGCGAGGTGGGTCCATGTATTCGCGTCCAGCGCGTCGTCCACGGAAACGCTGGATGATTGATCAGATGCGTTGTAAACCAGGCGTAACCCGAATTTGGACGCGCTCAGGCTTTGGACAAGGTTCAGGCTCCAGTTGTGGTTCGTGAACACGTACGGCAATCCCGCGCCCGCCAGCTCTGCCATAAACGCTCCGTCAGCGCGGTACCACACCTGCACGGTGAAACTTCCTTCGTACATCTTGGCCAAGGTGTGGGAATCATCCACATGTACCATGGAATATGCGTTGGCATTTTGCGCCGTGAGATACGCCGTTAGCGACGGCGCCACAGGGTATTTGCCGTACATGGGCACGGGTCCGAAATGTGCCCTCCTAGTGGCGAAAACGCCGGCGCCGGGAATGGAATCCCTCACCACGGACCCGCTCCCCTCGTCAAAGTTAAAGTGATGCGTCGGTTTTGGTACGTACCGGAAATCTGCCATGGCAAGTCGCCCCACGTTCTCGCTTGAAAGCGCGACGCCCGCCCAAACGGTGAGGTAAGAGACGGACCCGAAAATCGGGTAGGACGTCAGGTCACCCATCTTCCACGCCGCTTGCGGCAAAAGGGGCAAAGCGCACGGCGCCTCCGCGGTGCCGACTGAATTGCCATAATAAATTCCAGAAACCAACGAGCCGTGTCGATACATACTCACGTGCGAGCCGTTGTACGTCACGACCGTCTCCTCCGGCCCAACAGCACCGCCGTGACTGATGAACATCACGCCGCAATTTCCAATCGTGATTTCCCAATGAACAGCGACGTTGGACGCGAAGGTTTTGATGTCAACGATTCCAGGCATGGACAATATACTCCCGTATCGCGTCCCAACCGCCGGCGGCGTTAGATCCGATCGAAAGCGGATCGTAAACGCGTTCGCGCCGCCCAGGGACAGGTCGCCGACGGATGACATCTCCCTCGAACCGTCAAACACGGCTCGGTTCGAATCCAGGGGTGGGGAAAATCGGGTACCGAACGGAACCGGCTTCGGCGATTCCAAATACACGGCGTGATGCGAAGCCGTGGTGGAGAGTAGCTTGTTCGCGTAATACGAAACGTCGTCCGAGTCGTTTGAAGGCGCGCAATCGCCCGGGAACCCGCCGCCGGCGCCGCCGCCGCAATGCGACCATTTTTTATCCCTCGAACGCGCCAAGGCGTCGTGATAAGTGCCGTACATTTCGGTGCCCGTGGAGTTCCAGTCCACGAACAGTCGTTGGTGCGCGTCGAAGGTTTCAAAGTCAACCACGCGCACGTACGCGAAATCCAAACCTCGCCAATCAACCCGGATGATTTTGTTTGCGGATTCGCGAAACGCGTCGTTGAACCGCGCGGCGGACGCCGCGGCTGAACTGTACGCCACGGGAAGCCAGCGCGCGGTGGGCGTCGCGTTGGGACACGCCTCAGGGCCAACCGCGCTGACGCACCTCTGGCGATCGGTGGACCAGCGGCAGTAATACGGCTTCGCGTCGCACCCGGCGATGTCGTACCTCGCGCTTTCACAATCTAACTGACACCCGACTTGCCCGGGGTATTTGCTTACGCGTTCTGTGTTCAAGCGCGCAAACGCGCCGTCGATACCGCCGGGCAGATGCGCAAACGCGGGCATCTCGGTCATGGCGACCCAAAATAAACCGGTTGGGTCGTAATCCACGCACGCGTTCACCGCAGCCACGGTGTACGCGTCCGGCGACGCGGCGCACCCAGTCGGGTTTAGTTCTTGCCACCCGCACCGCGCATCCGCGACGCACGCGGTTTCGTTGTTCACGTTGTTGTTGTTGAAACACACTTGGTCGCCATACGCCTCCAGCTCCACAAGTTTCGCGTACGGCCACGGCGCGCCGTCGTGGTCAATCGCGAGTTGCGCGATGACCTCGTGGCTTATTCCGCACGAGTACGTTCCGTACAGCGCGAGTTTGTAGTTGTACCCGCAACGAGAATCGGCGTTGCAAACTGTTTCGTTGCTGTTGTGCGCTTGACAATTGTCAAACTGCGCGGATAAACCGTATTCGTTTTTGAAACTCTCGCTCTCGACGATTTCGTTGTACGACCAAACCTCGGCGTACGACGCGAAATCCCCCGCGCCGGTGGCGTTCGAGGACCGGCACTTGTCATTCCGATACCCGCACCGCGAATCGGCGTCGCACGAAGGTTGGTCGTACCCCGATTGCCCACAATGCGCGTCAACTTCCCACGCCGCGCAGTACTCGGTGGGGGTGGGCCACGTAGGGTACGAACCGCTGAAGGAACCGCTACCATCGCCGACTGCGTAGTTTGGGAACCTTCCGGTGACGTTCGAGGACAGGTCGTCCCAGTCGGTTTGGAACGCCGCGATTGCGAGTAAATCTTTGTCACCGTCGGCGATGGAAGACACGCCGCACGAGATCACCACGTCGTACGTGCCGTACTCGGACACGTACTGGCACTGATTATTATTGACGTTGACTTCGCACCCCGGGCGGGTCGCGCAATCGGTCATGTCGTTCACCGTCTTACAGTAATATTTATGCCGTACGGACTGGTCGTACGCGATGACCGCGTCGCTCGCGTTGTTACCCACCAACCAATGCTCCGATTTGTACGGCATCGGTTTGCACTCGTTGTCCGTACCGTTGTGAACGGTCATGCACCCGTCGTTCCCGTCGCATCCCGCGTTCGAATCGCACATGATTTCGACGTCGTCGAACCAACCTTGTGTGACGCCATCCCAATCCGTTTCATACGTGTTAGTGTTCAGAAATCCGCACGCGTGGTCCTGTTGGGTCATGCCATTACTTGAACATTTCGTGGCGTCGCACATCGTCGCATCCGCATTCGCGCCGTCTCCGTTACACGTCGCGTAGTTCACCCACGCGGCGCAAAACGTCGCGTCGGTGGGAAAACTCGGGGTTTGCGCCCGGGTTCCCGTGGCGCCCACCAGAAAGAGCAGCGCGAGAGTTCCAAAGGACGCGGAACCGCGAACCGTTCCCCGCGAAACGCGGCCGCCGAGGCGCGTCCGGGAAACACCCATGTCGCGTCAGTTCGGTTCGGTACTGCCGCAGGGGTTGAACACGAGGACGTCTTGCGATGCAATTGTTGCGACAAAAGCACAAAACACGGGTCGCGATCTGCGGAACGCGGAACGAGTCTTCCTCCGCGCACCGCAGGGACGTGGCGCTTGGCGTCTGCGACCGCTACCGCCCGCCGGACTGGCGTGACAAATGTTTGAACGGTCCCTGCCAGACGTGCTCGGGTGTGGGGAGATGCATTTCGGGGAACACGTGCATGTGGCCTTTCGCGGGTGACATCGAGAGAAAAATTCCTATCGCGCCACACGCTGATTGGCGCCACTGGTGACGTTGAAGCTTCATCGGTTAACTTCTTTGGCGACGAAGGAACACGATTGAACCACACTTGTGAGCGCTCTCGTATCGTGCTCCGACGACTCTTCCGAGGCTACCGACACAGCCGTGGTGAATGTGTGCGACGATGCGATAGCTGCACGCGGGCGCACGTGGAATCTCTGCGATACTGTCGTACACGAGACGCGATGGGACGAAAACGGTGCTCGCGTGGAAAGGAGAAAAGCAGGTGTGTGGAGTGCACCCCTTGCCCTCACGGCAAGGTGAATATCTTCTGCGCGGAGTGCAACCCCTGCCCCCATGGCAAGGTGAAATACGACTGCGCGGAGTGCAACCCCTGCCCTCACGGCAAGCTGAAAAGCGACTGCGCGGCGTGCACCCCCTGCCCCCACGGCAAGCGGAAGAGCGACTGCGCGGAGTGCACCCCCTGCCCCCACGGCAAGCTGAAACGCAGCTGCGCGGAGTGCAACCCCTGCCCCCATGGCAAGCTGAAATATAGGTGCGCGGAGTGCAACCCCTGCCCTCACGGCAGGCTGAAAGGTAGCTGCGCGGAGTGCACAGGGTGCCCTCACGGTAAGCTGAAAGGCAACTGCGCAGAGTGCACCCCCTGCCCTCACGGCAAGCTGAAATGCAGCTGCGCGGAGTGCACCCCCTGCCCTCACGGCAGGGTGAAAAGCAACTGCGCGGAGTGCACCCCCTGCCCTCACGGCAGGCTGAAAGGCAGCTGCGCGGAGTGCACCCCCTGCCCTCACGGTAAGCTGAAAGGCAACTGCGCGGAGTGCACCCCCTGCCCCCACGGCAAGCTGAAATGCAGCTGCGCGGAGTGCAACCCCTGCCCCCACGGCAGGGTGAAAAGCGACTGCGCGGCGTGCACCCCCTGCCCCAATGGCAAGCTGAAATATAGGTGCACGGAATGCAGGAGAGACTGTCTTGAGAGATAAAGACGAGAAAGGCGAGTTTTCGGTCGCCCATCCTCAAATTACAACCCTCTAGTTCCCAACTCCTTCCCGCGCCTCACGGCACCGTGATGATCTCGAGCGTATCCCCCTTTTCGTGGTCGGTCCCCCTCGTTGTCCCCCCTTTCCGTTCGCCTTGAGACAGGCCAGGGTACACTCCGTGGACCGCGGAAAGCGCGGCGCGGAGGTTCGCGTTGGTGAAGCGCGTTTGCAGCAGTTTCGGTTTCGGCGTCGGCGCGCCCGTGGTTTCCACCGGCCATGGCCGTTTCGGGGGAACGAACTCCTGGAGTTGTAACGACACGAGCGCGGTGGCCAGGACGTTTCGTTGCAGCAAAGAGACGTGTTGTTCCCTTGTGGCGACGAGAACCGCCGAAAGCGCGTCGCGCGTCGCGTCGCAAACGCGTCCGGACTCGTCGTCGTTTGCGCTGAGCGTTTGTGGAACGAGCACACCGAGCAGCCCTGTGGCCGTCTCCACGCAGTTCCCAAACTGCGAGGTCTGGCGAGCGCACTGTTTCGTCAAGTAGGCGACGCACAAAACGCCCGCGCCGCCGTCTCTGGTCAGTTCGTCCAAACACGTTTGGTGTTGCGCCAAAACTGTGAGCGCGCTTAGCGCCGCGAGGGACGTCGACGGGTCGTTCCAAGGCGGCTCGCCCGGGGTGAAGACGTACCGCGGTTCGGAACTCGGTGAGGGATTATTTTTCTTCTCGTCCCACATTCCATCCGGGACCCGCGCCGAGACGACGCCTCTCGCGCGAAGCGAACGCCAATCGCTCTGTGCGAACGCGGTGGACGTCGGCGACGCGGCGGGTGACGTCCGCTCGCTCTGCGTCACGGTAGTTTCAGTGTTATCCAAGGTAGTAGTCGTCTCCACAGCAAGTTCGTCGTTTCCTGTGACCCCGGCATCCGCCTGACGCCCTCCGTCCGCCAAACTTCTTCCGTTTGGAAACCGTTCGAACTGCTCGGGAACGGATAGTTTTTTCGCGTCGGTTTTCTGTTTTTTTTCGTCGGCGACGGACGCCTCCGCGGTTTCATCCGCATCGCCGCCGTCTGTTACACCTTCAACCTCAACAGGTACGTCTGGAACCACCACCGTTTTCTCGGTGTCAACCCGCGATTCGTCGTCGTCGTCGTCGTCGATGCGCGTTTCGTCGTTCGCCGCGGGCATGGTTTGGTGCAGTAACGTCCACGTCCAGGTCGCGTGTTCTGTCGCGCCCGCCCCCGACTCCGACTTACCGTGCAGCGCGTCTTCCCGAACAAACGCGTGCGTACACATCGCGGTGAACAAACGCAACGCGGTGGTGACGAACTCGGGGCCTGTGGACGGTACGGTCAGCTGGGTTTTTGTGTCCGTCTCTTCGCAATTTTTTGTGTCAATCGTTGTCCCCGCGCGGTTTGTTTCGGTCGCATCGCCCGTTTTTGAACTTTTTGTATCGCCAACCCCGAACGCGGCGGCAAACACGTCATCCCAGGTGTCGTCCGTGGTGTCGTTTTGCAGCTCGACTCGGTCCGCTTTTGGAAGCACGTGTTTGATATCGTCAAGCAACCCGTTTTCCAAACACTCCCTCGCGCTAACTGGGCAAACAGTCACGAGTTTCGCCAAAGCCTCGCCCGCCGCGATTCGCGTTTCGCGTGCGACGAAACCGGGGGCGCGCAGAAAAGCCTTCGCCATTATTTTTAAGGAACGGACCCGAACTTTGTCAACGGGCGACGCCAGCGCCATCTCCGAGGTGTCTCCCACTCGGTGCGCCACCAGTTGGCCGAGTAAATTCAAACAGGTGGACACTAGGCGTGTTGCGGGTGCACTTCGCGCGCCGCGGCGGTCGCGAGCGTTTTTGTTGCTATTTTTTCCGTTTTCGTTTTCCTCCCCATCCGCACCCGTGTCGGTCCCCTCCTTTGCCCCGTCCCCCCCGTCCTCACCTGTGCCCCCAAAACCCTCCTCTATCACCTCCAGCAAAGCCTCCGGAAGGTTCCCACCGGCCACGCAGCAAAGCGCGGTGCGTCCGTGTCCGGTTCTGGAAAGAAGAGTGATGAGCCGTATGGCTTTTACCCTCGTGGCGTCGCCGACGCCGTGTTCGTTTTCGTCTTGTTTTTGTTTTTGTGTCTCCTTTCTTTTCTTTCCCGGCCGCGCCAACTCCACCAGTTTGGCAAGGTCTCTGTGGAACACAACGGGCGTGTTTTGGCCGTTGGCGTGCTTGACGTGCGCCTCGCCGCCGCCTATCAACACATCACTCGCGCGCCAGCAATTCGCGAGCACGGTGATCAGAACGCGCAAGGCGTGGAAACGAACGCGCGGGTCCGCGACGACGACATTCTTTTCGGTTTTCAGTCCCGAATCGTGCGGAGCGCCACCACCACCTCCCGTTTCGGGTGGCACCGGTGACGAGCCATCCTCTTTTCCGCGCGTCTCCTGCGTCACCGCGTGTGTGTCCCCGCCAGTATGCGACGATGCGGAGGCGTCCGAACCGCGCGAAGAGACCTGCCTGGTCTGCGCCACTACCAGCGCCCAAAGCGCATCCACGAAAAGTGGCGTGCCGATGTGTCGTCGTGACAAGTCGCCGCGAGATGCGAGCGCGCGCGTGGCCCTAAGCGAGCGCATTACCGTCTCCGTTTCACCCGAGCTCCTCAGCATTTCTACCAGCGGAACGAACACGTTTGACTCCAGAAGCGCGCCGTACTTTCTGTTGGGGTACGGGCGGTGGGTGATGGTCAGTCGGTTGGTTCACCCAATGCGCGCGTGCCCAATTTAGAACACAGGACGTGACAATGTGAACGTGAAGACGCACCTCGGATCGAGCGCGAGCTTCTCCACCAAACGCGCGCCTTCTACCTGTTGCGAGGTATCACCCGAAACGAGAAGCGCCTCGGCGGACGCCACCGCGGCCGAGGTATCTTCCTCCGCCACAGGCGCCTCCTCCGCCGCGCTCATCGCGAAGTGATTAACGCCATTTCCGACACATTTTCTTTTCTGACAGTCCAAATTTTATCGCCGCAGAGCTTATGGGCGCATTTGACAACGCCGCGCGCCGGGCGGCTGACACACTCACAACCCCGTACGACCCAGCCATGGGTCGCGGCGGCCACTCCGACGATGAGGCCACGCCTTATGACCAGAGTATCGAGGAGGTTGAGTTCATGAGGGGCGCTTGTGCGGCGGCGCAGCGGGGCGATCTGGGGTGTCTAAAAGGAATTATAGACCGTCGCCCGAAACTCTTGGCGGACGACGGCGTCGGGGGCGCCAGCGGATACACCCCACTGCACTACGCTTCTCGGGAGGGCCACCTGGATTGCGTTACATTTCTCATCAAGCAAGGCGCGCGCGTGGACCAAAGCACTTCCAGTGGAAACGCCACGGCGCTGCATCGCGCGGCGTACACCGGCCAGGTGAAAGTTGTGAAAGCACTTCTCGCGGCTGGCGCCGACGCGTTGCTGCGGGACGCGGATAACGAAACGCCGTTGCACAAGGGGTGCGCTTTTGGGTCCGTGGGGTGTGTTGAAGTGCTTCTCGAGGCGTGTCCTGACGCGAGATATGTGAAGGACAGACACGGAGAGACGCCTTTGGAACGAATACCAAAAGACGCCGCCGCGACCAGAGCGGCGTTTGACAGATTTTAGGTACTTTAGGGTCGGCACCAAATACTCTTCGCTGCTTTTACCTTCTACCTCATTTCCCAACTACCTCTTTTCCACACTACCTACCTAGCACGCACACAAAATACACAATCGTACCTCTCACACCACCACCCGTAACCTATCCCTCACAAGTCCTCCACGCACGGGTGTACCCCCTCATCGCCAATTGGGTCGAACGCGAGAAGAAGCGAGACGGAGACGTTATTTCTATTTTCGGTCGACGACGGACTGTTTTTTTTCTCGTCCTCGTTTTCGTTTTCGTGTCCCTCGTTCGCCCCCGCCTCGGGCAGTGTCACGACGTGGTGCCACCAGAACGGCGGTATGTACAGCGTGTCCCCTGGAGTGAGGGTGACGTCTCGAATCTCCCCAAACGCGGTTCGTGTCTTTGCGTGTTTCCCACGCTCGGCACGGGCGTCTTCGAGTCGAGCGTCCCTTTTGGTTTTCGTTCCCGAAACTGTTTTCGTTTTTGAAGAAAAATCCCTTTTCTCTTTCTCTTCGCCAACCCCGAAAACGTACAAAGAAAGGTTCACCGGCGACGAGTTTGGGTTGACCCCACCAGGAGGGAGCCGGTGCATGGACCTGGTGTGCCATGGAGGCACCAGAAGCACGCGCTTTTTGCCCCTGATCTGCGTCAAAAGACCGTGGCAAAGGTCGAAGTGTGTGGGGGTGACGCAGCCTGGGGACGAGACCCAGACCGAGGAGGTTTTTTGGGAGAAAGGCGCCGGCGGTGGGCCTCCGACGATTTCGGTTTCGTCGTGATGCGATTCACGCGAACGCGCCATCGGTTTTTCGTCGTCATCACGAGCGTTGCCGAATATCGCACACGCGGCACGGAAATCGACGTCACGCCAGAGCTCGGGGCCTAGGGGTACGCGAAAGTAACATCGGTCGTTGTGCACCTGGTGTGTCGCGTCCCCCCCACGCTGCGTGACTGCCGCCCACGCGTCTCCACCGAGAACGTTCTCACGACGCGTGCACCAGTCGCCTTTTCCCAAAAAAGTCTTCCCATCCACCGAATTCTCCAGCATAACCACCGGGATTGCACGCGCCGTGCCGTTCGGGCCGAAAACGGCATCGCCGCCGCCGATACCGAGACGCGATGAGGACATCCACGGTTCAGCCGCCCTGCGCGTGACACACGGCGAGTTACCGCGAAACGCTTGTGCGAACCTTGTGCCTAGGGTCTCCAGCGACTCTTCCGCATTCTCGGCGGCGGACGGCACCATGTTCTCCAGCCACGGCACGGGGACACACACAGTTGGCACGTCCCGTTTGGTGTGATCCACATCCCCGAAGTCAAACGCGTCCGCCATTTGTGCCCAGCACTCGACGTCCTCGGTGCGCGCCATCGCCACGCCCGCGCGCGCCACGCGCGGTGTCTTGTGACACGACGAAACGCAAGCGTTTCGGTCTTTCGCAGACAGACGATAGGCAGACGATTTGAGAGTTTGGGCCGAGTTCTTCCCTGGCGGCAGTGTAGATAAAGGTTTTGTATAAAAAAATCAAAAAACGAGAAAAAGGACGTGTTCTATTTGATATACGCCTACTCGCTAGACTATTTACTTCGCCCCCCGCGCATTAAGCCCCTGCAGCTGGCTCATCAGGTCCTCCAATCCCGCCCCCGTGTCCTGCACCTTGTACGTCTGCACCGTGGCGTCGTCCAGCTTTTCCGCTTTCGGCATCGAGAACTGAATGCCCTCGCCTAAGGTTTGGTTCGCCTGCTGCGACGGCGAAGTCCTCTTCGCCTCGACGGCGTCCGCGGATTCGTCAAAGGCCCCAGAAGCCACCTCGATGTTCCACTCGTTCGCGTTGTGCAGCGGCATTGCCAACTCCTCCAAAAGCGCAACAGCGGCGAGCTCTTTTTCCACCCGCTTTTTGTCCAGGTACTCGGGCGACTTTATTTTCGCCCGGTGTTTACTTTGCGCGGCTCGACACGCGTCGTTGTCGCAGTCAACCGTACACCCGACCGTCATCGTGGGAAAGAAATCCGTAAGCGCGCTGTACCCCAAGTACATGGTGACCGTGCCGAAGTTAAGCAGAAACTTCAGACTGTTCTGCACAAGCATCCCGGCGACCATGCCCATCGTGGTGGGAAGCGACGCGGCGCACACGCCTTCGCGCTTTCGTTGGAAAAGAAAACGGTCAGTCCCTTCCGTCTTGAGTCTACGGGTGCGCTGCATGGGCAAACAGTGCGTATGTGATGTGTGTAGTCGTGACAGCTGCCCGTGAATGTGACGGCCGTAAACAGTGAGTAGTCACGCAAGGGCGGTAAACGGCCGGTGCCTGGATTTGGGAAAGCCCGTACGGCCGTACCTTTAGCGTTTTCTCGTCGATCCCGCTCGCCACGACTAGCGGCGGCACGCACGCGAAACACGCGGTGGACCCCGGGATCATGACCTGGATATGCCCCGAAACCGCGTCCTCGGAAACCCCGCTTTCCATCCAAGTCTGTTCTAACTCAAGACACGCCTGGTTAATCGCGTGCCGCGCTTCGTAGTTATCCACACAGGCTAGTACCAGGTCGACTTTGCTTTTTTTCGTGTCCGGGTCTGTTAACGAGTCGACAAATTCCGCAAACCCATCCACGGTGGTGATGTTCATATTCCACGATTCGTACTCCACGTCGGGGTTGATTTCCGTAAGCGTGGTCACCGCGGCGTCCGTTTTACTCATCCCCGCGTGCTCAGGCCGGAAAAACAAACGGTTCATGTTCGCCAGCTCCACCACGTCGAAGTCGTACATCTGTACCTTGCCAATTCCGCACCTTGCCAACATCTCGCACGCCACGCTCCCCACGCCCCCTATACCAACCACGGCGACGGTTTTCGCCCGTATTTGTTTGTACTCGGTGACGATGCCCATCCTTTGCAGCGCCATCAGGCGCGAATACGGGTTGCTATCGATAACCTCCGCGCTCATCTCATCGGCGGTGATCGTGGCGCGTGCGGGTTTGTTTTGACGCGCGACATCGGGAGACACAGACACGAACTCGCCACACCGCGCTCGTAAACTCGCCAGCGCGCCGGCCGAGTCCTCGCCAGCCGCTTCCACGGCGTCGAGCGCCCTGCGAAGCGCCGCGAGGTCGTCGCGAAGGGTCGACATCGCGCTTCACGGCGGGTGAGGGGCACAATGGTGAGGCGCGACTGGCCTCGAAAAACACACATCGCGACCTGACCTGCTGACGGGACCCATCTTTCGCGATTGTTTCAACCTGGGAACCTTAACGACCATCGTGGTGTTGGACCCGCCTTCCCTCGCTGCCGCAGAACCTCGGGAACACCTCAGGTGTTGACACGACGCCGAAGATGACGTCGTTTTACGGTGCCGTCCCCGCGGATCAGGTACGCGCGCGCCCAACGCGTCTCCCGTACCACCTCCAGTCTTCCGATCTGTCCCCGGAGAAACTGAGGGTGGTTACAACGACGTGCTGTTTTGTGAACCCTCGCGGTCCCCTCCGCGGCGCCGTCTTCCGCAAGCTCACCCCACCCGGTGTGATCGCCACGGTAGCCCCGTTTGGCCTGGGAAACAGCAGGCACGGGGTCACGCGCGGCGCACGCGACGACTTCACCGCACGTCCCCACCGACACGCACACGCTCACACTCGGGGTAGCAACGCCGTCTGACACCCCGATCCTCCCGACTACGTGGCTCCCACCACATCCACGCTTTAACCCACCGAACCCTCGCCTCCTCAGGTCGCGGTGGACGTGCCTCGCCCTTCTTCGGATGCGCAATCGCTGACGCGCGACGCGAAGCAGTCGCGCGGGTTCGTGACGGACCACTTCCGGCCGCTCGCGTTACTCTCGCTCGCGAGCGTGGTCACGGCGAGCGTGGTGGCGACGGCGGCGGCGCGGGGCGCGACTTTTTCGGCGCGTCCGCCCGCGTTGCGTCTTGCAGACGTGCACACCAACGACCGCTGTGTGGTGTACACGTACTTCGAAGACCAAGGCATGGGCCAGGCCGGGACGGTTGAGGCTTGGAAAGAAATCTGGCGCGACGCGGGGTGGAAACCGGTGGTGCTTTCGGAACCGCACGCCGCGCTGCACCCGGAGTACCAAGAAATGCGAACGCGGTTCCTGACGTACCCCACCGTGAACGCGGCCGGGTATGAGCTGGCGTGTTACCTGCGGTACCTCGCCCTCGCCGTGGTCGGGGGCGGGTACATGACCGATTACGACACCCTGAACGTAAACGTCCCGCCGTCGCCGAACTGCGCGTACCTGCCCAACGACGGCCGGCTGACCGCGCACGACGACTTCGTGCCCGCGATGGTCACGGGCACGGAGAATGAGTTCGACAGGCTGGCGCATTTGATGTTCCGCGTGGATGTGCACGACGCGATGTCGAGCACCAGGCAGACCATGGTGAGCGACATGATCCTGCTGGAGTACTTGCGCGACGCGAAAGAAGTCGACGCGGCGCACTCGTTCTACACCGCCCCGAACTGGCTTTCGGATCCGCCCTGCGACGAAAACGGCGACGAACTGCCCATGCTGTTCCACCTCTCTTCGGACATGATGGCGCACACCCTCGGGACCCCCGATAAAGCGCGCGCGATGCGGGAGTGGTTCCACAAACTCGACGAAAGCAAAAAGGGGTGCACCTCCGTACACGCCGAGACCGACGAGGAGTACGCAAAGCGGTACTTCACGATGCCCGGCGTGAACAAGTTCAAGGACGCGCTGAAGCTGCACTGGGAATGCGGGCACCGCGAGTGCGAGCAGAGTCGGGAGCGGGAGGCGGCGGAGGCGCTGCTTCTCACGGCGAAGGACAGGCACGGGAAAGCTGTCTTTGACTAGAGACGCGCGTGGGAGACTACCCGATGCCTTGTAATTTGCATCGACCAAATACTTTCACGCGATTGCATCGTCGTCATCTGTCGTTGGCGCGCGCGCGGCCGCATGGCGGACCACGCGCGTTGTGTCGGGGACTCGGCGGTTTCCTCGGGAGTGGACCCCGGAGATGCTTTGGTCGGGAACCACCCGGGTGAAACGAACCAGGCCGTGTGTCGTCACTGGCGCAGGAGAGGCGCGTGTTTGTTCGGCGAGTCGTGCGCGTTTGCCCATCCCGAGATTTCGTCGGCGGACCAACTCGAGTCGTCTCCGGACGAGCGCGAGGCGGACGCTGACGAGAACTCGCAAAAGCCCAGCGACAGCGACACACCACGGAACGGCGTATCCGCACCACACGAACGCCGCGGCTTCGGGGTTAATCGAAACAAAGTCGGGAACCGGGACAAGTGTGCCGTGTTTCGCCGATGGCTTTTGGGGACTTTCGGTTTGGAAAAACTTCGCTCCGGGTCCGGGATCCTGGACGTCGCGGGCGGCAAAGGAGAGCTCGCGTTTGAACTAGTGAACGTGAGTGACGTTTCCGTCACGGTGATAGACCCCAGAGAAATGAACCTAGCGAGGTACGTGAAGAAGTTCCGAAAAGGATACTACCATTTGAATACCTCGGCTGCGGTGCGTTCGGCGATTGAAAAAAACGCCGACGCCCAACTTTTCGCGCCGCGGCACGCGCGGGTTTTCTTCACCCCCGGAATGTGGGAGTGGGAGGTTGGTCACCGAAAACGCGCAATGCGGAACTCGTACGAACTGGCGCACGCATCGCGGTGGTCGCGAAGGGGACTGGTGAGGGATGAAGGTGAAGCTGCGTCCGCAAATACCGTAACTAGTGCCGAAAAGAAATCTGGACAAGAGTTGTACACGACGCGCGGCGAGACGGTGAGTCAACTTGCGAGTTTGAAGTTAGATCCCGTCCGTGTTTGTGTTGACAGGGATACCGGCGGACAAGGGAAGCGCGCGCCCACCAACACAAGTAGTGACTCTGGTGCTTTATCGTTTGATCCATCACGGACGGATCCGTCAATCGCAACCGAGGACGCACGCGCTTGCGCGCCGATTGCGCTGCGCGCGGACGAAACCGTTTCACTGTTGGAGGACGTTTTGCAAAAATGCTCCGTAGTGGTGGGGATGCACCCCGACCAGGCCACGGACGCGGTCGTTGACTTCGCCCTCTTAAAAGGTAAACCCTTCGCCGTGGTGCCGTGTTGCGTGTACCGGAAGGACTTCCCGAAACGAAGAAGGCCTGCTTCGCCGGACAATCCATTTGGAGGCGGGCAAGTAACCACGCACGAACACTTGGTGCAGTACCTGCTCGCCAAAGCACCGGGGATTTGCAAATCAGCCGTCCTGCCGTTCGGAGGCATGAACGTCGTGGTGTACAGCTTGGGAGGGAAACCAGGGGACTCGGGGTTGTGCGGAGACGTTTATGGATGAGTAGTAACGACATGGATGAGTAGTAACGACATGGATTACTAGAGTAGTAACTAGCTAGAGAAAACACACATCACGACTCTTCACGACTCACTTACTTCGCGTCAGACTTTGGAACGTTCGCTGTATATCCTGGTACGTCTCCACCACGATTCGGTCCACCTCGGCTCGGTCGGTGGCACTCATAACAACGGCAAGTCGTTTGCCGAACTTTTGTGTGAACTTATCCGGGTGCCACCGCATGGCGGCGACGCGGCGGGCGACGGCGAGGGACGCTGCTGCTTTTTCTTTTTCGACGATTTTGCCGTTTTGATTTTGTGCAGATGTCTCCCCGCCCACCCCAAACGCCACCAGCGAAACGAGCAACCCCGAACCGGACGATGGAAACGGGACGTCGTGTAAGGTAAGCCTCCTCCGGGGGGATTCGTCGTCCGTGTCATCACTGATAAGATCGTTATCCGCCTCGAACCGCGCCCATTGTAGTTCGTGTCTTTGCCACGACTCGCGCGCCTTTTCGTCCAACGCAAATTCCGAACCACACCCATCACGTGCACTGCCATCCCCAACGCGTTCGCCCGGCGGTCCCAAACCCGCCGCGCGCATGCGCGCGGTTTCACGCGCGCGTCGGGTTTCGTTTTCCGCCTCCTTCGTCCGTCGCGCCCTCGCGTTCGCCTCCGTGGGGGTCCTCGGCCCATCACTGGGCGCGCGCGTTTTTGTCGCATCGCCTTGGCAAACGTCTCGGTCTCGCCGCGCGCGCAACGCCGCGCGTTCCAAAGCCACCGTCGTTTCCAGGCTCGCCGCCTCGGTAGACGCGGCAGTGGCGGCTTCCGTGGCCTCAATCGCGCGCGACGCCACCTCAGCGGAGGACTCATCAGGCTTCATCATCATCCGGGTGCGACGAGGAGTGAAGAAGGACGACTGATGGATGGCGTGGGAGAGGAATCGCCGCGGTTTTTGAAGACGCGTCTTGGGACTCGAAAGAATCGACCGACAGTTCAAACGTTGAATCCGTGTGTTGACCGTCCCATGCTCCATTGCCGGTGAATCCTGCTGTTTTGACCCACATCGTATGAGCGCGTAAACAAAGTTTTCGAAAACGTGTTTGCAATCGCAAGATGATGATGACCTTCTCCCACCCGCACTCCTCCGCGCGCAGAAGGCGCCGCACCCGGACGATCGCACCCGGCGTAGTTTTCGCTTCGCCACGGTTGCCAACGGCGTGCGTGCGAAGCCGCGGTGTTGAACCGAAGCGCTCGGGTCCAGTCCAGGCGGTGCCCTGACCTTCGTGCAGAGAGAAATGATGGCGACGCACGCGACCGTGTTGGCGACGTGGCCGCCCTTGGGTCGACGCCCTTTGCCGCGCGGCGCGTCGCCGCGACAAAAGCAACCCCCCCGCGAGGTGCGTTCCACGGACGATGCGATCGCGTGATACGCGTGTGTTGCTTGACTCGCTTCTTCCTGCGCCCGGGACCCCGCACACACCACCCAGTTTGGCGGCCGCCTGGTGTTTGGATTTTCAAGGATTCGTGACTAAAAACGCACAGCAGAATCAAACTTTTTGGTTTTTAGGAAAGGTCTTAAGTTTATTCTTACATCTCTTCCTTTCTCGCTGACACCTTTGACCGTGTTACTAATCACCCTTTGAAATATACTCTGTATACTCTAGCAGGCCTCGCGACGCGCGTCTACGCCTCGCGCCGTTCCTGATGGCGTCGTGGGCGGCGAGAGCGACAAGGCAAACACGCACCCCCCGCGGCGCGCATCCGGCGGTACGTTCGACGATTCCGACGCGCCGAATTTGCCGATTGCGGATTTGGATTTAAAAAGCGCGGTTGCCAAGGCGTCGAAGAAGAATTCAAGCGCCTTCGCCGCGGACGCGGTGAAACGAGACACTTCTTTCAGTGACGCGGTGACGGGTAAACCCAAGAAAGAGCTTTCTTTGAAGAAAAAAAAAGAAGAGTCCTCGCGCGCGGCGCAGTACATGCGCGAGTTGATTTCGCGACAGGTCAAGACGAACCAGCTCTCGCGGGCCGGATCGTTGGCGGACTCCGCGGTGCTTCGCCGGAAAGGCCGGCTGAAGGAACAAGACCCGTTCATCGAGTTCATCGTGCAGTTGTTCACCACGCACGAAACCGACGAAGCGCTGGCGAAGTGCGAGCGGTGGGTTTCCGACGCCCTGGCGTTACCCCTGAACAAGCGCCGGTTTTCGAACATCTACCGCCAGGTTCCGAAACTGGGGTACATTTTCCACCCCCTGCCCCTAAGCAAGGCGCTTATGGAGTACGACGAGTTCTGCGCGCTTACCAAGCGCAAGTACGTCCGCCCGAACTTCGCGGAGGTTCGGCACATCATCAACATCGCGCAGGTCCACGCGAGCGCCAAGACGGTGAAGTTAGTCACCTTCGACGCCGACGGCACGCTGTACGCCGACGGCAAGCACTTCGAAGAAGATAACCAGATGATTGACAAGATCCAGCAGCTGATGGAAATCGGCGTGCACGTCGCGATTGTGACCGCGGCGGGGTACCCGGATGACGCGAAACGGTTCGAGAACCGTTTGCGGGGTTTGCTCGATTCGTTCAAGCAAAACGCGCTGACGGAGGAGGTCCGTGGGCGGTTCCACGTGATGGGCGGCGAGTGCAACTACTTGTTGGAAGGTTCGGCCTCGCGCGTTTCCCAAATCCAACGCCTCCCTGTTTCACCTCTAACCCTGGTGACTGTTTGTCCACACCTCGCCCAACACAACACTAACACTTTTTGTTACTTATCCCAAGTAAACGCCAAGTACGAACTGGAGTTCATCGACGTGGGGATTTGGAGAGACAGGAACGAGGACACGCGAAAGTTGTACTGGTACGCGCAGCCCGAAAACGAGGAAAAGGTGACGCAATTTCTGGACCGCGCGCAGGCGTTCCTCACGGACGAAGCCGAGCACTTGGAGTTGGACGTGGACGTGATGCGCAAGGAGTACGCGGTTGGGATTTTACCCAGGAGCGGGACGGTTTACGAAAACCTGGAGGAGCTTTCCATCGGGGCGATGATCGAACTGAGCGACGCGGAGGTTCCGTACTGCGCGTTTAACGGCGGGAACGACGTGTTCGTTGACGTGGGGAACAAAAACATCGGGCTCCAAACCCTGATGAGCTACCTCGGGTACGACGGCTCGCAGACCTTGCACGTCGGTGACCGGTTCACGAGCACCGGGAACGACAGCCGGGTACGGGAGGCGTGCTCTATCCTATGGGTCGCCTCCCCCGACGAAACCACGTTCTTCATGAGGCTGCTGTACCGGGATATCGTCAACGTCCGGGTGCTGTGAACCGGCGGGGTAAGAAAGCAGAACCGCCAGACTGATTGCGCGTACGAAGGCGTTTCGGAAAAGCGACAAAACGAGACCGTGGGTACATTGGAGTGCGTGAGGGCTCTGGCTGAAGCGCCCGTGGGGACGACGACGAGGTGCGTGAAGACGAGGTGCGTTTGCGGGGGGCGCGGTGCCGCGCGGCGCGGATGGAACCGAGGCGGCTGAGAGGAGGGTGAGAAAGAAAAATAGTGAGTATCCCGCGGATCGGCGCCACCGTCTCGCGGTCTGGTCTCACTACATCGCGCTGATGCACGATAAGTTTATATCTAAATAAGTCACCACCTCCGCCACCACCTCCGCCACCACCTCCGCTACCGGTTAAAGTACCCACCCTTTCCTTTGGTCCCCGCCGCGCCTCCCAGTTTCGTCTCCGCCGCCGCCGCGCCTAAATAAGTCACCACCTCCGCCACCACCTCCGCCACCACCTCCGCCACCACCTTCGCCACCACCTCCACTACAGGTTAAAGTACCCACCCTTTCCTTTGGTCCCCGCCGGCTCCGCCGCGCCTCCCAGTTTCGTCTCCGCCGCCGCCGCGCCCGTCGCGTCCGCGAGCGCGCTTCTGGCGTGCGCCGCCTCCCCTGCCACGAACGCGGCTCGTCTGTGCAAAGCCTGTAGCTCCAGCTCCAAAGAAGCGGCTTGTCTTCGCCACCGCGCCGCGTCGTAGGCGTGGGGGTTTCTGTTTCTTTTGAAGAAAAGAAACGTACGCGCCGAATCGTCGTCCGCGAAAATAGACTCGCGCGCGAGACTCGCGAGAACCGCGATGAGAACCACTAGAAACACCACGAAAACACGCTTGGACGTGACAATCGCGTGTGTGGTGTCGCACACGCGCGATAGCCACCCGATCGGGCGTTCGCCAGACAAAAAAGTGTCGGTTTCGAACCCGCGTTCCCGCGGGAACTTCGCGGGCGGGAACGCCCCGTCGAATTTCTTGTAAGAATCAGTTCGCGTCAGCCGCGGCGACCCCCACTCGCCGCCCTCAGCCGCTGTTCCCTTCGGGTTACCGAAAAGCATGCGCCAAATAACATCACGCGACCCGTCGGGAATCAAATCCTTGATCCGGCGCACGTCGACGGTGTCCGCCAGCGCGTCCGCTAGCGATCGCTGGCGCCGGTGCGTCGGGCGTCGGCGCGTCGCGGAAGCCTCGGGGGGGGCTTTTTCTTGCGTTTCTTCGTACGCCGCGCCGGTTTCCCCGCCGCCTTGGTCATTTTCCAAATCCAACACTCTCACCACCTCATCCATCATCCCAGCCACTCCTTTACTACACTCCTCAAGCGCGCTCTTCTCGATGACTTTTGAGTTTTGCCAGAAAAGTGTCAGTATTGTACGGTCAAACAGGGAGGCGGGATTTGGGATGCAACACGAACCTTTCCGCAACATCGTGGTTTTCTGAAACGGAATCCGCAAACCCACCCAGACGGAACACCGGTTTCCGTCACCAACGCCCACCACTTCCCACCGCGTTTCCACCCTGAAGTAATCGCCGTACGGGATATCCGTCTGTACCTGCGACGTGTCCACCGCGACTGCGCCGCCGCCGGACAGGGCGTACGCGTTGTACGACTGCGTTTGGTGACAGTGCGTTTCCTTCGGCCCGATGCTGGCGTTCGTGGGCGCCACGAAGGTTAAATCCCGGGCGTGCCCGTACCCCTTGTGCGGCGCCCAGTTCATTACTTTCAAGTCTCTGTGTTTGCGCTCGGCGGCGCACTTTTGGGTGAAGTTCTCACCAGCGGCGTCTGACCAGGCGAGATTGAAAAAATGTTCAACAGAACACGGAAGGGTCACGGAATCTTGCAACGTTTGCATATTTTTCGGCCGCGGCGGCATCTCGCCTCGCGCAGCGCGCAACTCGTCCGCGATCGTTATAGACACGACGATGGCTTCGTCGTCGGAAACGTCGTCATCTGATTCATCCGGCGACAGACGTTCGGAGATGGTGTCAAAAACCGTCTCAGGCGCCTCTGTGGTCTCGGCGTCGTCGAGACGCGCAAAGGGTTCTTTGCCGCGCCCCACGCTCAGCGACGGCGCGCTCGCGCGTCGGCCGTGCCCAGCCTCCGAGTTTGATTTGAAAGGTACCGATCGCTGTGCTGGTCGCTGTCGCCATTTGCAGACGGACCCCGACCCGACCGTTTCAACCGTTTCGTCCTCCTCGATCACGGACGACGACGAAACGTCATCGCCGGGGAACTCGCGGTGGATATTTTTACCCTCGCCGACTCGAGCGTTACTTTGTGTCGCACCGTTCTCGTCGCCGTCGAGAGTTTCGTCCCTCGCCTCGTCGGTTCCCGGCACGTGATTCACACTGGCAACCGAGCCGGTGGAGTGTGGCCCTGACCCGCCAGGACCAACCAACTCATCAGTATCGTCCACCCGCGGAGTCTCGCCGAGCATCGCCGCGACCCGGGCGTCCCCCTTTCCCAGCCCTTCCCGGAAATCCCTAAACTCATCTTCCCTTTGAAAAAGCGCGTCGTGCGCCCCCGAAAGCGTCTTCTGGTCCGCGAAGATCTTGCTGTACCGCGAACACGCCCGCCAGGCTTGGATGATCGTCTTGTACGTCCGGTCGGGGAAAATGAAGGACGTGAAAAACTCGCACTTGCCTTTGTGCACGATTTCAATCGCGTTGAACACGACTTGCGCCGTGTACGCGCGGTTGACGATGGTGACGTCCTGGCCCGATTAACCCCGAAAGTGTCAGTCGTTCGGGCCATGTGTATATCTGGGATTGGAAAGGGTAGGCCCTGTGTTTCATACAGGGCAGTAAACAGGGCACTTGTGAGGTGCGTGGTGCGCTCGACCAGGGGCGGTAATCAGTCCTTCGTAGTGTGGTAAACGGGAAAGCCCCGCACCTTCAACGCGATGGTTTTCTTCTTCGTGTACCCGAACACGTTGCTGTAAAAGCAAACGTGGTTGGTGAAGACGTACATCCGGCCTTGCAGAAGGATCTTCTTGTAAAGCGCGCACAAGTACTCCTCCACGAACTTTTCGTCGTGTGGGAGCTTAAACAGATTGCGAAGCGAATCCTTCCCGTCGGGGTTCGCGAGCGTTTGTTTCACGCCGTGCGACGCAGCCTTTCGCGGCGGCGACACAGACGGCGAGGTCGGGGGGGAGGTTTTCTTTCGCGGTACGGCGATTTTTTCCAACCTCGGAGGTTTCGTTGTGTCCGACGACGACGCGCCGCTGGTTGGCGACGAGCGCGTTTCTTTTTCTTTTTTCGTGTTGCCAACGTTGACAATGCCACCACAACCACCATCCCACCGTGCTTCGCGTGCCTCGGGGTACGCCTCGCTTCGCGGGCCGTTGCTGAAGATGGAGTTTTGTGACGGCCCTGTTGCGGCGTGCGGAATCGGGGCGGAGAGCCAGCACCGGGTGGAAACGCGACCGACCTGGTTATCATCGCCGTCGCCGGGAAGGGGCAAGTCGGGAAGCGAAGGCGAAGACGCCCCGCTTCGAGGGACCGAACCGGGAAGCTCCCCATCTTCCGAAATAACACCACCTCGCGTGGGGGTCCCGGGCACACTGGCGCGCGTGGGAGACCTCGGCGAAGACGCGTCATTGTCCGCCTCATCCGCGGCGCGCGCGGGCGCGGCCCCGGCGCTGGACCTGGAGACGTGCGACACGGGCGGTGACATGGTCAACGCCCGAACGCTCGCGTTATAAATAGCCTCGCTAGCTCACTGTCGCGTTATGGCGAGTAAATTCGGGCGTTGACAAAAGCTGACGCAGCAACCTCCCACCCAACGCACACGACACCACGAGAGCGCCGTGTGCGTGCGAGTCCCGGCCTGAGGGGAGGCTCGAGTCTCGCAAGCGCGACGCCCCGCGTCGTCGATGACCGTGCGCCCCGCGCACAGGACTGAGACGTCCCGTCAGGATCGTCCCGAGAAAGAATATGAAGGGAAGGAAATCCCGAGATTTTTGACTTCACGTCGCCCCGAAAGTGCCTTCTTATCCGGGACTTCGCGTGGCGCGCGTTCCCGCGATGTCCATGAGCGTTTCTTTCCGCGCGATGGCGTTTACGCCGCCGCGCGTGGCGTTCGGCGCGAGGCCGCGCGCTCGTTCGAAGCACGCGGCGCACTTGAGACGCGGGGATACACAGATCCTAAACGCGAGTCGTAAACGCCGAAAACAAAAACAGGCCTCGGACGACTACGTGGATCGGTCGCTTGCTGAGACGGACACGGAGTCGGCGACATCTTCAGGGGCTGGTTCGGGTTCGAAACAAGGACGTGCGTCGTCCTCGGAAGCTGCTGCTAACAAAGCAGTGGACACAAAGGCCAGCCAAAACCCATACACCGCCCCGGTGGTTCCCCTTCCAACCGCGACCCGGGATGACGTGATGGATTCGTGCTACGGCACGACGTTTTGGCTTTTAGCGGTCGGGGTTTTGGTTCGCGAAGGCGCGCACTTCGGGCAGGGACGGCTACCGGCGTTAATTTCCGATTACACCATCGATTTACCCCTAATCGCGGCGCTTCACCCGCCGTCGTCGCCTTTGTTAATTTTGGAACACACCGGCGTCGCAATCGCCGCCGCCGTGGTCGTCACCGCCGGCCGCAAAGCGGCGCTGTCGCTGTCGCCCGAGTTCAGGGAAGGTACGCGTTGGGGCTTTCCCAAATCCTGACACACTGTTTGCCCATACTCGTACCAGAAGGGACTATTACCTCTGCCCTGACTGTTTGTCCATACATCGCGATATACAAGACTGACACTTTGTTTTACCCATCGCAAGCCACCAACCGCAGCAACCGCCAAGTGCTTCGCGCGCTGGACGGGGTCGGTGCGTATTTCCCACCCACCACATTCCGCCTCCCTGATTGCCCATACAAGACTGACACTTTCTTTTTACAATCTCAGGGGACGTGGTGACGGTTTCCGTGCTTCCCGCGGTCGCGGAAGAGACGCTTTTCCGAGGCGTGCTGCTACCCGTGCTGTTGCCCCTGGTAGGGTGGCCAGCCGCGGTCATAGGAAGCGGCGCCGTGTTCGGCGCGCTGCACGTGGGTGGGGGACGAAACGTGTACTTCGCGGCGTGGGCGAGTCTCGTGGGTTCGCTTTACGGCGCCGCCGCCGTGTACACCGGGGACGTCGCGGTCGCGATGCTGGCGCACGCGCTCGCGAACTACGCCTCCGCGAGCGTTTGGCTAGAGGAAGATAAAAGGGGAGACACGAGTGCGGGCGCGTGAGGATGGATACTACGTGTAATAGGTAGGACGAAGCTTTACTGTAATTGTTTGCAATTTATTTTTTCGCTTTGCGCCCCACTTTTTCAAAAGAAGCGTCGTCCCCCTGACTCCTTAGTCTCGCGCGCGCCGCGCCAGCCGTATCGCGTGCTGCGAACGTATCGCGTGACACGGCATGCCCGTCTCTAGCGTCAGGCGTGTGTTCAGGCGAGCGTGCCGTCCCCCGCACCGCACGAACGACGACGAGACGTCAACGGCGTCCCCGGCGCCGCCGACGTCCCCGGCGGAAACTTTTGAGCAGCAAGACGCACCCGACGACGACCTCGAGCGGTACACGTGCCCTATCTGCCGCGAGCTGTTCGTGGAGCCGCTGTACCTTCACGACCAGCACGCGTTTTGCGCGAAATGCCTCAACGAATGGGTCGCGTGGAACTCACGCGACGACGGCACGCTCGTATCCTGTCCTCTTTGCCGGAAGTACACCTCGGTGTCCGCAGCACACCCCGCTTTTGACCTGGTTCCTCCCGGTCACCAGGTGACCTGGGGGACCGCGGGGGAAGTCCAGACGCGTGTGTCCGCCCCTTGCCGCCCAGATCTGCCGAGACTCGCATCCCTCGAGCCCGCCCGCCCCGCGCGCATCGACACGTTTGCGCGCCTCGCACGCGGGTGGAGACGGTTAGTAACAGCCTTGACGCCGTCTTGTATTTCGTCGCCGCCGCCGCAGCCTCGCAGCGCACCCATCACGAGGAGCATCCCGCACGATACGCGATCGCTCGCCGTCATGACGACTACCGGTACAAACGTCGTCATCAGACGTCGCAAGCGCGCCGTCGCGAGGAGCCTCACTTTAAACGACGGCAGACTCATCATGTATGGCGCCATCCACATGAAGAACGAGGTTAACGAAAACGGCCGCAAGTACGCGGCGCCTGTGCTTGACCGAGAGGTTGCCGCGTACGCCGCGCACGTCAACGAACGCCGCGCTCTCGGGGAATCAGGCCACCCATCCCCCACACGCCCGACGTTTCGTTCTCTGAGCATGGATAACGTGAGTCACCAGGTACTGGACTGCCACTGGCAGGGTAACTTGCTGATGGCGCACGTAGAGGTACTCGACACCGCGAAGGGGCGCGAAGTTCGCGATTTCGTGGTTTCAGGAAACGTAGTGGGTCTCGCCGCCCGGGGATGGGCGACACTTAGGGAGGAATCGGATGGAATCATCACCGTGCAAAGCGACTACGAGCTGATCACGTTTGACGTTATACGGTGGAAACCTTTCCCTAACCTTGATAAATCGCAGTGGACGTTATCTCCTCTCACGCGCGCGTACAGAAACTTGAGTCCGCCGATTGACATCGAGCAGGCGTGTAATTCGTACAAAACAGAGCAGCTTGCTTCGGGACGGGGTCACACTTCGCGGCCGCGAACGGCGGGGCAAACTGTAGCGCACGCCGCCGCGGCATGAACGCAGGAGACCAATCGGCAGTTTACAGCGCACGACGCCGCGGCATTGGAGGATCGCCGCCGTCGCGAAACGCGCTCAACGTAACACTTGAAATTACAAATACGACGACGCTTTCGCACACGACTCGCACACGACTCGTTTATATTTTTGCACGCGTTATCCCCACCACGCCTGGGGAGGCGACGTCTTTGTGTTTGATTTCCTTGGCATCGAGCTCGCGCTTGATTAACGACGAGTTGTCTTGTTCAGTCCACATCAGCTCCGGGTTTCGGTGCAGCTCGCGTCGTATGGAAACCACGTAGTCGTGTACCGACGCAGGTTCATGTATTGAGGTCTCATCATCAAACCAAAAAGTCCGTTAAGAATTTATTTCGTCCCGCCGACTCCCATCTCGCCACTTCGGATGTCCCGCGTCGGGCTCGACGCCGGGTCGCGGCAGGTCCTGCTTGACTTGATCTATAGTTTATCCCTGGACGACCAGAATGAGGAGGACGGGAAATCGGGAAAGGGGAAGGACGAACCGCGTGGTGAGGGGAAGGACAAAGATGGTGGCGACGAAAAAGCGCCCGCCGACGACGACGACGATGCGCGACTTCGTCAGCGCGCGAAGGAAGCGCGACGGAACGAGCGCGAGCTCGAGAAGAAGGAGAAGGTGTTACGAAGCGCGTTGCGAACAGACCGACGGGAGGGACGCGGTGGTGGGGGTAACGAAATTGACCTTGACGACAGAGACGCCGGTCATCCAATGGTAGCGAACAATCCATCCCCGGCGGGCGAAAAGATCCCAATCACCGCCACGAGCGCGTCCGGCGAAAGCAAGCTTTTACAAATCCCCCGGTCCAGCAATTTAGACACGTTTTTTAAAGCCGCGAAGCAGAAGCTCAAGCTCGGCAAAATACCCAACGTGGCGAAGATGCACGCCCCACCGGGGATGGAACTTGTTGACACGCTTTCGTTGCGACCGGGCGCGTCGGTGTTTGTGAGTTTCGAGAAGGACCGACCGGTTCCGGGTGAAAAAAAGGGAAAGGAAAAAGCGAGCGCTACCGATGAAGGAAACCTGACTGCTGGAGATGAGACGAATCCGAATGAAGGCACTGGTATCACTGGCATGGACTCCCCAGACTTTGCGAACGAGTCAAAAGATGATTCGCCCGAAGCGCGGCTTCGTCTCGCGGCGGCGGCGCACGCGTCTGGTTCCAAACGAAACGAGCGGCGCAAAAGATTCACCCCCGGTCCGGCGATGGACTTGGAGAACGAGCGGTTGCTCGGGTTGCTTAACGGAAGAAGAAACGGCCATAAAAATGGCCATGGCGCACCGCAGCGGCTTCCTGCGCACCAAAAGCGCGACGAAATCGTGGACGCCATCGAGAACTCGTTGTCTCCGGTTACCCTGTTAACCGGCGAAACCGGATCCGGCAAAACCACTCAGGTTCCTAAATTCATTTTCGAGGAATACGTTGCCCAAAAAAAAGGAGCCGAGGTGAACATCGTGGTGGCGCAGCCGCGAAGGGTCGCGGCGACTTCCGTGGCGCGGAGGGTCGCGGCTGAGCTTGGCGAAAACGTCGGCGAAACAGTCGGTTACGTCGTCAAAGGGGACACGTGCGTTTCGGGAAAAACCCGAATAACCTTCATGACCACCGGCGTTCTTTTGCGGCGGCTAGTCACCGACGAAACCTTGGAAGGTATCACGCACGTGTTCGTGGATGAAGTTCACGAGCGCACCGCGGAGGCTGATTTTTTGCTGAGCTACTTGCGGGATCTTGTGGGTACGCGAACGAGCGGTGGTGAAAAAAAAAAACACAAGTTGAAGGTTATTTTGATGAGCGCCACGATGGCCAGCGGGACGTTTGAGGCGTATTTCAACTTTGGGAACGGCTTTGGTCCAATTCCAAAGCCGCACATCCAGGGGCGGACGTTTCCGGTGCAGGAAAGGTTCATGGAGGATGTTTTTACGGGTACCTCTAAGGGTAACTTTCAGGGTGGTAAGGGGAAGAACAATAACAACATGAAACCCGGTTCGATCCAAAGCGGGTTTGATTCGTACGCGAATAACTTGGTGTTCGCGTTACCCGCGATTCTCGCCGAAACCGAGACCGGCGATGACTTGACAAACGCGTGTCTTGTTTTCCTTCCCGGCGTCGTGGAGATCGGCTTGGTGACTAAGATGCTGGAAAAGTCCCTACCCCAAAGGCTTTGGCAACAACTCCACGTCCTACCCCTGCACGGCCAGCTCACGGGGAAGGAACAGCAGCTCGCGTTTGACCCGCCGCCGCACGGAAAGCGGAAAATAGTCCTCGCCACAAACGTCGCCGAGACCTCGTTGACGATTCCCGACGTCGCGTTCGTGTTCGACAGCGGCCGGGTTAAGAAGATGTGGTATGACACGCAAACAGAGCGATCGTCGTTGCGAGAGGGTTGGTGCTCGTTGGTCAGTTCCACGCAACGCAAAGGCCGGGCGGGTAGGGTCCGTCCCGGGGTTTGCGTGCGTCTGTTCACCAAAACAGAGAGTTCCACGAATCAACCCGAAACCGATTTACCCGAGCTTCAAACCGCGCCGCTGGAAGGTTTGGTGATGCACGCCATGCTGACCCGGCCGTTGGCGGACCCGGAAGCGACGTTGGGGAAAACACCCGACCCGCCGTCGTTGGTTTCGATACGGTCCGCGGTGGGTCGGTTAATAAGCGTCGGGGCGTTGGCGGTTACGAGCGAAGGAAGCGACGACGACAAAAAAAATGAAACAAAAAAAACCCGTCTCTCCCTCACCCCCCTCGGGTTTCACCTGGCGCACCTGCCAATCGAACCGAGGCTGGGTAAGATGCTGGTGTACGCGACGGTGCTTGGGTGTTTGGACCCCATAGTAACAATTGCGGCGTCGTTCGGGTGCAAGCCGATTTTCGGCGTGGACCCTTTGAACAAGGACGCCGCGGTTGGTAACAAACGGAAAATCTTTGCAAAAGAAAGTAAAACTCGAAACGTTTCGGGGAAAGACGCGGAGAGCGGCGACCGGGTAAAAACACCACCAGCCACCGGAGGCGCGCGGTCCGACCACATCGCCGTGTCTAAGGCGTTCGAGCTGTACGCGGACGACCGAAACGGAACGTGCAGGGAGTTCAACTTGAACCGAACCGTGATGAGCGACGTTCAACGGGAACGAAGTTCGTTGCTTCGCAAGTTATCCGAAAACGGCTTCGACCCGAAAAGCGCGAGCGCCAACGCGAACAAACACAACGACGACATCGTCCGGTGCGTGTTGGCGTGCGGTTTGTTTCCCAACGTAGCCGAGGTGTTCCGGGGCGAGATCCGGGGGGGCACCTCGGGAGGGGAAAATGGAGGGAAAGGCGTTACGAAAGGCGTTACGAGTACAAGGCACAAAGCCGTGGTCAGGGATTGGCGCACCGGCTTGGAAGTCGCCGTGCACCCGTCGTCGGTGAACGGGTACCAGGTACGTGTTGCGCGTTTCCCAAATCCTGACACGGTTTACGGACCCTCTCTGAGTACAGTGCAAAAGCGCTACCCTGTGCGGCCCGTATCCCAAGACTGTTTGCTCCCACAAGTTACGAAAGTGATGAAAGTTATGAACATTACGAAAGACTGACACTTTTTTTTTAAACACCAGACGGACCAAAAAGGAAACGTCGTCGGCGGACCTCAAACCGGCTTCTTGGTGTACCAATCCGCGGTCGAGACGTCCCGGGTTTTTTTGCGGGACACCACCGTGGTACAGCCTGAAGCGCTGTTGCTTTTCGGGGGGGAGATTTCCGTGGACCACGCGTCGTCGACGGTTTCGGTGAGTCTCGGCGGCGGTCTTCGCGACGACGAGAAGACGAAGAAAAAAGAAAAAAAAAAAACCTTCCCGTCCTCGGCGGAAGTCGGCGTTTTGTTCAAGCTGCTTCGCCTTGAACTGAACCGCGTGTTAGCCGTGTGTGCGGAAAATCCAGCCGCGAAGGAAGCGTGCCTGGAACACACAACGCAGGGCAGGCGAGTGCGGGACGTGCTGCTGCGTTTGTTTCCGGGCGGGTCGGTCAAAGAGTAAGCGAAAGAGTCTTTTTCTTACGAACATCGAGCTAACTAGTGCGGCTAGCTCCTCGCCTTTAAAGAGTAAGAGAGCGAGTGGAAAGTAGTCTAGCAGCAAAACAGTCTTGTCACGTAACAATCGACACTGATGTACGTCTGCACTTCGCGCAGTTCTTTTTCAGCTTGCCGTGGGGACAGGGGTTGCACTCCGCGCAGTGTTTTTTTACCTTGCTGTGAGGGCAGGGGCTGCACGCCGCGAAGTTTCCTTTCAGCTTCCCGTGGGGACAGGGGTTGCACTCCGCGCAGTCGTATTTCACCTTGCCGTGAGGGCACCCGTTGCACCCCGCGCAGTCCTTTTTCAGCTTGCCGTGAGGGCAGGGGTTGCACACCGCGCTGTGGTTTTTCAGCTTGCCGTGAGGGCAGGGGTTGCACACCGCGCAGTGGTTTTTCAGATTGCCGAGGGGACAGGGGTTGCACGCCGCGCACCTGCTTTTCAGATTGCCGTGAGGGCAGGGGTTGCACTCCGCGCAGTGGAG